>Ga0302314_10005025_pt1 | contig 24190 bp, 19 predicted proteins | sample III_Palsa_N2_3_FD_200533 | JGI IMG/M metagenome (GOLD analysis project Ga0302314, IMG submission 200533) | Peat permafrost microbial communities from Stordalen Mire near Abisko, Sweden - III_Palsa_N2_3 | ecosystem: Environmental > Terrestrial > Soil > Palsa > Peat permafrost | place: Sweden... | reverse complement strand
TATCCGCTTGGTCGGGATGACCTGGGCGACTTCAAGGCCCGTGTGCTCGTTGATGAGGCGGCTGACCGCCGCCGCGGTGGGCAGGAATTCCGCCATGCTGCCGCGATGGAGCACGAACACCACCAGCTCTTCGCCCGGCGAGCCGGGCTTGGCGACTCCCGCGGCCGCGAGCTTGTTCAGGTCCAAACCCGGCGCCCGTTGCGCAATGTTCTCCAGATCGTAGGGATAGTAATTCTGGCCGTTGACGAAAATAATTTCCTTGCTGCGGCCGGCGATGTACAGCGCGCCTTCGTGCAGGAAGCCCAGATCGCCCGTGTCAACCCAGCCGTCCGCGCCGATGGCGAGCGCCGTGGCTTCCGGATCGCCGAAGTAGCCCCGCGTCACGCTGGCGCCGCGTATCAATATGTGCCCGACCTCGTCTTCCGGCATCGGGGCGCGTGCCTGATTCGCGATGCGCAGCTCGGTATTGGGCACCGTGCTGCCGAGGCAGATGAGTTCCAGCGCGTCGCGCGCATCGGCGGGATTGAGTTCGATCCGCGACCCCACTCCGAGTTTGTGCCGGTTGACCCGAATCCAGCGATAATCGCTGCCGGGCTGCGGAAACGTCACGGCCAGCGAGGCTTCCGCCAGGCCATAAACCGGAAACATGGCCTGGTGCCTGAGGCCTGTGTGGGCGAGGGCGCTCATGAACTCGTTGCACAGCGCCACCGAGATGGGCTCGGCTCCGTTGTATATCTGCCGGATCGGGGATAAATCGAGGCCGTCGAGGCGGCGGTCGCCCAGCACCTTCAAGAAATGCCGATAGCCGAAATTCGGTGAACAGGTAATGGTGACCCGCTTTTTCGAGGCCAGTTGCAGCCATAGCAGAGGCCGCCTCACGAACAGTTCGGTTGGCATCAAATTCACGTGCACGCGATTCGCGAACTGCATCATAAAAAAACCGATCAATCCCATGTCGTGCGTCAGCGGCATCCAGCTCAACGAGACGTCCTGATCGTTGTACTTGCTGACGGCTGTCGCCCCTTGAGTGTTGGCGATCAGATTGCCGTGAGTGAGCATGACGCCCTTCGGCTCGCTGGTCGAGCCTGAGGAGAACTGGATGAAGGCCAGATCGTCGGGCGTGGGCCGGTACAGCTTGCCCGGCCTCGATATGTCGGTGATGGACTCGACCAGGAAGCTGCGCGATTTGAGATCGTCGAACAGGGCGGTCTCTCCCACCTGCACGGCGAGCGCTTGGAGGCGCTCGAGATTCTTGGAATCGGTGTACAGCAGGGTTCTGTTGCCCGGCAGCGAGCCGGGGCCGGCGAGCGCGCGCGCCACGCGCAGCAGTTTGTGCCGGTGCTCATCGCTGATGCCGACGGCGAGCGGCACGGGAACGATTCCGCCGCACACCGCCGCCCAGAAACCGTCGAGGAATTGCTCGTTATTGTTCAGGAAGACGATCATCTTGTCGCCGCGCTGCGCGCCCATGGCCTGCAGGTGGTGCAGGATGCCGAGCGCGCGCGCGTACACATCGGCATAGGGCACGCGCCGCTCGGAATTCTCGCCGTCGACGTAAGTGACGGCGCGATCGACGCCGCGGTTGCTCTCGAGCATATCCAGCAAGGTGGTGAAATTCGGCAGTCTGACGGCGTCGTTCATCTGGGCTCTACTATCATCATGAGGTTGGATCGCGGACGCAGATTGATCTGCGCCTCGAGTTCAATGGGTTCGTCATTCGCACGGGTCAACCGGAAGCGGCGCGACATGGCCTGCACGTGCACCAGCATCTCGAACATGGCCAGATTCTCGCCGATGCAATGCCGCGGTCCCACCGCGAAGGGAATATACGCGAAGCGATGCCGCTCCTCGGCATCGGCGCCGGCGAAGCGTTCGGGCCTGAATTCCTCCGGCTCGCTCCAGAAGGCCGGATGCCGGTGCAGCATGTAGGGGCTGATGAACACATCGGTGCGCGGGGCGATGGGATAGCCGCCGAGTTCATCCGCCTCGAGCGTGCGCCGCGTGATGAGCCAGCCCGGCGGATACAGCCGCAGCGCCTCCTGCAGCACCTGGTGTGTGAACTGCAAGGATTCGGCGGCGTCGAGTCCCAGCGTCCGCTCGGAGCCGGCCCCGTCGGCCTCGGCTTGCAGGCGTGCCGCCGTGTCGGGGTGCTGGCTGATGAGGTACCAGGTCCAGGTGAGCGCGGCCGCGGTGGTTTCGTGCCCCGCGACGATCAAGGTCAGCACCTCGTCGATCATTTCCTTGTCGCTCATGGCTTCCTCGGTATCCCGATCTCGGGTGGCCATCAGCATGCTCAGAAAATCGAAATGCTCCTCCGGTTCGCGGCGGCGGCGATCGATCAGCTCCGCCACCAGCTTGGTGAGCGAACGGAATCTAAACGCGAATTTCAGGTCGCGGTTCTGTTCCTTGGCGACGACTTCGAAGGGATTCGCGCCGAGCTGTGATTCCAGGCGCGCCAGATCGCTGCCGAAGATCGAGCGCAGCACGATTTCCAGGGTCAATTCACTGGTGTCGTCGCTCAAATTGACCGGCTCGCCGCGCACCGCCTTGTCCGCCCAGCGCGCCGCAAATTTATCGTTCACTTCCCGTATCAAGGCGCTGAATTGATCGATCACCCGGCGATGGAACGAAGGCTGCATCATGCGTCGCTGCCGGCGCCAAAAATCACCCTCGCTGGTCATGATCCCGTTGCCGAGCAGGATCTTGACGCGATCCATGCCCTCGCCCTTGGTGTAATTGCGATGGTTCGACAGCAAGACCCGCTTGATGTCGTCGGGGTGGTTGATGACGTAGTTATAGACGCCGCGGGCGGGCGCGAAGACTCGATAAATGTCGCCGAATTCGGCGAAATAGCGGCGCAGCCGCGCCAGCGATTCGTCGCTGCCGCCAAGATCGAAGCCTTCGGCGGGCCCGGGGGGCAGTGCTAAGGTTTGCATCGCTCTATTGTAACGTAAGCCCCCGGGGTAACGGCCGCAGCCCCACCTATTGCGGAGCGCGGCGCTGTTCTCGACAATGCCGGCCGTGGACGAAAAACCGGGCGGCGGCCTTCGCAATACCCTTTACGAACAGCAGACCCGCTCCGGCAGGCGTCTGACGCGCGGCCGTCTGTTCTTGTACAAAATCCTCGTGCCGGTGGCCGTGTCGTTGCTGCGATTGGTGTGGAACTGGTCGCGAGTCGTGCGAGTGATCGGCGCCGAGCACATTCCCGCAGCCCTCGGGCGCGCGCCCTCGTTCATACCCGTCTACTGGCATCAGCACCAGGTATTTTGCGTGAAGCACCTGCTCGAGCAACGCCGCGCCGGCTTGAAATTGGGCTTCTTGATCTCCCCCTCGGTGGACGGCGAGATCGGCGCAATGGCGGTGCGGAGTTTGGGCGGCGAGGTGATTAGAGGCTCGTCCTCGCATACCGGGGCGCGGGCGCTGCGCGATTACTACCAGGCGCTGGCGCATGACAGCGTGTCGCCCGCGATCACGCCGGATGGTCCGCGGGGCCCACCCTGGAAGTTCAAGCCCGGGGCCGTGCTGCTGGCCCAGTTGTCGGGCCGGCCGATGATTCCCTTGAGCTACGCCGCCTCGCGGGCCTGGAAGATCAAATGGGACCGCTTCGTCATCCCTTGGCCCCTGTCGAGGATAGTCATTGTGGTCGGCGAGCCGGTCTATGTCCCCAAGGGTTTGGATGCGGCCGGATTGGAGCGTATACAGGGGGACATGGAAAGCCGGCTGCAAGCGGCTTTCGAGGAGGCGCGAGGCGCCCTGAGGTAGGGTTTCCCACCAAGACCTAACAATACAATCGCTTAGCTTGTATTCCTTACAACTTGTGCGAGAATCCAAGTGCATGTGTCAAAAACCGACTGCAGGGAACTGTGTGGCGCATTCGGTTTTGAGCTTGAATCCGGTGGCAAACTGTTGATCTACAACCGCAACACCTTTTCTGGGACCTCCCGAGGCGCATGGCAATAGCTCCCCACGATCCCCGCCACCCAGACCTGACCGCCTCGGACATATTGTCCCCGCAGACCTGGCCGAAGCGTGGAAATCGTCCCGCCGTGGGGCTGGACGTCATCTGCACCAAGATCGCGGTCGATTTCCAATCCATGACCGACGTGACGGCATCCGAGATCATCGGCGCCAACTTGGAATTGCTGCGCGAAGCCACGCGCACCGATGCCGCATTCCACATCCGCGTCGATAGGGAGTCGGGATCGTTCACCGACATCCAGGTGGCGCGCGGCATGCTGGCCACCGGCAATCCCGAACAGCTGCTCGGCCAGACCTTGGATGCATTCCCTTGGCTGCAATCGCGCCTGGCTCCCCTGCGAGTATCGGAGCTGCGCGACACCGCCAAGCCCCGGGCCGATCAGAGCGAGGATGCCGGCATTTGGAGCCACCTCGGTATCGGATCGGTGCTCGTCATCGGTTATTTCATGGAGGGCCGCACGGCCGGCCTGCTGGGGATCGCCGGCGCCATGCCGCGCGAGAACTGGGAAGTCCAGCTGCATCTGTTGATGAAGCTGGTCGGCAGCAGCCTTGCCACCGGCCTCGAGCGCATCGGGATCCAACGGCAACTGCGCGACCTGGAAGAGCGCAATGAGCTCGCCCTTTACAGCGCCAACGACGGGCTGTGGGATTTCGACACCGTCAACAATCGCGTCTATCTCTCACCGCGCTGGAAGGCCATGCTCGGGTACGACGAAGGGGACGTGGGAAATGCGCCCGACTGGCGGACGCTGGTGCACTCGGACGACATGTCGCGCGTGCAGGCCGCCATTCGCGACCATGTGGCGGGCAAGACGCCCATATTCGAGAGCATGCATCGCATGCGCCATGCCACCGGCGAATGGCGCTGGGTGATCAGCCGCGCCAAGGCCAAGGTCGACGACAAGGGGCGTCTGCTGCGCCTCGTCGGCGTCGAACTCGATGTCACCGAGCGCAAGCTGTACGAGGAGGCGCTGTTTCGCGAGAAGGAGAGTGCGCAAATCACTCTGCAGAGTATCGGCGATGGGGTCATCACCACCGATGCCAAGGGCGTGATCGACTACGTGAACCCGGTCGCGGAGTCGCTCACCGGGTGGCGCCTCGAGGACGGCCAGGGCCGCGCCATCGAGGAGATCTTTCGTGCCTTCCACGAGGAAACCTGCGAACCCTTGGAGAATCCGCTGGCGGTGGCGATCCGCCGCACGCGCTCGATCAAGTCGGTGCGGCCAATGCTGCTCATCCGGCGCGACGGCAACGAAATCTATGTCGAGAGCACCGCCTCGCCCATACGCGACGGCAGCGGTGCGGTGTCGGGCGGCGTGCTGGTGTTCCACGATGTCAGCGAGGCGCGCGAGCTGAACCGGCGCCTGAGCTATCACGCCAGCCACGACGTGCTCACCGGGCTGGTAAACCGCCGCGAATTCGAGAACCGCATGGAGCGTGCGCTGAAGAGCGCCAAAGCCCGCGAGACTTCGTATGCGCTGTGCGTCCTCGACCTGGATCAGTTCAAGATCGTCAACGACACCTGTGGCCACAGCGCGGGCGATGCCTTGCTCGGCCAGGTGGGAGCACTGCTGAAGTCCAAGGTCCGCTGGCGCGATACGCTGGCGCGTCTCGGCGGCGATGAGTTCGGCATCCTGCTGGAGAGCTGCTCGCTGGACGAGGCCATGCGCACCGCCGAGGCGTTGCGCGAGGCGGTGCGCAACTTCAAGTTCACCTGGGAAGAGCGCACCTTCCGCCTCGGCGCGAGCATCGGTGTGGTGCCGATTTCCGCGGACAACGCCGATGTGGCCTCAGTGCTCTCCGCTGCGGACAGCGCCTGCCAGGCAGCCAAGGAGGCGGGCCGCAACCGCGTCCACAGCTTCGAAGAGAACGACATCGACTTGATGCGCCGGCGGCGTGAAATGCAGTGGGCGGCACGTATCAACAATGCCTTGGAGGAGAGCCGCTTCGAGCTGTTCAGGCAGACCATCCTGCCCCTGCAGACCAACGAAACCGGCGCCCACTACGAGCTTCTGCTGCGTATGCGCGATGAAGCCGGCAAGATCGTCTCACCGGATCAGTTCATGACGGCAGCCGAGCGCTACGGCATCACGCCCAGCATCGACCGCTGGGTGATCGAAAACGCCTTCCGCTGGCTGGTGTCGGAAGCCGACGAGCGCGAGAAATTGACCATGTGCTCCATCAATCTCTCGGGGCAGAGCCTGGGCGACGATAAATTCCTGCCCTATGTCATCGATCAGTTCCACCGCAGCGGCTTGGACGCCACCAAGATCTGCTTCGAAATCACGGAAACCGCCGCCATCGCCAGCTTCTCGCAGGCGAACCGCTTCATTCAGGCGCTGAAGGAACTGGGCTGCAAGTTCGCGCTCGATGACTTCGGCACCGGCCTGTCCTCATTCGGCTATCTGAAGCACTTCCCGGTCGACTACCTGAAGATCGACGGCAGTTTCGTCAAGGAAATCCTGCACGATCCCATCGACCGCGAGATGGTGCGCTCCATCAACGAGATCGGCCACCTGACCGGCAAGCAAACCATTGCCGAGTTCGCCGAGAACCAAGAGATCATCAACATGCTGCAAAGCCTAGGCGTCGACTACGCCCAGGGTTACGGGGTCTCCCAGCCGCAGCGCGTTCTAAAGGCCGCCAGCACCGCCTGATCGGCCTCTTCACGCGTCAAACGGTCGCTTGAGGCGTCAAGAGGTCGCTCAGGCCGTGGGGATGGGCCATTCGAAACGCATGGAGAGGTCGATGGCGCGGACATGTTTGGTGATGCTGCCGACGGAGATGTAGTCGACGCCGGTTTCGGCAATCTCGCGGATGGTCGAGGAGGATATTCCGCCTGATGCTTCCAACTTCAGGGGGCTCTTGGCCGCCGAATTGACCGCCACCGCTTCGCGCATGGACTGCAGCGAAAACTCATCGAGCAGGGCGATATCTGCACCGGCTGCGATGGCTTGTTGCAATTCGGATAGGGTTTCGACTTCGACTTCCACGGGTACTTGTCCGCCGCTGCGTCTTGCTTCCGCCACGGCTTTCGCGATCGAGCCGGCGGCCATGATGTGATTTTCCTTGATGAGGATTCCATCGAACAATCCCATGCGGTGATTTTGGCCGCCGCCGACCCGCACGGCGTATTTCTGTGCGGTGCGCAGGCCGGGAATGGTTTTGCGGGTGTCGAGCAGGCGGCATTTCGTACCTTCGAGGAGCACCGCGTAGGCATTCGCGGCGGTGGCGGTGCCGGACAGCAGCTGCAGGAAGTTCAGCGCCGTGCGCTCGCCGGTGAGCAGGGCGCGCGCCGGACCCTCGACGTTGAACAAGGGTTGATTGGCTTTGACCCGCTCGCCTTCCGCGACCTGCCAGTCGATGCGGACTTGGGGCTCAATGGCATCGAAGGTGGCATTGACATAGGGCACCCCGCAAATGACGGCGGCTTCCCGGGTGATGACCGTCGCGCGGCCGGTCCGATCGGCGGGTATCAGAGCGGCGGTCAAATCGCCCGCGCCTATGTCTTCGGCCAGCGCGCGGGCGACCTGCTGCGGCAGATCAGCGGGAACCGGAACCGACGGTTGCAAGTGGCAGTTCCTCGCCGGTCAGAACGGCAATCCGTGCGATGGCCCGATCATGCACATCAGCATGGGAATGGACAGCAGGAAATTGGTGCGCGAGGCATACAGGGCGGTCTTGCGCGCCGCGGCCTTCTGCTCATCGGTCGCCGGTACGATCCCCAGAATTTTCTTTTGGTTCGGCCAGATCAGGGCCCACACATTGAACAGCATGATGGTGCCGAACCAGGCGCCTATCCCCATGATGACATTGGGGCGGGATACCGGGTCTTCCAGCAGCCCGAACGTAAAGGTGTTGATGAAGCGGCCATGGGTTTGCGACAGCAGATAGGCCCCGGCAAGCCAGGTGGCGAGCGCCGACCAGCGGAACCAGAGCAGGGCGCGCGGTGCGACATATTTGTTGATGCCGGCGCCGCCGGGGCCGCCCTTGTCGGCGGCCGCAACGGCCATGGCGGGGGTCTGCACGGCATTGAAGTAGTACAGCAGGCCGATCCAGAACACTCCGAATATGATGTGCAGCCAGCGGGTCAGGCTGGCCAGAGTGGCCGCATTGAACGTCAGTCCGCCCTCGACCAGTGCCGCAATCGCCACTGCGACGACGAATCCGATAATTAATGGCCATTTCACTGTGGTTAATGGGTTCATGCGATTTCCCCTTTATTTTGAAATATTCCCTAGACTCCGGCGCACCAAAACCCGGGTCGCCATTGCGCGGATCTTGCACTGCGGCAGCTTGAAAGAACAGGGGCCGCCCCAACAATTAAACCGAATCCGAGGTCTCCTTCAAGTCCGACCACGCATATCTAACTCTGAAGGAACACGGATGCCCGCGGGACTGCTATCGTAGCCGCGGCGAACGGGCTTATTTTTGGAGATTTCTGAATGAATGCCATCGAACGGATCAAGAACCAGCTATCGGCCGCACCGGTGGTGCTTTACATGAAGGGCACGCCTGATTTCCCGCAATGCGGATTTTCGGCCCAAACGGTGTCCGCGCTCCGGGCCTGCAAGGCGCAGTTCGCGCATGTGAACATATTCGAGGATCCGGAAGTGCGTGAAGCGCTGAAGACTTATTCCAACTGGCCGACGTTCCCGCAGCTCTATGTCAATGGCGAACTGGTCGGCGGTTGCGACATCGCGATCGAGATGTACAAGAGCGGTGAGCTCAAGCAGCTGCTCGCGGAAGCCGGCGCCGTACCCGCGTAAGCTGCCTTACCGGCCTAAGCTGAGGTCTCGGGCGGCTTACGGGTCGCCGGAGGCTGAGGGCTCGACCTCGAGCGGTCCCATCGATGCCAGGCGCCGGCGACTGGCGTCGAACACTCCCTGAAACTGATTGCACACCGTGCAAAAAAGATCGGCTGTGCGCTCGGCATCGTAGGCGGCGGAATGTGCGGAGCCGGTATCCCACTCGAGTCCTGCGGCAAGAGTCGCCCGCATCAACACGGTTTGGCCGAAGGCGACGCCGCCCAGGGTGGCCGTATCGAAACTCGAGAAGGGGTGAAACGGGTTGCGCTTGACCTGCGCCCGCGCCACGGCCGCGTTCAAGAAATTCAAATCGAAGAATGCGTTGTGGCCCACGAGCACCGCGCGCGTGCAATCTGCGGCGCGAATGGCATTGCGGACTTCACGGAATATGCGTTGCAGCGCATCCTCTTCGGAGATGGCGGGGCGCAGCGGATGATGAGGATCGATGCCATTCACCGCCAGCGACGCAGCTTCCATGTTGGCGCCCGGGAACGGCTTCACGTGGTAGCGGATGGTTTCGCCGCGCGCCAGGGTGCCGTCGCTGCGCATTTCGACGAATACCGCGGCGATTTCGAGCAGCGCATCGGTTTGCGAATTGAAGCCGCCCGTTTCGACATCGATCACCACCGGAAGAAAGCCGCGAAAGCGCGTCGCAAAAGTAATCGGCTCAATTTGCGTCATGCGGGGCCTGCATCGGCGAGACGCCAGGCGATGGGCTCGCCGCCTCGATAGGGCACCAGGGTGCCGTCGCCGAAATCATAGTGTGTGGGGGGCACCCAGGACTCCTTGACCAAGGTAATCGTGTCGTCGTGGCGCGGCAGACCGTAGAAGTCGGCGCCGAAATGAGCGGCAAAGGGCTCCAGCCGATCGAGGCGGCCGGCCGCTTCGAAGGCCTCGGCGTACAGCTCGATGGCGGCGTGGGCGGTGAACATGCCCGCGCAGCCGCAGGCATTTTCCTTGCTCGCCCGCTCGTGAGGGGCGCTGTCGGTACCCAGGAAAAACCGCGGATTGCCGCCGGTGGCGGCGCCGAGCAGCGCCAGCCGGTCGCGCTCGCGCTTCAAGATCGGCAGGCAGTAGTAATGCGGCCTGATCCCGCCGGAAAAAATCGCATTCCGGTTGTGCAGTAAATGCTGGGGCGTGATGGTCGCCGCGACGCCGGCGCGCGCATCGGAGACGAATTCAACCGCCCGGGCCGTCGTGATGTGCTCCAGCACGACCCGCAGGCCGGCGAAGCGTTCGAGCAAGGGCTGCAGCACCGAATCGATGAAGTGCGTTTCCCGGTCGAACACGTCCACGTCGGGCTGCGGCGATTCGCCGTGCACGAGCAGCGGCATGCCGATCGCTTCCATGCGCGCGAGGACCGGATAGACTTTCTGGACATCGGTCACGCCGGCATCGGAGTGGGTCGTTGCGCCGGCCGGATATAGCTTGACGCCGTGCACGAATCCCGTCGCCCGCGCGCGATCGATTTCGTCCGGCGACGTGGTGTTCGTCAAATACAAAGTGAGCAACGGTTCGAAGCGCGTATTTCCCGGCAGCGCCGCCATGATCCGATCGCGATACGCGCGCGCCGACGCCGCGTTGGTGACGGCCGGCTTTAGATTGGGCATGACGATGGCTCGCCCGAATTGCCGTGCGGTGAATTGCGCGACCGCCGCGAGCGCCGCGCCGTCGCGCAGGTGCACATGCCAGTCATCGGGTCGTCGCAGTGTCAGCGTATTCATTTGCGTGCGGGCGCGCCTGCGGCCTTGGATGCAGGCGAGGGTGCCGGCGGCCAGCCACGGCGCAGCAAATCGAGAGTGTAGCGCACGCCGAAACCGGTGATTTCCGTGGCGATGTGGGCAAGGCCGCCGTGGCGCGAGCCGGCCGCCAGATCGATGTGCAGCCAGGCGATGTCCTTGGGCACGAAGCGGTTCAGGAAGCGCGCCGCCAGGATGTGATCTCCCTTGCCTTCGGTCGCACACTGCAGCACGTCGGCGACGCTGCTCTCCAAGTCCGTGTCGAAGTCCGCGTCCATGGGGAAGCACCAGACCCGCTCACCGCTGCTGCTGCCGGCCGCCTCGATCAGTTCGCGCGTCTGTGGGCGGTTGGTGAATGCCCCGCTGTAACGTTCGGTGAGTGCATACACGCATGCACCCGTGAGCGTCGCGTAGTCGATGATGGCACGCGGTTTTCGGGCCGCCGCGAGGCTCAACGCGTCCGCGAGCACCATGCGGCCCTCTGCGTCGGTGTGTATCACCTGAATCGTCGTGCCGTTGTGGGCGCGCACCACCTCCTGCGGCTTGTAGGCGAGCGGACCGATGAGGTTTTCCGTGATCGCCAGCCAGCAATCCACCGGCATGGGCGAGCGCAGCGCGTGCAGTGCGTACAGGCTGCCCAACGCGACGGCGCTGCCTTCCATGTCCATGTGCATGTCCAGCATGCCTTTGTGGGGCTTCAAGTTGGTGCCGCCGGTATCGAAGCAGATGCCCTTGCCCACCAGGCTCAACGCCGGAGCGGCGGCGCCGCGCGGGCGGTAGGTCAGGCGCGCGATGCCGGCATCGCGCGTACCGTTGCCGCGCGATACCGCGAGAAAGGCGCCGGCGCCCAGGCGCTTGAGTTCAGCTTCGCCGTAGAACTTGAAGCCGAGCTTGAGGTGCCGCGCGAATTCCTGCAGATAGCGGCGGTAGCCGCGCGCATCGAGAGTGCTGGGAGGCAGTGCCGTCAGCCAGCGGGCCAGATTGTTCCCGGCACATGTTGCAAGGGTCAAATCGAGCTCGGGCAACTTTCTTCCCGAAGCGATGTCGATACGAGTCAGCGGGATGCGCGCCTTCGGCTTGCTCTTGAAGGAGGCGAAGCGGAATGCGGCCGCTTCGAGCGCCGCGACCGTGGCGGTCAAAGTCGCGTTCGCAGCCTGCGCCTCGCAGCCTTGCTGCCACAGCAGGAGCGTTTGTGGTTCACCGTCCAATGCGCTGCGGGCTAGCTTGCCGGCCGCCTGCAACCGCTCGAAAGTGCTGGCCTCGCCGGCCAGGCATGCCACGATCAGCAGCGTCTGCGCGCGCGTACCTACCCTGAGGTGGAAGCAATCGCCTGCCTTGCGCACTTTTTGCTCGAAAAGTCCACGCAACACGGCGCCATGCGGTAGTGCCCCGAAGTCCGCCTCGGTCGGCGCAAGCGGCAGGAACACCAAGGCACTGGAATAACGGGCCAACCGTGCAACGGTCACGCGTGCGCCGATTTGGCGCACGGGGACGAGAAGCTGATCGAGGGGCAAGCGAGTGGGCATATCTTAGAACCGCAAGCCTATCCCTTGCTTGACCGTGAAAAACCAAACCCCGAAGATAGCGCAGTTTGACAACGCAGTGGCAGTCAGCGCAGCGGCGCTGTAACGTGCCTGCCATCTTAACAGGACACGTGGGCGTGTGCATTTATGACTCAACAATCGCCGTTCGAAGACATTGATCCCATTGAAACGCAGGAGTGGCTTGAATCCATCGATTCGGTCATGCGTGCGCGGGGTCCGGAACGCGCGCATTTTCTGCTCGAAAAGCTCGTGGACTTCACGCGCCGCTCCGGCACCTACCTGCCGTTCAAGCCCAACACCGCCTATCTGAACACCATCTCCAAGGCGCAGGAACCCGATTACCCCGGCGACCGCTCCCTGGAACGGCGCAACGAGGCCTACATCCGCTGGAATGCCCTGGCCATGGTGGTGCAGGCGAATCGCCAGAATTCCGAGTACGGCGGCCACATTGCCTCGTATGCATCGGCCGCGACCCTCTACGAAGTCGGATTCAATCATTTCTGGCGCGCCAAGAGTGCGTCCCATCCCGGGGACATGATTTTCGTGCAAGGACATTCCAGTCCCGGAATATACGCGCGCGCCTATTTGGAGGGCCGCCTCGATGAAAGCCAGCTGCTGCGTTTCCGCCAGGAGGTCAAGGGCGGCGGCTTGTCCTCCTATCCGCATCCGTGGCTGATGCCGGATTTCTGGCAATTTCCCACGGTGTCGATGGGGTTGGGCCCGATGACGGCGATTTTTCAGGCGCGCTTCGTGCGTTATCTGGAGCATCGCGGCATCGTCCCGCCTTCCGACCGCAAGGTGTGGGCGTTTCTCGGCGACGGTGAAATGGACGAGCCCGAATCCATGGGCGCGCTCACCATGCCGGTGCGCGAGAAGCTCGACAACCTGATTTTCGTCATCAACTGCAATCTGCAGCGGCTCGACGGACCGGTGCGCGGCAACGGCAAGATCATCCAGGAGCTCGAAGCGGCATTCCTCGGCGCGGGCTGGAACGTCATCAAAGTGCTGTGGGGCTCGCGTTGGGATCCCTTGCTCGAGCGTGATCAGAAAGGCTTGCTGAAGCGCTTGATGGAAGAGTGCGTGGATGGCGAATACCAGAACTTCAAGTCCAAGGGCGGCGCCTACACCCGCGAGCATTTTTTCGGTAAGTATCCCGAGCTGAAGGAAATGGTCGCGAACATGTCGGACGAGGAGATCTGGCGCCTGAACCGCGGCGGCCACGATCCGCAAAAAGTCTACGCGGCTTACGCCTCCGCCGTCGCCCACAAGGGCGCACCCACCGTGATATTGGCGAAGACCGTCAAGGGTTTCGGGATGGGCAAGGCGGGCGAGGGCTTGAACTCCGCGCACCAGCAGAAAAAGCTCGGCGATCAGGCACTCAGGGAGGTCCGCGACCGCTTTAATATTCAGATCACCGACGAAGAAATCGCCGGATTGACGTTCAGAAAGCCGGGCGGCGACAGCGAGGAGCTCAAGTACCTGCAGGAGCGCCGCGGCGCTCTCGGCGGCTATCTGCCGGCGCGCTATTCGGCCGCAGAGCGCCTGGTGGTGCCGCCGCTGGAGGCATTCAGCACTTTGCTGGAAGGCACGGCCGACCGCGAGATCTCCACGACCATGGCACTGGTGCGCATACTCACCACGCTGGTCAAGGACAAGAACATCGGCAAGCACATCGTACCCATCGTTCCCGACGAGGCACGAACCTTCGGCATGGAGGGCATGTTTCGCCAGATCGGCATTTATTCCTCGGTGGGGCAGCTCTACACGCCGCAGGACGCCGATCAGCTCATGTTCTACCGCGAAGACAAACAGGGGCAGATTCTCGAGGAAGGCATCAATGAGGCGGGCAGCCTATGCTCCTGGCTCGCTGCCGCAACGGCCTATTCGAACCATGGCGTGAGCATGGTGCCTTTTTATATTTATTACTCCATGTTCGGCTTTCAGCGGGTCGGCGACTTCATCTGGGCGGCGGGCGACAGTCAGGCTCGAGGCTTTCTGGTGGGCGGCACCGCCGGGCGCACCACGCTCGCCGGTGAAGGATTGCAGCATCAGGACGGACACAGCCAATTGGTCGCGACCACGGTTCCGAATTGCGTGGCTTACGATCCCACCTATGCCTATGAGCTGGCGGTGATCGTGCAGGACGGCCTGCGCCGGATGTATCAAGAACAGGAAAACGTCTTCTACTACATCACGTGCATGAACGAAAACTATGCCCATCCGGCGATGCCGGCGGGCGTGGCGCAGGGCATTTTGAACGGCATGTACCTGCTGCAGACCGGCGGCCGAGGCAAGGTTCGGGTGACCTTGCTCGGTTCCGGGACGATTCTGCGCGAGGTGCTGGCGGCGGCGGAGATTCTCGAAAAGAACTACGGCGTGCCCGCGGACGTCTATTCAGTCACCAGCTTCAGCGAACTGCGCAAGAATGCGCTCGCCATCGAGCGGCACAACTTGCTGCATCCGAGCGAGCCGCGGCAACAAACCTACATTCAACAGGCCCTGGCGGATCGCGAAGGCCCCTTCATTGCCGCCACCGATTATCTGAAGACCGTCGCCGATCAGATCCGGCAATGGATACCCGGCCGCTATGCGGTGCTGGGCACGGACGGGTATGGCCGCAGCGACTCGCGCGCGGAACTGCGGCGTTTCTTCGAGGTGGACCGGCACTATGTGACGATTGCCGCTCTCAAGGCGCTTGCCGACGATGACAAGATCGACAAGCACACGGTGACCGACGCCATGCAGGCCTTCGGCATCGATCCGGAAAAACCCAACCCCCTGTCGGTTTAAGGCTATCGTGACTAATCAAACCGAAGTTCTGGTTCCCGATATCGGCGGTTTCAAGGACGTCAGCGTCATCGACGTGCTGGTGAAAGACGGCCAGCAGATCGAGAAAGAGACCCCCTTGATCACGATCGAAACCGAAAAGGCGGCGATGGACGTGCCGGCGCCGGTTGCGGGCCGCATCGCGCAGGTCAAGCTCAAGCAAGGCGACAAGGTGTCCGAAGGCTCGCTGATCCTGCTGCTCGAGCCGTCCGCAGCTCCCGCGGCTGCTGCGTCCTCGGCTGCAGCCCCTACAGAAACGGGAAATTCCCCGGCTACCGCTGGGACCGATGCTGCGTCCTCGACCGCATCGATGTCAGGGGCGGCGCCCGCGCCAGCCCGGGCCGCGGCCGCACCGCCGGCCCCTCCGGTCTCTGACGCTGCGACACGCACCACCACTTCTACGGCGGCCGCTGCGGCCGCGCCCACAGCTGCTCCGATCGATGAAGTGGCGTTCTCGAAAGCCTACGCCAGCCCTTCGGTACGCAAATTCGCGCGTGAACTCGGCGCAGATCTGGGGCGGATCAAGGGAACCGGCGTCAAGGACCGTATTACGCAGGAGGACGTGAAGGCGCATGTGAAAGGAATGCTGGCGGCCATGCAGGCTCCAGCCGCGGCGGCCGTTTCGGCACTGCCCAAGGTGCCGGTCGTGGACTTCGGCCAGTTCGGGCCCGTCGAAATCAAGCCATTGTCCCGGATCCAGAAGATTTCGGGAGCCAGGCTTCAGGCCAGCTGGATCAATCTGCCGCATGTGACTCAGCACGAGGATGCGGACATTACCGATCTCGAGGTGGCGCGTGCTGCGCTGAAGAGCCAGGCATCTCAGGAAGGAGTGCGGCTCACGCCGCTGGCATTCATCGTCAAAGCCTGCCTGCTCGCGCTGCGGGAATTTCCGCGCTTCAATTCTTCGCTGGACGCGGGCGGCGAGAATCTAGTTTTAAAGAAGTACTTCAATATCGGTTTTGCGGCCGATACGCCGAACGGGCTGGTGGTGCCGGTCATCGCGAACGCCGATCGGCTCAGTCTCTACGAGATCGCGCGGGTGCTCGCGGCGATGTCGGAAAAAGCGCGCGGCGGCAAATTGAAGAACACGGAAATGCAGGGTGGGACATTTACGATCTCGAGCCTGGGCGGCATCGGCGGCACGGCATTCACGCCCATCATCAATGCGCCGGAAGTTGCCATCCTGGGAGTGTCGAAATCCAGCCAGAAACCGGTGTACGACCGGGGCGCATTCCTGCCGCGGCTGATGTTGCCGCTGTCACTGTCTTATGACCATCGGGTGATCGACGGTGCAGAAGCCGCTCGCTTCGTGGTGTTTCTCGCCAAGACTCTGGGCGACGTCAAGGCATTGTTGTGAGCCTCACCGAAGTACGCGTTCCGGATTTTGGCGATGCCAAGGGCGTCAATGTCGTCGACGTCCTGATCAAGAAGGGCAGCGAGATTCGCGTCGAGGATCCGCTGATAACGCTCGAGACGGAGAAGGCTTCGATGGATGTGCCATCGCCCGTGAGCGGCGTCGTCGAGTCCGTGGAAGTCAAAAAGGGCGACGAAGTATCGGCCGGAACGCTGATCGCCAGAGTGCAGGTCGCCGAGGCGACGCCCGCGCCGACGCCCGCCATGCCCCCGGCGTCCGCCGCCGCGGCGGCAGCGTCGACGGCGCCCTCACCCGCAACTGCGCCCTCACCCGCAACTGCGCCCGCATCCGCAAAGGCGCCGGCGCCCGCAGCTTCGCTGACACCTGCAAGCAAGGCGGCTACGGCTCCGGCAGGCGGCCGTATCGCTGAGGCGCCGCCAGGTGCCGTTGATTTGGTGGTGCTCGGCGCCGGCGTGGGCGGCTACACCGCCGCATTTCGGGCCGCCGATCTGGGACTCAAGGTCACGCTGATCGAACGCTGGCCGATGCTGGGCGGGGTGTGCTTGAACGTGGGCTGTATCCCGTCCAAGGCGCTGTTACATGCGGCCAAGGTCATCGAGGACGCGGCAGACATGGCCGCCAACGGCATTGCATTCGGGCCGCCGCAGATCGACCGCGAGCGCCTGCGTGCCTGGAAGAATCGAGTCGTCACGCGATTGACCAATGGCCTGTCGATGCTCGCCAAGCAGCGCAAAGTCGAGGTCATTCAAGGCGAGGCCAAATTCTCCGGACCCTTTTCTCTGGAGGTGCAGGGAGCAAGCGGCGCGCGCCGCGTGGATTTCAAGCAGTGCATCATCGCGGTGGGGTCCGAGTCGGCGCGTCTGCCTGGATTGCCGGATGATCCTCGGGTGATCGATTCATCGGGGGCGTTGGAGCTGCCGCTCGATTGCAAGCGGCTGCTGGTGATCGGCGGTGGCATCATCGGCTTGGAGATGGCCTGCGTATACGATGCGCTCGGGGTGCGGGTCACGGTGGTGGAATTGAGCGATGGTTTGATGCCCGGCACGGACCGTGACCTGGTGCGGCCGCTACAGAAGCGGATCGAGAAGCGCTACGAGCGCATTTTGCTCAGTACCAAGGTCGCAAAGCTCGACGTGCTGCCGGACGGTCTGCGTGCGACTTTCGAAGGGCCGGATGCACCGGAACCGCAGTTATTCGACCGGGTGCTGGTGGCCGTGGGACGTAGCGCCAATGGCAACGCGGTCGGCGCGGCCATTGCCGGCGTTGCGGTCAGCCCCCGCGGGCTGATTACCGTGGACAAGCAGATGCGCACCAATGTGCCGCATATCTTTGCCATCGGCGATGTGGTTGGCCAGCCGATGCTGGCGCACAAGGCCTCGCACGAAGGCAAGGTCGCGGCAGAGGTGGCGGCCGGACAGAAGTCGGCATTCGATGCGCGCTGCATCCCGTCGGTGGCATATACCGATCCCGAAGTGGCGTGGGCCGGCGTCAACGAAATCGAGGCCAAGGCAAAGAACATCGACTACGGCAAGGGCCTGTTTCCATGGGCCGCCAGCGGCCGCGCTCTGGCGCTCAACCGCGACGAAGGATTCACCAAGGTGCTGTTCGACAAGCAGACGCACAGAATCATCGGCGCGGGCATCGTCGGCACCAATGCCGGCGATTTGATCGCCGAAGTGGCGCTCGCGATTGAAATGGGAGCCGACGCGGCGGATATCGGATTGACCATCCATCCCCATCCGACGCTCTCGGAAACCATTGGGTTCGCGGCCGAGGCCTTCGAGGGCACGTTGACGGATCTCTATATTCCGAAGCGATAGCGAGGACGGACCCATGACATCGACCCGTAATTTGGCGCTCTGGATCGGACTGCTCCTCGCCTTCGGGAGTGCGGCGCCCGCGGCGCTCGCCGATGAGGCCTGTGTGGATTTCAAATGGGATGTGAGCAAGGAAAGAGCGTTGTTCGCCGGCACGCCGGAAACATTGCCGGCCGGCAAGGACGTGAAGTCCGCGCCCACCGTCGTGCCGAATCGCTTTTACAAGCTGCAGCTCGTGAACCAGAGTCAAGTGAGCTTCGCCGTAGCTCCCGGCAGGAAAGCAGCGGCCGCATCGGGATTCGCCGGGCTCGCGAATCTGAAAATATCGGCGGCGGGCAGCTATCGCGTTGCGGTCGATCTGCCGATATGGATCGATGTGGCGTCGAATGGAACGCTGGTGGCCGCCCAGGATTTCGAGGGGCAGCATGCCTGCAGCGCGCCGCATAAGATCGTGGAGTTCGACTTGACCGCCGCGCAACCCCTCGTCCTGCAGTTCAGCAACGTCGCGAACGAAAGCATGCTGCTCACCGTTACTCCGTCGCCCCCGCGTAAGTTCTGAGCGCTGAGCCGCGGTGCCGCGTTATGGTGCTGCGATGCAGGTATTGAGAAAGGAAGTCTTGTCGGCGCCGACCAGTTTCTTAGCTTTGGCATCCTTGAGACAGGCGGTGCGTTTGGCGTGTCTCGCAGCGGCATCGCTGGGGGGCGTCGCAGCAGGGGTTCCCGGCGCCGCCACGGCGGCGGTGGCCGGTGCGCTGGCGGGCGGCACATCGGCCAGGGCGGACGGTGCGGTGGCGGACCCGGCGATCGCGGACAGGCTCAGGACCACGGCGGCGGCCAGGGTTGAAAAGCGCATGGGTGTCTCCTTCGATGACTCAAAGCCGCCGGCAGGCGCCGATTGCGCTAGAGAATAGCGCTCGCGCATGAGCGCACCGATGAAGCGCGGATGAAGCTTGCTTAACGTTCGAGGCGCCGGCGGGCGAGAGCCAAGTACCGTCCTTCGTCGGGAGGCGTCCCGGCGCGCTGAGCCTGCCACAGCGCCTCGGCAAGAGCTTCCATGAGCGCATGTTCGGCGTCGTGCAAGTCCCCCAGCCGGGACTGCAATGATTGGAGCAAATCGCGCACCCCCGGAGGCCGGTCGATGGAGATCTGTTCGCGTACCGCGAGGTGCAGCCCCATATGTAAAAACGGATTCTCGCCGCCTCCGGCCGCGCCGGGTTCGAACGCCACCGCGGCGCCGAGGTCGCTCACGATGGCTTGATATTCGGGATGTGCGCCGATGACGTCGGTGATCATGGCTTCTAGCGGCGTCAGCGGGGAGCGCTGCTGATGCTTGCGCCACGCGTCGGAATAGGCCTGGCGCAATTGCTCGCGCGTATGGGAATCAAATATCGGCATGGGATTTGTGACGATACTCGCAAAGATCTGCGATGTGGCAGGTGGGGCAGGCTGGATTGCGCGCCTTGCAGACATAACGCCCGTGCAAGATCAACCAGTGATGCGCATCGTGGCGAAACTCGATAGGCACGGACTTCAAGAGCTTGTCCTCCACGGCTCGCACCGTCTTGCCGGGCGCCAAGCCCGTGCGATTGGCGACCCGGAAAATATGGGTGTCCACTGCGATGGTGGCCTCTCCGAAGGCCGTGTTCAAGATGACATTGGCGGTTTTTCGGCCCACCCCCGGCAATCGTTCAAGTTCCTCGCGCGTCTTCGGCACGGCGCCGCCATGGTGTTCGGCCAACAGCCGGCAGGTCGCAATGATGTTCTTCGCTTTGCTGTTGTACAGGCCGATCGACTTGATGTACGGCGACAGGCCGTCAACGCCAAGCGCGAGAATGGCCGCCGGCGTATTGGCGGCGCGGAACAGGGGCGCCGTGGCCTTGTTCACGCTCTTGTCGGTAGCCTGGGCGGAGAGGATCACCGCTACCAAGAGCTCGAAGGGCGATCGATAATGCAATTCGGTGCGAGGCGCGGGGTTGGCCTCGCGCAACCGCTCGAACATTGCGCGGCGCTTGGCCTCGTTCACGGTTCGCCGGCGGGCCGACGCAGGGCGCCGGCTTTCTTGGCGTCCAGCTCACGCTGCCGTTCCGCAGCACGACTCAGCAGGCGTGCGGTGTGTGCCGCGAATCGCTCCCGGTTGAGGCTGGGCTGGTTCGCGGCCGGCTCGGCTCCGGGCCGCAGCTCGATGCAGTCGACCGGGCAGGGCGGCAGGCATAATTCGCAGCCCGTACAGCGTTCGGCGAGAACCGTGTGCACGTATTTTGATGCCCCGACGATGGCGTCCACCGGGCAGGGCGCGAGACAGCGTGCGCAGCCGATACACCGTGCCTCATCGATCCACGCAACGCGCGCAGGCCCTTCCCTGCCATGGACGGGATTCAAGGGGAGCTCGGCTCGATGCAGAAGCTCGGCCAGGCTTGAAATCGTTGCCGGGCCGCCCGGCGGGCACTGGTTGATATCGGCCGCGCCGCTCGCGATCGCCGCCGCATAGGGCTCGCATCCGGCATAACCGCAACGCGTGCATTGAGTCTGCGGCAGCAACGCATCGATGCGCGCCACGATGTCCGGCGCGGTCTCGGCGATCATCTCATTTTACACGCATGCCGGGCGTCGCTCCCGTATCGGGGGACAGCACGAATATGTCCTTCCCGCCGGGGCCCGCAGCCAGCATCATGCCTTCGGAGGTGCCGAAGCGCATTTTTCGCGGCTCCAAGTTTGCAACGACGACGATGAGGCGGCCTACCAAGGAGGCATGATCGTAGGCCGCCCGTATGCCGGCGAAGATTTCGCGTTGGCCGAGTTCGCCGAGGTCGACGCGCAATTTCAACAGCTTGTCGGCGCCGGCGATGAGGTCGGCGTTCAGCACCTTCGCGACTCGCAGGTCGATGCGTAGGAAATCGTCGATGGAAATCAAATTGCCCTCGACAGCCGTCGCCGCCGCGAGCGTGGCGGTATCCGAAGGGGCGGCCCGGAGCGGCGCTGCCGCGGCAGAACCCCGGGCCGCCGCAGGTGCAGCACCGGTAGACGCAGCCGCGGGGGATCGGGCCTCAGTGGATCGGACCTGGGCCGGTCGAGCCGCGCCGGCCGCGGCCTTCTCTTCCATATCGAACAACGTCTCGAGCTGTTTCGAGTCAACGCGGGTCATCAGGTGCTGGTACGGGTTTATTCGCGTAGGACGCACCTCGGCATCGCTCCACACGAATGGCCGATCGAGCCCGAACAGTTCGCGTGCCACGCGAGTCGTGAGCAGCGGCAGCACGGGCGATATGAGGACGCTCAGCAGTTTAAAACCTTGCAGCGCCCGCGAGCATACATCCTGAAGCTCGGCGCGCCTGGCCGGATCCTTTGCCAGGACCCATGGCTGGCGCGCATCGAAATCGTGGTTGATTCGATCCGCCAAGGACATGATTTCGCGCATTGCCTTGCCAAGATCGCGAGTTTCGTAGTATTCGGCCACCTCACGCGCCGTGTCGCGCGCTTGCCGGGCGCTCGCCCCGGCGTCATCGGCGTACTCGAGCCCGCCATCAAAATGCTTCGTGATGAAGCTTGCGGCCCGGCTCGCGATGTTGACGTACTTGCCGATCAAGTCGCTGTTCACACGCGCGATGAAGTCGTCGGGATTGAAGTCGAGATCCTCGACGTTCGAGTTCAACTTCGCACCGATGTAATAGCGCAGCCACTCGGGGTTCATCCCAATCTCGAGATAACGCAGAGGACTGATGCCGGTCCCGCGGGACTTGGACATTTTCTCGCCGGATACCGTGATGAAGCCATGGGCGTACACGTGGTCGGGAACCTTGTAGGGAGGTCCCGCGAACTTCAGCATGGCCGGCCAGAACAGCGTATGAAAGTAGATGATGTCCTTGCCGATGAAATGCAACTGTTCGGTATCGGGAGCCGCGAGAAACTCTGCGAAACTGCGTGTCTCGCCGCGCGCACGCGCCTTGCCGGTGTCGAAGTAGTTCTGCAGTGCTGCGAGATAGCCGACGGGCGCATCCAACCACACGTAGAAATACTTGCCGGGCGCATCGGGGATCGGAATGCCGAAGTAGGGAGCATCGCGGGAAATATCCCAGTCGTCGAGCGCCTCATCTCCCTTGCCGGAGAGCCATTCGCGGGCCTTGTTGACCACTTGCGGCTGCAGTCGCCCTGGTGTGTCGAGCCACCCGTTCAGGAACTCGATGCACTTGGGATCCGACAACTTAAAAAAGAAGTGGTCGGAGGTTTTCATCACGGGTTTTGCGCCCGACAGCGTCGAGTACGGGTTGATGAGATCGGTGGGCGAGTTGACGATACTGCAGACTTCACATGCGTCGGCGTACTGGTCCTTCGCGCGACAGTTGGGGCACTCGCCCTTGATGTAGCGATCGGCCAGGAACATCGCCTTCACGGGATCGTAGAACTGCTCGATCGCCTTGACGTAGACCAGCCCCGCCGCTTTCAGCCGGCGGTAGATGTCCTGGGACAGCGCGACGTTCTCCGGCGACTCCGTCGAATACCAATGATCGAAGTCGATATGGAAGCCTTGCAGGTACCTGGGCCGGTCCGCAGCGATGCGCCTGACCAGCTCCTGCGGGGAGATACCCTCGGTTTCTGCCTTGAGCATGATGGGCGCGCCGTGCGCATCGTCGGCGCACACGAAATGCACAGCACACCCTTGCATCCGCTGGAAGCGGACCCAGATGTCCGCCTGGATGTATTCCATGATGTGCCCGATGTGAAAGGGGCCATTTGCGTAGGGCAGTGCTGTCGTGACGAAGAGATTGCGGGTCATCCGTACAGTTTACCGCAATCTTTAGGATGCCTCGCGGTACTGCTCGAACCGGGATTTGTTGATGGCCTTCTTGAAGGCCTCCTTGCCGGTGATTTGCCGCTGTTCCAACAGTCCTTGTATGGCCGTATCCATCAGCCGCATGCCCACCGCGGAGCCGCTTTGCATGGCGTTTTCCAACTGGTCCATCTTGCCCTGCCGGATCAGATTGGCGACCGCCGGCGTATTGATCAGGATCTCGAGAGCCGCGACCCGTCCCTGTTTGTCGGTCTTGGGAATGAGCTGCTGAGAGACGACGCCGCGCAGGCTGGTCGAGAGCATGGTGCGCACGTGGGGCTGCTTGTCCGCGGGAAAGGCGTTCACCAGGCGATCGACCGTGGCCGCGGCGCCGTTGGTATGCAGGGTGCCCATCACCAAAATACCCATTTCCGCGGCGGTCACCGCGATGCTCATGGTTTCGAGGTCGCGAAGCTCGCCCACCAGAATCACGTCCGGGTCTTCGCGCAATGCCGAGTTCAAGGCGGTCGCGAACGAGGTGGCGTGCACGCCGATCTCGCGCTGGCTGATCAGACAGCTCTTGCGCAGGTGCACGAATTCGATCGGATCCTCGATGGTGAGTATATGGCCCTTCTCGCGCGTGTTGATGTCGTCGATCATGGCCGCGAGCGTGGTCGATTTGCCCGAGCCGGTTTTGCCCGTGACCAAGATCAGGCCGTTGTTGATCTTGCACAGATTCATGACGGCTTCCGGCAGTTTGAGCTCCGCGGCCGTGCGCGCCTTGGAGGGAATCGCCCGGAACACCGCTCCCATGCCGTTCAGCTGGCGCATCACATTGACGCGGAAGCGGGCGACGTTCGGCATGCTGTAGGCGAAATCGGTGCCGTCCTTGGCTTCGAAGCGCTCCACCGACAGCCTGGGCATGATCTCGTACAGCGCCGTCTTGACGAATTCGGCCAAGAGGGGCTCGGGACTCAGCGCTTTCAGTTCGCCGTATTGCCGCACACGCGCCGGGTCGCCCGCCAGAAAGTGCAGGTCCGATCCGTTGCGCTCGAGCACCTGGGTCAAGTAGCTGTCGATGGCCGGCACTGAGGTCTCCTACGAGGCTGCCGGCTCTATGACCGGTGCGCCCGACATATCGGACACGAAGCGCTGGAACTGGCGCTTGTCGGAGGCATAGGAGTAGGCGTGGTCGGGATCGATCTGCTTGGCGTTGATGGCGGTGAGCAGCGCCTGATCCAGCAACTGCATGCCGTATTCCTTGCCCATCTGCAGCTGGCTCGGAATCTGGTGCGACTGATCGGTCATGATGAGTTTGCCGATGGCCTTGGTCAGCAC
>Ga0302314_10005024_pt1 | contig 24194 bp, 19 predicted proteins | sample III_Palsa_N2_3_FD_200533 | JGI IMG/M metagenome (GOLD analysis project Ga0302314, IMG submission 200533) | Peat permafrost microbial communities from Stordalen Mire near Abisko, Sweden - III_Palsa_N2_3 | ecosystem: Environmental > Terrestrial > Soil > Palsa > Peat permafrost | place: Sweden... | reverse complement strand
TCTCGCCGTGCTCGATCAGCGTCGCGGGGCCGCCTTCGTTGACCGCCACCACCGGCAGCCCGGAGGCCTGCGCCTCGAGGATCACCTGACCGAACGTGTCGGTCTGGGAGGCGAACATGAAGATGTCGGCGCTGGCGTAGGTGACGGGCAGCTCCGCCCCGTACTGCCAGCCGAGGAACGTCGCCGCCGGGCCAAGCTGGGCGCGGAGCGCCTCCTCCTCAGGACCGCCGCCGGCCAATACCAGGTGCAGTCTCGGATCTGCCGCACGCGCCTTCAAGAACGCCTCGGCGAGCAGATCAACACCCTTTTCCTTCGTCAGCCGCCCGACGTAGAGGACATTGCTTTCCCCGGGGAACAGCGACTCATCGCGCAACTCCGGCGAGAAGCGCTTGATGTCGACGCCGCGGTCCCAGCGACCAATCTTCTCGGCCTCGACCCCGAGCTCCTCGATCCGCTGATCGGTCGCGGCGCTCGGTGAGAGAACTTGATCGCAGGCGCCGTAGAACTTGCCGAGCGCGTAGTTCGCGAGTACCTCGATGTGCGCCTGACCGCTGCGCAGGCCCGCGTAGGAGCCGAGCTCGGTGTGGTAGCTACCGACCAGCGGCAGCTCCAGCAGCTGCGCGATCAGCCAACCGCCGAGGCCGGCCGGGCCGGGGGCGCAAACGTGAACCAGGTCGTAGCGGCCTTCGGCGATCGCATCGACCAACGCCGGAACGGTCGGAACCCCCAGCTTCATTCCCTTGTAGAAGGGAACGTCGATCTCGGCAACCGCGCTGAGGCGGCGGTCGACATCCGGATCGGTGCCGATCACCTCAACCTCGAAGCCCGGCACGCCGCGCTCACGGATCTGCTGGATCGCATGGGTCACCCCGTGAGTTGCCGAGATCCCGTCGGCCAGCAGCGCCACACGCGGCCGGTCGCCGTCGGTCCGGATCAGCTTGTTCTTCTCACGACCGAGGAACGCCGCAGCAGCCGAGTAGGGGATCGCCGGCAGGCAGGCATCGAACAACTGCGTTGCGGTCTTCATCAGGTCGGGCGTCTGGCCCTCCTGGACGATTGCCATCGTCTCGTTGACGACGCGCCCAAGCTCACGCTCATGAATCCGCTTGGCACGGCGGTAGAGATCGTTGTGGCTGAGCTCGCCATCCTGCAAGAACCGCAGCAGCTGGCGCTCGTCGATCCCCAGGTCCATCGCCTCAAGCCAGGCGCGCAACACCGCCAGCGCATCCTCAGGCCCGACGTCGCCCTGTTCGGTACCCGAGCGAACGTTGCCCTCGTTCAGCACGCGCTCGGTGATCTTCAGCAGCGCCTCAGGATCGGCGCGGCGAGTGGTCTCGCCGTCGCCCAGCGAGCGGATCGCCAGCGCCATCGCGGCATGGGTCCACTTCGCCGCGCTGCCCTGGTCACCGTGCGAAGCGGCGTTACCGCAGCGAATGTGGGCAAGGAACTCGGCAGGAGTGGCAACCATCGGGGTCTCGGTGAAGGTGCGGCCGATGTCAACCCCGGCGTGGTCGTCGGTACCACCAATCGCGGTGCCGCCGTGTGTCTCGATGTAGACGAACGCCGGCAGGTTCAGTTCCTTGGCGCGAGAGCCGTTGCGGGTCTCCCAGATCGGGAACAGCTGTGCCAGGCGACGGCGATGGCGGGCGGTCAGCGGCGCCTCGACGTAGAAGAAGGGGTGGGCGAGCGCGCAGGTGATGTCACGCTGACGCATGTACTCGGCGCATTCCTCAACCGACTTGTTGTGCGCCTGCAGCCATTCGTGGTCCTCGGGGGTAATCCCATAACAGAGCACGTGAACGGCTTGCGGCTCGTTCTTGAACCAGACGGTCAGCTCTTCGGAGACGAACACATCCGGGTAGTGGGCGATCGACTGGGCGCCGGAAATCTGATCGTGGTCGGTGATCGTGACGAAGTCCATCCCTCGCCGCTTGGCGAGTTCGTAGACCTCTTCAGGCTCGGTGGCGCATTCGGGTAGCGCCAAAGACCGCTGAATCCCCAACTTCGACAGCTGCGATGCTGTCGAGTGCACGTGCATATCTGCCCTGCTCACGTGCATTTCGGTGCGGTTCTCTTTCTGTGCGTTCATAGCTCAAAGCATTGATCTAGACGCGCGCCCGTTAGTGAAGAAGACGATCCCGTCCTGTGAACTTGTCGTGAACACAGGGGGTGCTACCCCGGCTTTTGCAGAAACATCTGTAAAACATGCTCGACACAGCTTCGGGCCCGGTTGTGTCGATCGGGCAGGACCAGATAATCCTCGCGCGCGGCGGGCTGACGCTTGAGGTCACGTTGCGCCCCTTCGGGATCACGGTTCGCCGTGACGGGCGCCGTCTACTGCGGGGTGCTGGGGCCTGGATCGCCGACGGCACCGTGCATGACCACTTTGTGATGTTCACCGAAGGGGTAGTGCCCTCTGAGGACCTCGCCCCGATCGAGCGAGCCGGGCGGGCGGAGTGCGCCGGTGATGACGGCGACTCGGTCACGCTGGCCTTGCGCTTCGGATCCGAGCAGCACGGCGAGCTTGAGATCTCGCTGCCGGCGCGGGACACCTTCACCCTGGAGCTACGCGTCGACGGCAACCCCCTGCGCCAAGCGATCGACTGGGATCGCCGCTCGGTTGAGCACTTCGCCGGGCTCGGCGCCCGCCACTGCACCGAATTCGACCAGCGTGGCCGCGCGGTTCAACTCGGAGCCGACCGCCGCTACACCGGTCCCGACTGCCCGCCAGAGATGCTCGCCGAGGGCGGTATCCCGCAGGGCGACTGCGCCCCCGTCCCCTGGCTTGACTCGAGCCGAGGCTACGCGGTACTCGCCCGCACCAACGGCAACGGCACCAAATTCGACATGAGCGCCGACCGCACGACGGTCTCGACGAGAACCGTGTCCGGTCCGTTGCGCCTCGAATTCCATTGCGCCGCCACCCCGGCTGCCCGCCTGCGCGCGCTGTGCCGTGCGACCGGCTTTCCGGCCTTGTTGCCTGAGTGGGGCTACGGCTTCTGGAAAAGCCGTGATGTCCACGAAGACCAAACAGCGGTGTTCGCCGATTTCGACGGCCTGCGCCACGAGCAGATCCCGCTTGACGCCGTGGTGATCGACTCTCCGTGGGCGACCCAATACAACAGCTGGGAGTTCAACCCGTTCCAGTTTGAGGACGCCCCGGCGATGGTCGCGCGGATGCGCGCCGACGGCGTCCGCACCGTCCTCTGGTGCACCCCCTGGGTCAACCTTGACTCGCGTGATGGCCAGATCCCGCCACAGCAGGAGTCCGAGCGCCTGCATCGCGAGCCGGCACCGAATTACGCGCAAGGCGACGCCGATGGCCACTTTGTCCGGGCCGGGCCTGGGCTTGCGTCCGCCGGCATATCTTCCGGCGGGGGCTCCAGCCCCGGGTCTCATGGGGGTAGCGAACTGCTCGGGACCGCGGTCCCAGAGTCGGCCCCCGGCGAGAGCTGGGTCGGCCAGTGGTGGATGGGCACCGGCTCGCTGGTCGACTTCACCAACCCAGCCGCGGAGCAGTGGTGGCGTGAGCAGGTAAAGCGCGTGCTCGAGCTCGGTGTCGAGGGGATCAAGATGGACGACGGCGACGGCTACTACGTGCCGGACGACGCAGCCTTCTTCGACGGGCGAACGGGCGCCGAGGTCGCCTGGGAGAACGGCTCGCTGCACCGCCTGTCCCTCCAGCGAGCCCTTGATGAAGTGCATCCGGGCACCGGCGTGCTGTTCGGCCGCTCCGGTTGGATCGGCCAGCAGGCGACGGGGATCACTTGGGCAGCCGATCAGGCCTCGGACTTCTGGTCGCTGAAGGTGCTGCTGGTGGCCACCCTGCAAGCGGCGATGAGCGGCTTCTCGAACTGGTCCCATGACATTGGCGGTTACCTCGGCCACCGCCTGGTCGAACGCTGCCCGCCTGAGTTGCTGATCCGCTGGCTGCAGTTCGGCTCCTTCACGCCGCTAATGCAGGCCCACTCACGGATGGCGCATGAGCCTTGGGAGTACGGCGAGCAGGTCACCGACCTATACCGCGGTAGTGTCCTGCTGCACGAGATGCTCGTCCCGTACGTACACGCTGCGGCTGCCACCGCCGCCCGCTGCGGACTGCCGATCATCCGCCCGCTGGCGCTAATCGACCCAACCGACGAGCGCGCCTCGACGCTGTCGGACGCCTACGGCTACGGGCCGTCGCTGTGGGTTGCGCCGGTGCTTGATGACGGCGCCCGTGAGCGCGAGACGTCGCTACCGCGTGGCGAGTGGATCGAGAGCTGGTCAGGTCGCAAGGTGAGTGGGGGCGGCGAGGTCGTCGTCGATGCTCCGCTTGAGCGGATTCCGGTATGGGTCCGCGCCGGCTCGATCGTCGTCACCTACCCGGCTGAGCACGTGGCGCGCGGGTTGGGCGACACGCCCGAGGGCGAGCGCCCGCTCGAGGCGACACTGTGGGGCACCCCACGTTGTGGGCGGGCGCTCGCCCGCCTCGCCGACGGCACCCGGATCCGTTGGTCGGCACGCGACGGCTGGTCGCTGTCGACACCGCGCGAGATCAGCTTCCGCGTGATCGACGGCTGACGCCAGACATCGGCGTATGCTGAACGATCGTGACGGGCAAGCCGCTGGCTCGAGAGCAGGGTCTGATCGTCGATTCGATCGGTGACGAGCTGCTGGTGTACGACACGGCCTGTAGTCGCGCACATTCTTTGAATGTCGTCGCTGCGGCGGTGTGGCGGGCCTGTGACGGGCAGCGAGATGTTGATCAGCTCGCCATGTTCACCGAATTTGATCGCAGTGCGCTTGAGCTCGCCTTGAACAACCTGCTGGATGTGGGGTTGATCACGAACTACCAGCCCACCGGGGTCAGTCGCCGGGTGGTGTTGCGACGGTTGTCGCTGACCGCAGCCGGTTTGGCGGTTGGCTTGCCGGTGATCCGCTCGATTGCGGCGCCGACCGCCGCGATGGCAACCTCCGGCCTCACGCGGTGCACCAGCAGGGTCGACTCGGGCTGCGCGTCCGGCTCGTTTTGCAACAGCCAGAGCTATTGCCACCCCGGTCCCCGGGCTTCCTCAGGCTCCTCGTGCATCGTCGGTGCCGGTTCTTGTGAGCTTGGCTCCGCCTGCGAGACCATAATCTCCAGCTCTGGGAGCGGTGTGGTCAAAAGTTCGGCGTGCGTCAGCATAAGTTGACTCAAGAGGATGGTGTGTCATGAGCGCCGCACCGTTGGCACGGGAGCAGGGTCTGGTTGTCGACTCGATCGGCGACGAGCTGTTGGTGTACGACACGAGCTGCGGTCGCGCCCATTCGCTGAACGTAGCCGCCGCCGCGGTATGGCGCGCGTGTGATGGCCAGCGGAATATTGACCAACTCGCCGAGTTCACGGGCTGTGATCGCAATGCGGTTGAGCTCGCACTGAACAACCTGCTGGATGTGGAGTTGATCAGCGGGTATGAGACTTCAGGGATCAGTCGGCGAGTTGTGTTGCGACGCTTGTCGCTGACGGCAGCCGGTTTGGCGGTTGGCTTGCCGGTGATCCGCTCCATTACCGCTCCGACCGCAGCGATGGCTGTCTCCGGCGGGTGCACCAGCAACTCCTGCCCGCGGGGCGACTACTGCGCGAGCAATGGCTCCTGCCGGGCGAGCGGTGTGGAATTCCCTCTAGACCCGGGCAGTGGCTGTCAGCCCGGTGCGGGTTTTTGCGCAAGCACCCACCCATGTATGCCGGCATCGAGCATGTCCGTTAGCAGCTGTTCCTGCTGTGGTGGGGGCGCTTGTCGCGGTTGTTAGCTAGCCGCGTTTCGCCAATCTCTCACGTCTTGGAGTCGTCGGGCCAGTAGCCGTGCTGCTCACGAAAGGCGCGCGCAGCCTCCTCCTTGTCACGCTCGTCGTTACCAGAGATCCCGATTCGCCACAGGAAGTTGGTCAGCCAGATCGAGCTGCCGGCGCCGACAAACGCCGCGAACGCGCTGACTCCGAACACACCGCCGTTTTCGATCACCAGTAGCGCGACACCCGCCGCGCACAACCCGAGCGGCAGCCACAGGCGGAAGAAGGCCGTCGTGCGCACTCACCCATACGTTACGACGGTCGCTTACGCCGGTTGTGCCTCCGACACCGGGGGCGGCGGCAGCGATGGTCCTTCGCTGAAGCCGATCCGGTCATGCAGCCAGCGCAGCGGCTTCGGTGCCCACCAGTTGGCAGGCCCCAGCATCGCCATCAATGCCGGCACCAGCAGGGCACGGATGATCGTCGCGTCGAGCAGCACGGACAGCGCCGCGCCGAGCCCGAGCTCCTTGATGAAGATGATGTTCGAGGTGACGAAGGCGCCGATCGCGACCGCGAACAGCATCGCGGCAGCGGTCACGATCCGCCCGGTCCGCTCAAGGCCGAGCGCCACGGATTCACGGTTCGACTTGCCGGCGTCGTGCGCCTCCTTGATCCGGCTCAGCAGGAATACGCCGTAGTCGGTCGCCAGGCCGAACCCGATAGCCCCGAGGAAGACTGGCGTCGTCGCGTCCATCGCCCCTTCGCTGGTGAAGCCGAGCAGCCCCTGCAGATGGCCATCCTGGAAGATCCAGGTGAGGATCCCAAGCATCGCGCTCAGTGTCAGTGCGTTCATCAGCACGGCCTTGATCGGCAGGATCGCCGAGCCTGTCATCAGGAATAGGACGATCAGCGTTGAGACCAACACGACCAGCACGACGAGCGGCAGATGACGCTTGAGGCTTGATTCAAGGTCAAGGAAGGCAGCCGTGTCACCGGCGACGCCGAGGTAGTAGGGGGTGTGGATCGCGCGGATCGACTTGACCAGCTTTTGACTTGGAGCAGATAGCGGGGCCTGTTTCTCGAAGGCGTAGACGACCGAGGTGCTGGCGCCGGCCGGCTGTGCCGGCGCGACCGCGGCCACGTCCGGCAGCGTCGCGACCCGGGCGCGCAAGGTCGCGACCGCCGCGGAGCGCACAGGCGCGCCGAGCACGATGTCGACCGGGTTGTCCTGCCCGGACGGGAAGTCTGTGTTGAGGATCGTGTCGACCTGGCGCGCGCTCTGATTGGTCGGCAGGACTTTCGGCGTGGCGGTGATGAACTTGATCCCGAGGAACGGAATCCCGAGCACGAGCATCACAGCGGCTGACGCGATCGCCACGCGTCCGGGGCGGTTCATCACAAAGTGGCTAAGGCGGTACCAGAAACCGCTCTCCATGTGTTGCGCCTCCTGCTCCCGGCGGCGGGCGAGGAACTTCGGTGAGCCCCAGTTGATCTTCGGTCCCAGCAGGGTGAGAATCGCCGGTAGGACCGTCAGCGCGATCGCCGCCGCAAGCAACACCGCGATCGCTCCGGCGATCCCCATCGAGTACAGAAACTCCTGCGGGAATATGGCCAGCGAGGCGACCGAGGCCGCGACCGTCACCGCGCTGAACATGATCGTGCGACCGGCGCTTGACAGCGTTCGGCGCATCGCCACCTCGCCAAAGCCGTGTACAGCTGCCTCCTCGCGGTAGCGCGAGACAATGAACAGGCTGTAGTCGATCGCCAGACCTAAGCCCATTCCGGTGACGAAGTTGATCGCGTAGACGGAGATCCCGACGACCTCCGAGATCAGCCGGACCGCGAACATCGTGATGATGATCGCCAGGCCGCCGACCAGCGGCGGCATCGCCGCCGCAATCAGCGAGCGGAAGAACAGCAGCGACAGCAGGAAGATCAGCGGAAAGGCCAGTAGCTCGGCATGCGCGAGCCCTTGACTGACCTGTGCGTTGACCTGCGCGTTGGCGACGCCATAGCCGCCGAACCTGATCTCGCGATCACCGGCGAACCGCGCGACTATCGCCTTCGATTCATCCTGCACCTGTTTGTCGGACGCCGGATGAAAGAAGGCACTGACGAGCGTCAGGCCGTGGTTGAAGGAGACCAGCGCCGGGTTGTGCGTCGTATAGAAGGTCTGAACCTCGGCGACACCGGGTTGGCTTGCAAGCTGCGACGCGAACTTCATAACGGTTGCCTTGGCAGCAGATGTGGCGACGTCGCCGACGTTGACAACCCCGAGCACGTCGGGCTCGATTCGCACGTGGGCGGCCGCTTCGTAACGGTCGATCGCCTTGATGCTCTGCGTCGCGGGGTCGGTGTCACCGAACGGGTTCAGCCGGGAGGTGACGCCGATCCCGAACACGCCGGAGACGATCGCCACCGAGACCGCCACCATCAGTACCGAGCGGCTGTTGCTGTGGATGAAGTGAGAAAGCTTGGTCATCTTGCAACTCCTCCCGATCCTGTGAGCTCGCGCTCTTTGGCGGTGCACCAATCGACCAGCTGCTGGGTCAAGTCGATGCCGAGTTCGAGCGTCAGACAGGCACCCTCCGGCCCGTGGCTAGCCTCCTCCACCAGCGCACGCAGTTGTGTGAGCTTGCGCTCGTTGCGCGCGCGCATCAGCCGGAGGTTGGGAACCAGGCGCTCAGGGTTGTTGTCGGCGAAGAACAGCTTCAGCATCCCCTCGTCACGGAGCTCATACAGCGGCTCCGTGTCCTCGGCCAGCCAATCACGCAACGCCTGATGGCCGGCATCAGTCAGGTCGTACTCAGTCCGCGCCCGTCCACCTGATGGAACATCGGTGCCGCGCACCAGGCCGGCCTGCTCGAGCCGTTTCAACTCCGGGTAAATCTGGCCGTAGCTGGCGGCCATGAAGTGGCGCGCGGTCTTGTCCACAAACTGCTTGATCTCGTAACCGGTGTGCTTGCCGAAGGCGATCATTCCGAGGATCACCTTGGCGGTCGGACTCAGTTCCATGTCTCGGTACGATATATCGACTTGATGTATCTGTCAAGCGATACCGTTGCCGCCGTGCACTTCTCCGAACTCAGCGAACCTGAACAGCGAGTGCTTGGCTGCCTGATCGAAAAGCGCTTCACAACGCCCGATCAGTACCCGCTGAGCCTGAACGCGCTACGGCTCGCGTGTAACCAGTCGACCAACCGCGACCCGGTCACGGGCTACGACGAGGAGACAGTCCGCCGCGCCGCTGATCGCCTGACCGTGTACGGCCTGGCGCGGCTCGCGAGTGGGCACACGACCCGCGTGACGAAGTACCGCCACCTCGCCGAGGATGCGCTCGGGGTGCAAGCCGAGGGCCTTTCGCTGCTGTGCGTGCTATTGCTGCGCGGCGTCCAGACGCCAGGAGAGCTGAAGGCCAGGACCGAGCGGATGGCGGCGTTTGACTCGCTTGAGCAAGTCGAGGCCGGGCTCGGTGCGCTGATCGACCGCGGCTATGCACGCCGGCTTGAGCGTCGCCCTGGGCAGAAGGAAGATCGCTTTGAGCAGTTGCTTGGCGGCGGCGGTGATGAAGCGGAAGCGCCGAGCGCTCCGGCGCTGGGGTCGAGCCGGTCAGCCGACCCCAGCGGTGGCGACCTAGAAGCCAGAGTCGCCGCGCTGGAAGCGGCCGTCGCGCAGCTGCGTCAGCAGCTGCTCTGATCAGGTCGGCAGCGAGAGGCCAATCAAAAAGGTCGCGCCGCCTACGAGGAAGCCGGCGAGCGTCATCTCGAGGCCGGCGGCCCACCAAGTGCGCAGCGTGATCAGCGACTTCGCGGCACCGACGACGAAGTGGCCGAGCAGCGAGATAACTGCCGCGAGGATGATCGCGACCGAACCCGTGACGAAGAAGAACGGAATTACCGGCAGTAGCGCGCCGAGGCCGGTCGAGATACCGGCGGCGATCGCCGCGCCCTTGGCGTCATCACCGCTGTCGAGCCCGCCGAACTCCTCGGTGGCAAGCGCGCGCAGCATCGCGTCGGGCTGCTTTGACAGCTGCTCTGCCATCTCATCGGCGGTCGCCTCGTCGACGCCTTTGAGCTGGTAGAAGAGCGACAGCTCCTCCTTCTCCTCCTCGGGGTGCTCGGCGATCTCCTGGCGCTCGCGCTCGACGTTGGCAGAGATGATCTCGGCCTGTGAGCGCTCCGCCAGAAAGGCGCCGGTCGCCATCGACAGGGCGGCGGCGATCGCGCCCGCAACGCCCGCGGTTTCGACGATGCTCGAGCCGCCGGTCGCGCCGGAGACACCGGCCACCAGACCGAACACCGAGGCGAGACCGTCGTTGGCGCCGTAGATCACGCCGCTGACCCAACCGCCGCCGGTCTGGTGCCATTTCTCGCGGCCGACGAGCTTGTCGAGGCGCTCCTTCGCGGCACGTTGGGTCGGGCTCAGTGTCGACTGGTTGTCGGCCTTGTTGTCGCGGATCTCCGAGACCGCCATCGAGTGCGAGCGCTCCTCACGGCGGATCTGGCGCAGCAGCTGATCGGTGGCGGCGTCGCCGGTCGAGCGTTTGTAGAGGTCGTCGACCTCCTCGTCCTCGGCGGCTTCACGCGCTGCCAGCAGCCTGTCGACCGGCGCGATCCTGGCCTGCAGGCGTGCCCAGGCGCCGACCTTTATGTTCGCGGGATCGGGGACCGCAATCCCCAGCTCGCGCATGCGGTCCTCAAGGCGGCCGCGGTGGTTGGCCTCGGCGGCCGCCATCTTGCGCAGGATCGTCGCCTCGCGTTCGGGCAGGCGCTCGGCGATCAGCTCATAGCTCTTGCCGGCGATGATCTCGCCGCGCCAGGCTTTCAGCAGGCGTGCGCGGGCTTCTTCGGTGGTCTCGGCGGGCATAGGGCGCCCAGGATAGGCGTCCGGTCGGCGCCGACGCCTGCTTTGGGCACCCTAAGCGGAAGGGATGATTTCGGCGAGCTCCGGACGGTCGCGGATCGCTGCGAGGTCCTCGTCGTCAGCCACAAGTTTGGCCAGGCCCGGGTCGAGCTCAATGGCGCGCTGGAGGTGCGCAACCGCGTCGTCAAGCCGGCCGGCTCGCGACTCAAAGCAGGCGGTGTTGTAGTAGACCGACCCGTGCGGCTCCTCGAGCTCGGTGAGCAAGGCGTTTGCGGCATCGGCGCCCTGCTCGTATTCGCCGGCTTCGAAAAGTGGAAACAGCGGCGCGAACAGATCCCAGCCGTCGACGACATACGGCGTGCCGGGCGCGGCGCCCCCGACGGCGACCACCGTCGTGCCATCCTCTTCGGCGAACGCCGTGCGCTTCAGGCCTGGCGGCACGTGAACGAGCGTCCCCTGCGGCGCATCCTGGGTCTGACCGTCGATCTCAAACCGGGCGCGCCCGGAGAGGACGATGTAGATCTCCTCGCTGCCCTGCGGATGATCCTCGCTGTGCTCACTCATCAGCCGCTCGTCCTTGGACTGGGTGACAGAGCTGATGCCGAACGTGGTGACCCCAAAGTGCGCGCGGATCGCGCGGAACGGGCCGCCAGGGATCTCGTCGTGGTGGACTGCGGTGAATGAAGCCATCTTTCTGCTCCTCCTTGGGCGCCGTGGTTCGGCTGCACACTAACCGCTTCGTCGCACAACTCGGTTCGGTGCGAAAATGCGTCGCCGATGGAGCGCATCGCAAGCGGATACGCCCTCGCTGAGGCACCAGTCGCCACACCGGACGGCGGCCTCTACTTCTCCGATGCGCTAGCCGGCGGCGTTTTTCACTTCTCGCCAGCGACAGGTGCCGTCGAGACGGTCGTGGAGAAGCGGCGCGGTGTCGGCGGAATGGCGCGGCATGCCGATGGAGGGTTGGTGATGAGTGGGCGCGATGTCGTCCATGTCCGAGGCGACGAGTCACGCACGCTTTATGCGGACCCGGCGCTGGGCGGAATCAACGACTTGTGTGTTGACCCTGACGGCCACGTGGTCTTCGGCACGATGCGGTTTCGGCCGTTCGCCGGCGAGGCTCCAGCGGCGAGCGAGTTTCTTCGGGTCGATGGGACCGTGGTTCTGGGCAACGTGCTGTGGCCGAACGGCTGCGGGTTCTCGCCTGACGGCGACACGTTCTATGGATGCGACTATCACCGCGGTCTGGTGTTTGCCGCCGACCGTACGGCTGACGGTGGATACGGAGGGCCGCGTGTGGTGGTCACATCACCGGGTGGAGTAGTCGACGGCATGGCGGTCGACGAGACCGGATGTTTATGGGTCGCGCTCGGCCCGCGTGCAAGCGTCGGGCGTTTCACACCCGGTGGGCGCCTCGACACCGAGATCCAGGTCGATGCGGACTTCGTCGCCAGCCTGTGCTTTGCCGGCAGCGACCGGCGTGACCTCTACGTCACAACCGCCGGGGATCCGGCCAGTCCGACCGCACGAGACGGCATCTTCCTAACACGTGCGCCGGTGGCCGGGTTGCCAGTGCCACTGGCTGTCGACTGACAGCAACCGAGTGGAGCCTGCCGATCAGCCGCTTTGCGTCCGTGAGTAGAGCACGAGGTTCCGCAGGAGCCACAGGTCGAGGCCGATGAAGGGGATGAACACGAGTCCCCACCAGTAGCCCTTGATGCACAGGAAAACCGTGATGAAGGTGATCCACGGCACGAGCAGGACCCGCACGATGATCAACCCGCGGTAGTGCCGATGCCCAAACTCCGCGTTGACACCTATCCACTGGCTGATGGGGCCGCGTGAACTTTCGTCCTGTGGCATCTCACAGTTCATCCTACGCCCGACGGAAAGCGGTGCCGGACGAGGGGCCAACTGACCTTGCCGGAGGCGCGCCGACCGTTGGCGCCTAGCGCGTCCGGAGCGAAATGTCCGTAATCGGGCTCGAGCAGATGCAGACATCAGAGATTGCGCTGTAGCTTAGCCGCGTTTCTGCCGATGTGACCTTTGAGGACTAACGGAGCCGAGAGCTCGGGTTCCTCGCCACCGCAGAGGACGGCCCCTGGCGCGCCGCCCCCCGGTCCAGACCGCAACCAACTCGTTGGGCAGACCAAGACGTTTCAGCTCGACTAGAAGTTCAACCCTTACTCCTCCAGGAGGTTTAGATCGCATGCACCTCAGTTCATCGAAAGCTCGGGCCAGCTCGTGACCGCTTCCACCGCAAGGCGAGCTGAGATCGCGATGGATGCATTGCTTGCGGCGATCGTCGATTCCAGTGACGATGCCATCTATTCCTACGGGCTTGACGGCACGATCTGGACGTGGAACGCAGGCGCCGAGCAGCTGCTCGGCTACTCGGCAGAAGAGATCGTCGGCAGTACGGTCAGCCGTCTGATTCCGCCAGAGTTGATCGCTGGGACCGATCAGCTGGGAGCCAACCTCCTAGCCGGCGAGCATGCCGCGCACCGCGACACCGTCCAGCTGCATGCGAACGGTGATCGGATTGAAGTGTCCTTGGCTCTCTCGCCGGTGCGACAGGACGACGAGACCGTCATCGGCTTCTCAGCGATCGGACGCGGTATCGACGAGCGGCGCAGTCTCGAGCGCGAGCGCGATGACTTGCTCGCTGAGCTTCGTCGCTCGAATACTGACCTGGAGCAGTTCGCGGCTGTTGCGTCGCACGATTTGTCAGAGCCGTTGCGAGCGATCGTTGGGATGCTGCAGTTGCTCGAGCGTCACCTTGGGGAGGAGCTTGACGATCAGGCCAAGGATCTGATGGGGCGAACGGTCAACGCGACCGTACGGATGAGGCGACTAATTGACGATCTGCTGCGGTATTCGCGGTTGGGCCGAGGGGTTCCAGACCGGACCCGAGTGTCGCTAACTGACATCGTCGGTCGGGTCACGGCCACCTTGCAGCCGATGGTCGACGAACACGCCGCGACGCTCGACTATGCGGACCTCCCGATCGTGATGGGAGACCGGCAGGGCCTCGAGCATGTCTTCCAGAATCTGATCGCCAACGCGATTAAGTTCCGCGGTCCGGACGCGCCAGTGGTCCAGATCACCGCCAAACAGGGGCCCGACGGATGGCACGTGAGCGTCCTTGATAACGGGATCGGGATCCGCCCGCAACATGCCGCTCGGGTATTCGAGTTGTTCAAGCGCCTGCATTCACGTGACGAATACGAAGGGACGGGGATCGGCTTAGCGATCTGTGCGCGTCTGGTGACCAGATGGGGTGGACGGATCTGGGTAGAGCCACGGGACGGCCCGGGGACGTTGGTGAAGTTCACAATCCCCGAAGGACGCACACCGTGACCACCGTTGCCCCACGTCCGCTGAAGGTTCTGCTGGTCGAGGACAGTGAGGAGGACGTGATGGTGATCCGGCTCGCGTTGAACGAGCGGATAGACGATCACGAACTCGTCGTGATCGGCAACGGCGATGCCGCAATCGCCTACCTGCAGGCCGAGCCGCCTCATAGCGGCCGCCCGCTGCCTGACCTCGTTTTGCTTGATCTCAACCTGCCGGGTACGGACGGGCACGGGGTCCTACAGGCGATCAAGAGCAACAAGACGCTTCACGCGACTCCTGTGGTGATCATGACGACCTCAGGATCGGAAGGTGACATCAATGCCGCCTACGCGTTGAACGCCAACGCGTACGTGCAGAAGCCCATTCACGTCGACGAGTTCATGTCCGCGGTCAGGTCAGTCAAGGCGTTTTGGGTTGCTCATGTGCGCTTCCCGGAGCGGGAAGACCTGTGATCGCCGATGCGGTCAGCGCCGCGACACCAGACGCAATCGGCGGCGCACCAGTCGTGTTGCTTGTTGAAGACAATCCAGACGACCAACTGCTGGTGCGTTCGGCGCTCTCGGCGGGTCGCGATCTGCTGACTCTGCACACCGAGCAGACGTTGCAGGACGCCTGTCGCTACGTGCGGGACGGGCGGGTCGAGTGTGCACTGCTTGATCTCAGCCTTCCGGACGCGGACGGACTTGAAGGGTTGACAGCGCTACGGGAGGTTGCGCCGGCGTTGCCGATCGTGATTCTGACTGGGGCTGATGATTCGGTCGGACTCGCGGCAATTCACGCCGGCGCCGATGATTTCCTGACCAAAGACTCGCTTGGCGACGGACGGCTGCCAGTCGTCGTCCGCTATGCGATCGGGCGCCGTCTGGCTTCACTGCGGGCTCGCCAATCTGAGTCGCTGATCGAGGCGGCAATTGAGCGCTCTCCGCTCGGCGGCTCGCTGCTGAACGCCGCTGGAACGTTCGTCTACGCGAACGCATCGCTGGCCTCGATGCTCGGTGATGATCTCATCGGCAAGAGCTTGGGCGATCTACTCGCCCCGGATGATTGCCGGATGGTCACCGGTGAGCTCGCATTGATGTTGGGCGGCGGCCGGCCGACATGTCAGCACGAGTTCCGGATCGCCACTCCGCATGGCGGCTCACTATGGGTGGAGATGAGCGTCGCCTTTGTGGCGGAGGGCGAACCAGGCTTCTTCGCACAGTTTCAGGATGTGACCGATCGCGTCCGCGCAGAGATGCAGCGCAACCAACTCGCGGCGATCGTCGAATCTTCCGCGGACGCGATCATCAGCAAGACGATCGACGGGATCATTCTCAGCTGGAATCCTGGTGCGGAGCGGCTCTACGGCTACGCCGAAGCCGAAGCCGTGGGTAGGCCGTCCTCGATGCTGGTGCCTGAAGGGCATACGGACGACGTAGCGCGTCTGATCGCGCGCGTCGTCAGCGGCGAGCCCGCGGCTCACTGCGAAACCTCACGCCGCCGCAACAACGGTTCGCTGGTGCACGTGTCGCTGACGATCTCCGCCGTACGCGACGCGAGCGGGGCCGTGATCGGTGCGTCCACGATCGCCCGGGACATCACCGAGCGCAAACAAATGGAGGAGGAACTCCGCGCCAGCGAACAGCGCCTCTCGCTGGCGCAGAGCGCAGCCGGAGTCGGCACGTGGGACTGGAACGTCGCGACCGGCGAGATCTTCTGGTCGCCTGAGATGGAGGTGATCTACGGCATGGCGCCCGGGACCTTCGAGCGCTCCTACGAGGGCTGGTCCCGCAACGTTCACCCTGAGGATCTCCCGGAGGCAGAGCGCGGGCTAATCGAGTCGGTGGAGACGATGACTGACTGGCGTCACGATTACCGGATCAAGCGAGCGGACGGCGCCGAGCGATGGATTGCAGCCTTGGCGCGGCCCTTCGTCAACGACGCAGGCATCTGCCATGTCGTCGGCGTCAACCTAGACGTGACCGAGCAAGCAACCTCTCGACACGAACTCGAGGAGAGCGAGCGGTACTTCCGCGCCGTGTTCGACAACGCGGACGAGGCGCTGCTCGTGATCGATGACACGGGGCGGTGCGTTATGTCCAACCCCGCAGCGCGCTTGCTGACCGGTTACCTCGAACCCGGAAGTCTCGGCCGCGTCACGGACTTTGTCACCATGCCCGACGCCATCCCGGATCGGGAGCGTCCTGTTGGTGGTATCCGCTCGGGGCGTCACGAGTACGGCTTACGTCGTGCTGACGGCATGACGCGCAACGTCGAGTTCCTCGTTACGCCAGACGTCGTACCGGGCCGTCATCTAGCCGCGCTGCGCGATGTCACCGAACAGCGTCACAGCGATGCCGATGCCGCGCAGTCGCGACGGCTCGAGAGCATCGGGCAGCTCGCCGGAGGAATCGCTCACGACTTCAACAACGTACTTTCGATCATCCAGAACTACAGCCGGTTCGTCGCCAGCCGGGTTACAGACGACGCCGTCCGCAGCGACATCGAAGTGATCCAGGAAGCTGCCGAACGAGCGGCGAGCCTGACCCGACAGCTGCTGATCTTCTCCCGCCGTGACCCCACGACACTTGTGCCGACGGACCTACGGACTGTCGTTACAGAAACCGCCACGATTCTCACACGAACCCTCGGCGAAGACGTTCGAGTCGTGACCGAGCTGTGTGAAGCGGACGCGGTCACGCTGTCAGATCGTGGTCAACTCGACCAGGTTCTGCTCAACCTCGCCGTCAACTCGCGCGACGCGATGCCGGACGGTGGAACACTGACAATCGCGGTCGAGTACGAACCCGGAAGCGATGGCGCGACGGACCTGATCGTGCTCACCGTGCGGGACACCGGGGCCGGTATGGACGATGAAACGCTCACACACGCGTTCGATCCGTTCTTCACCACCAAACCGAGCGGAGCCGGCACTGGCCTCGGGCTTGCGACGGTCTATGGCATCGTGGCGCGAGCCGGTGGGCAGCTACGGATCATCTCAGCGCCTGGCGAGGGAACAGCGGTGACGCTTCGCCTTCCGCGATTCGATGGCTCTGTCGCGGCGGACGCCCCCGTCACTCCTGCGGAACTGGCTGGGCCAGGGCTCTCGCCCGCGGCGCGCATCTTGATCGTCGATGACGAGCCGGGTGTGCTCGAGCTCACGCGGCGGATTCTTCAAGAACGTGGTTACGAGGTGCTGACGGCGATCAACGGCGAGCGTGCACTCGATCTGCTGGAGGGTGAGAACGTCGATCTTGTCCTCACCGACGTGGTGATGCCGGGGATGGGTGGGATCCGGCTCGCCGCGGAGCTCCGCGGCCAGGATTCGCAGACGCGGATTGCGTTCATGAGCGGCTACAGCGAACGCGGGCAGTCACTCGCCGAGCATGAGTCGCTGCTCGACAAACCCTTTGACGATCATCGCCTGCTCGAGTTTGTCGCTGGCCAGCTCGTTGGGTACCGCTGAGATGCAGTCCTTAGATGATGATCGCCCGCTTGAAGTGATCGTCGTCGAAGATCATCTCAGCGTCCGTAAGGGGCTGGAGCTGCTGCTGAAGAGCGAAGGTATTCGAATCGCAGGCGTCGCCGACAGTCAGGCTGGAGCTCGCGCGATACTTGAGCGTCGGCGCTATGACGTTGCGCTGATCGATCTACATCTCAGCGACGGCAACGCGCTGACGGTCGTCACCGAACTGCTCGCGGCCAACCCATCCGCCGCGGTGGTCGTTTACACCGGTGCGACCGATCCGGGCGAGCTCAGCCGTGTCTCCGCCGTCGGGGTTCGCGGCTTCGTCCTGAAATCGTCGGGGCCCGATCTGCTGGTGCAAGCGATCCGCAGCGTTGCGGCGGGAGGAATATTCCTGGACCCTGGGCTCGCTGGACTGCTCGGCGCCCCGCGCCCATCGCTCGCTTCGCTGCTACGACCGCGCGAGCGAGAGATCCTCGATCTGCTCGCCGAGGGCCTCAGCGGCGAGCAGGCTGCCGACCGGCTGTTCCTCTCACCAGAGACGGTCCGCAAGCACCTCTACAACGCGATGGGAAGACTCGAAGCAAAGACCCGAGTGCATGCGGTCGCGATGATCCTTCAGGAGCGTCTGGCCGGCTGAGTAGCGGCGTCGGCGCGATGCGTTAGCTCTGCTTGTAGATCGAGACCCAGGCGACGTCGACGTGACCGGCGGTGCTGGCCGCGGGCGTCGTGCCGTCGGTTGCCGTCTCGGTCTGCAGTACCCAGTGCATGGGCGTATTCGGGATGTGCTGGGTCGTGGAACCGAGGACCTTGCCGTTGAGGATGAAGCTCGTCTTCTGTGGCGTCCACTCAATCAGCGCTGTCTGCCACTGGTCGTAGCCGTCGCTGGTGCTGACAGCATCTTGCTGACTTCCGGTGGTGGCGCCCTGCCAGTGCATGAAGCCGCCGATGTTTCCGTTCAGGTCACCCTCGGGGAAGTCGATCTCACCGTCGGAGGGCCAGTTCGCCTGTCCGTTGTCATAGGCGTCGGGCCACAGCAGCCAGGCCGTCTTATAGCCGGGCAGCAGGTCGGCGCGAAAGCGGACCATGTAGGCGCCGTAGAGCTGCCCGCCGCCGGGCGCGGCACCCGGGATCTTCGGCTCCGGTGCGGACACGAGCGGCTCACCGGCAGCGTTTGAGTGCATGTAGAAGTCAAGCTCGTGGTTGTGGATGCTGAGAACCTGTGACGGCTCGTAGGTGCCATTGCCCTCGGTATCGCTCCAGCCGTCCGGGTAGGCGAACCACTTGGCGGACACCGCGGCGGGCAGACCGGCGCAGTCAGAGGTCGCGACGGTGCCGGCAAGCGTGCAGTCCGAGAAACCACCAAGCGGGACGTTGGTTGAGAAGTTGTCGGAGAACACCTGATTCCAGCCGCTCACATTGCCGGCGGGGACCGGGATGCCGCTTGGGTCCGCAGCGGTCGAGCTACCCGCGGTCTGGCCGGTGATCGCCTGCAGCGGATCACTGGCAAGCGTCGAGTGGTGGCGGTGCCTGATGCCATGAGCACTGGCCGTAGATGTGATCGCGGAGCAAGCGGCCAAACAACAAACGACACCCACCGCAAGGCGTGACACACGCAGCCTTGTAAGTGCAAGCCGACTCGACACACAACCTGCAACTGGGAGACCTTCGGTGGGGTTCATGACCTTGAGATCGGTCAGCCATCACCCCACCTGGGTACCGGTTTGTAGTACGTCGCCGGTTACTACCGAACTTCGTTCGCGGGCGAAACCCGCACATAAGCCCGCGCTCCAAGGATGGGCCGAGCACCGAACGGCGGCATGTCCTCGGGAGTGGAGCTAGGCGGGCTCGAACCGCCGACCTCCTGGGTGCGATCCAGGCGCTCTCCCAAACTGAGCTATAGCCCCGGGGTTTGCCGAGTGTAGCTACCGGCTGCGCCCGTCGGACCGGCCGGTAGGCTCCTGCCATCGCCTGTCCTGGAGAGCCGCGTGAGCTTCCGTAACCGTCTGACCAGCTTCTTCATAGTGATCGTTCTGGCGCCGATGCTGGCGATGGGCTTCCTTGCGCTGCGGCTGATCTCGCAGAGCAACGAGGGGAAGGCGATCGCGCGGGCAAACGGGGCAGCAGCTGCTGCCGCGAGCGTCTACACGAGTGATGTGACGATCGCCCGGACAGATGCCGGCTTGTTGGCACGTCATCTGACGCCGCTACCGAAGACGCGGCTACTCGACGCGAAGCTGCGCGAGTTAGTGAAGTCCGGGGCGCTCACGCGAGTGATCGTGATTCACGACGGACGCACACTCGGAAGCATCGGCTCGACCAGCGCGATCGCGCCTGGGACTGCGGAGATCAAGGGGCACGGTGGGGCCGTGCTTGAGATCACCGTGTCGGCGACGACTGCACCACAGTTCGCGGATCAGCTGAGCAGCGGCGGCGTGGTCGTGGTGGTGCGTTCAGGCGGGGTGACACTGGCGAGTACCGCTTCACGGCCGCTACCGAGGTCGATCCCAACCAACCTCGACGTCGGCGGCGTCGCCTACGCAGCTGCCGCCGTGGCACCGCTCGCAGGCATCGGAGCGCCGGTGAACGTAACGGTGTTGTCTGAGAACAGCCTGAGTTCGACCTCGGGCAACACCAGCCAAGTCGTCGCCGTCGCGTTTTTGGCCGGCTTCGCGCTGCTGGCGTTCTCCTTTGCGGTGCTTGCCTCGCGCGGCCTATCTGACCAGGTCGGCCGGTTCCTGGCCGCCGCCCGGCGCCTGGGCGGCGGCGATTTCTCGGCGCCAGTGCCGGTTGAGGGCAGCGATGAGTTCGCGCAGCTGGCGAAGGAGTTCAACTCGATGTCACGCCAACTCGAGGAACGGTTGGCGCAGCTGGAGTCTGAGCGCAAACGGCTGCGAGAGTCGATTCGGCGAGGCGGGCAGACGTTCGCCGCCACGCTCGACGAGGATGCTCTGCTGGGCCTCGCCTTGGGCACGGCGATCGACGGGACCGGTGCGTCGTTCGGCCGGCTCTCGGTGCGCGAGGACGACGAAGCCCCGCTCGCGCAACGACTGTTTGAGGGCGACCTGCATGGCGTTGAACAGACCGTGCTCGTGGCCGAGGCCGGTGCGTTGCGTGCCGACTCGCTCGCCGACGCATCGGAGGCTGAGGACTCGGCGGACGATGCCTCGCGAGCTGATCAGGTGTTCGTTCTAAGCGTTCCGTTGGGTCCGTGGAGCGCACTCGGCAGACCGTTGGGCCTGATCACGGTTGGGCGCCGCGGCCGACCGTTTGCCAATGAGGACAAAGAACTCCTGCGGTCGCTAGTCGGCCAGGCGTCGATGGCCATCGACAACACCCGTCTGCATGAAGAAGCCCGCAAGCTTTCGGTTACCGACGCGCTGACGCAGTTGACCAACCACGGACGGTTCCAAGAGGTGCTCGCCGCCGAGCTGGAGCGCGCCCGTCGCTACCACCACCCTGTCGGGCTGATCCTGCTGGACATCGACAACTTCAAGCAGGTCAACGACACGTTTGGTCATCCTCAGGGCGACCTGGTACTGCGCCGGCTTGCGGACGTGCTGCGACAGTCAACCCGTGACGGCGACACCGCAGCCCGTTATGGCGGCGAGGAACTGGCGATGGTGCTGCCCCACACCGACCTTGACGGGTGCTTTGCGATCGCCGAGCGGTTGCGTGGAGCGATTGAGCAGATGTCAATTCCGCTGCTGGATGGCAGCGGTCAGTTGAAAGTGACGGTGAGCATCGGGGTGGGAGCCAGCGACACCGGTCCGAAGGAGCCGTTGATCGCTACGACTGACAAAGCCCTGTACAAGGCGAAACGCGGCGGCAAGAACCAGACGGTCCGTGCAACCCCGCTGGCGGCGAAAGCCGCCCGCGGCGAGTAGGCTTTGTCAAATGGGTCTGCTGGACGACGCGATCCGCGAGCACCTCGACCTGAAGCGCCGCCACGGCGCTGATCCGGCTGAGGTAGAACGGCTCGAGCGCGAGGCGCTGGGGCCGGGCGGCCGGGATGCACGCGCAAACGAACAGGCGGTCAGCGAGCGACCGTCCGATGACGCACGCCCGTTCGACGACGAACACGAGTTCCACGACGACCGAGGGCCGCTGGACCGCGGGGCTGTGCACGAGGACGAGAACCCGTTCATCGACCACCCCACTGAGTTCATCGACCACCCTGAAGAGCCGCCGGCCCACGATTCGGCGGAGTCCCACGAGGAGGATGAGCCGAGGCGCCGTGGATTCCTCGGGCGCCGTGGGCATCGCAGCGAGACCGACCCGGATCGACCGCAGGAGAGCGTGCCACCGCGCTACCAGCGTGAAGAGCCGGTCGAGGACCACCGCCAGTTCGACGACGAGCCGCACGGGTCTGCCGCGACTCCGGGCGGCGCTGGTCTTGGTGGTAGCGCCGCGCTCGGCGGAACAGCGGCTGCACACCCAGAGGCCGAGGACGAGTTGTTCGAGAAGTTTGAGGAGCCTGAAGCGCACCTCTCCGGCGAGACCGTCGAGTACGACGTCACCACCGCGTTTGAGGAAGAAGAGATCTCCTTCATGGATCACGTCGCGCCGCGACCGCGCACCGAGCCGCCTCCGCCCGCTCAGCGCGAGCAAGCGCCGCCACGGAAAGAGTCCCGCGACGAACCGCCTACCGGCGCGGACGTGCTGGAGGAGACCCCCGAGTTTCTCCAGGACACCCCGGACCACGATCGCCTGTGGTTCGAGCAGCGGCCGCCGAAGGATTTCGACTTCGATAAGTAGCCAGCGCCGCCTCACAGCCCTGAAGAACCGGGACGCGCGCGGCTAGACTCACCGGCCGAAGGGGCCTTAGCTCAGCTGGGAGAGCGCCTGCTTTGCAAGCAGGAGGTCACCGGTTCGATCCCGGTAGGCTCCACTACCTCCGATTCTGACACCGAGCGTTAGTCGGCCGGGAGCGATCTCGGCGATCGTCGCGAGCTGGCGAGCGACCGGAACCGGGTGGCGCAACGGCAGCAGATAGAGCCCGACGTACACCGGCAGCTCGGGCTGAGCAGCGAGCATTGAGGTCGCTGTGATCAGCCCGTCGGAGCCGGCCCCTACGAAGAAGCTCACATGATCGCCGACACAGATGTGGTCGACTCCCGCGTTGGCAACGTGAGCGAGCGTCGCCTGCAGCTGTTGCGGATCGTCGCCCGGCTGGCCGACGGGCGGAAACAGTCCGACGCGGACCCTAGCCATCGAATCGAGCCCGCGCGTTCGTCGGGCACGCCCGGCCGGCGATGAGCGGTCGCACGATCGGCGGCATCGCATGCCACGACGCGTTGCTCACGCCTTCGAGCTCGAGCCCGCAGGTCACGATCAGCTCGGCGGTCGCGCGGTTGCAGCGGCAGCCTTCGGCGAATTGACGCCACGGTCCCACCAGGCGGTCCTGCCAGTAGGCGAGCGTCGGCGACTCAGAGCGGACGTGCTCGATGAACAGCAGCTGACCGTCGGGCCGCAGTACGCGCGCGATCTCCCGCAGGGGCAAGATCGGGAGCATCGACTGTGCACAGCACGAATGTCGAGACGACTGTGTCGACCGATCCGTCGGCGAACGGCAGTCGCTCAGCCGGCGCGTCAACCACCCGCGCTCGCCGAGAGGTGCGGCCCAATCTCTTCTCAAGGCGGACGCGCATCGCGGCGTCTGGCTCGACCAGGACCAGCTCATCAAGATCATCGGGATAGTGCGGCAGGTTCAGTCCGGTGCCACCCCCGATCTCCACGGTGCACCCACGCGCGTGGCTGAGTAGCTCCTCGCGTTGGGCGCGCACCCCAGCTCGCTCACCGACCCACAGGAACGGGTCATACAGAACCGCGAAAGCGCGCGCCCATACACCCGAGCCGTTCGAGTCCTCGCCTCGCACCTTGACCGGCCGGTCAGGGTCAACGGGTGTGGCCTGGGGGGTGCCTTTCTGCATGACCGCGACCATACGCACGCCCCGGCCGCAGCGCATCGCTCGCATCGGCCATCTGAACGGAATGGCCCGTTCGGGCGATCGCTCGTTAGAGCAGACCCGGCCGCGCAGCCTCAGCGACCGCCGCCGCACGGGATCCGCGCCCGAGCTTGTGGCGGATGTTCGCGACGTGCCGGTGGACCGTGTGGTGGCTCAAGACCAGCTGCTCGGCGATTTCTCGGTCGCTCAACCCCCTCGCGACCAGGGCCAGCACCTCGCGCTCTCGGCCCGAGAGCAGCACCGCCGCGGGCTCCCCGACAACCCGCGCGGCAGCTTCGGGCGCGAAAGCTGATCGCAACGCGCGCGCCACCGATTGCGCATCCCCGGCCCACGGGAAATGCGCGCTCCCGTCCAGCGGGATCAGCGTCGCCCCCGGAATCGCCGCCGCGAGCTCCCTGCCGAGGTGATAGGGGATGGCACGATCGGCACGGCGGTGCACTACCAGCGTCGGCGCGCGTACGTGCTCCAACTCCGCGCGCACGTCGTTGCGGTAGATCAGATCCAGCAACGCCGCCGCGATCGCTGGGCTCGCCGCCGCGCGCTGATAGCGCGCGAACCGCTCCTGCTCGCCACCGCTGGCTTCGCCCCAGGAATATGTCAGCCAGCACGCGCGACCCCAGCCCCCAATGCGAGCGCACTGTTGAAACGATCGCCTCGCGCACCTCCGGCGAGGTGATCCTAAGCCCGTCGGCATACGCGCCGTACAGCAGCAGACGGTCGACCCGGTCAGGGAAGCGACCCGCAAACGCGATCGCCGCGCAACCGCCAGACGAGCCGCCGACCAACAGGACCCGCTCCAAGGCAAGCTC
>Ga0302314_10005023_pt1 | contig 24196 bp, 21 predicted proteins | sample III_Palsa_N2_3_FD_200533 | JGI IMG/M metagenome (GOLD analysis project Ga0302314, IMG submission 200533) | Peat permafrost microbial communities from Stordalen Mire near Abisko, Sweden - III_Palsa_N2_3 | ecosystem: Environmental > Terrestrial > Soil > Palsa > Peat permafrost | place: Sweden... | reverse complement strand
CAACTGGCCGAGCTGGCTCGCAAGTACGAGGCAGAGAAGATCAGGGCGGAAGGCGCCAACAAGGCCAAGAGCGAATTCCTGGCCAATATGAGCCACGAACTGCGCACGCCGCTGAACGCCATCAACGGCTTCTCGGAGATCATGCTGCGGGAGATGTTCGGGCCGCTGGGCGACCGGCGCTACAAGGAATACTCCCAGGACATCCTCTCCTCCGGCCAGCACCTGTTGGCGCTGATCAACGACATCCTCGACATGTCCAAGATCGAGGCCGGCAAGATGAACCTGAAGTTCGAGGCCGTGACCCTGGAGGACGTGATCGAGGACGCCGTGCGCCTGGTGCACAATCGCGCCGAAGCCTCGGGGCTGACCATCAACGTCAACCTGCCTGTCCTGCCGGAGATCGAGGCGGACTATCGGGCGTTAAAGCAGGTGCTGCTGAACCTGTTGTCCAATGCGCTGAAGTTCACCCCGCACGGGGGAAACGTCACCGTCTTCGCCGAGTTGCGTGGGCCGGGCGCGGGCGACCGAGTGCGGATCAGCGTGCGCGACACCGGCATAGGCATCTCCGCCGAGGATCTGACGCGTCTCGCCCAGCCTTTCGAGCAGATCGAAAGCCAGCATTCCAAGACCCAGCAGGGCACCGGCCTGGGGCTGGCCCTGACCAAGTCGCTGGTGGAGATGCACGAGGGCGTGCTGGACATGGAAAGCCAGCCCGGCGAAGGCACCACCGTCAGCTTCACCCTGCCGCTGCATCACGGCGGCTCTGCTCGGATGGCCGACGCCCACGCGGCGTGAGCATGGACCGGACGCGTCGAGTTCGAGCTGAATCCTCCCGCCGGCGCTGGCCCCCACCGTCGCTTCGCGCCACCTCCCCCTCTCGCTACGCGTGGTGGGAGGATAAAGTCCTCCTCCCACGCGAGCGAAGCGAAGACAGGGGGAGGTGGATCGGTGCTGAAGCGTAGCGGAAGCGACGAGACGGTGGGGACCAGCGCCGGCGAACGGACTTGACGCGCCTGACTCCAATAAACTCTAAGCGGCCACCAGGGATTCAAACGCCTTATGAGCGCCGGTGCGCAGGCTTCGCAGATGCGCCCGCAACGCCTCGAAATCCGCGCAGTCGCCCGCCTTCGCCAGCAGGGCCTTGAAGGCCGCCGGCTCGCCGCCGGGATCGGCGTCGTCGGCTAGAGCGACCTTCAGCAGTTGCGAGAGGTTCTGCTGCAGCCGCCAGGCGTCGTGCAGCACCGTGGCCGTCTCCGGCGCCATCAGATCCTGCGCCTGGAACGCCGCCAACGCCTCGCCGGTGTTGGCGCGCAGCGGACCGCCATTCGCGGCGTGGACGATCTGCAGATGCTGGGCCGCGAACTCGATGTCGATCAGCCCGCCGGGCGAACGCTTCAGGTCCCAGAAACCACTGGGGGGCAGCTCCTTGGCCATCAAGGACCGCATCTCGCGCACGGCCTTGGCCGTGATAGCGGCGTCGCGAGGCTGGCGCAGGGCCGTCTCGATCGCGCCGCCAATCTGGGCGGCGAACGCGACCGACGAAGCCCAGACCACCCGCGCGCGGGTCAGGGCCAGGAACTCCCAGGTTTCGGCCTCGCCGGCGTAATAGCTTTCGAACGCGGTCTGGCTCACCGCGACGGGTCCAGCGGTGCCGGAGGGGCGCAGCCGCATGTCCACCTCATAGAGGCCGCCCTCGGCCGTCGGCGCCGACAGGGCCGCGATCAGCCGTTGGGTAAAGCGGGCGTAGAAGGCAGCGCCCGCCAGCCCCTTGATCTCGGACACAGCCCCCGCCTCGGCGCGATAGACCGTCATCAGGTCCAGGTCCGAACCCGCGGTCATTTCGCGAGAACCGCATTTGCCCAGCGCGATCACCGCGACATCGCCCGGAAAGGCGCCCGCCAGCCGCTCCACCTCGGTCAGGGCGGCGCCCGCGAGGCCGCGGATGCAGGCGTCGCCCAGGTCGGCGAAGGCGGGGCCGGCCTCCGCGGCGGTGACCGCGCCGCTCATCACCTGCACGCCGATGCGGAAGGCCTGCTCCCGGTGCAGACGCCGCGCGGCGTCCATCGCCGCCTCATAGCCCGGCTCGGACCTGGCCAGCCCAACGGTCATGGCCGCCTCGATCTCGCCGACCGCGAAGGGTGCGAAGAAGCCGGAGTCCATCAGCGAATCCAGCGCCGCGGGCGAGCGCGCCAGGAAGGTGGCCAGACGTGGTGCGAAGGCCATCACCCGCACGATCAGTTCAAGCAGGTTGGGCTGGGCCAGGAACAGCGACTGGACCTGCACGCCCATGGTCAGGCCGGAAAAGAAATCCGCGAAGCGGCGGAAGGCGTCGTCCGGCGCGCCGGTGGCCTGGGTGGCTTCCAGCAGACGCGGCGCCAGGCGGGTGAATAGCTCGCGGCCCTGTTCGGTGCGCGTGGCGCCGATGCGGCCATGGTGCCAGGCGCGGATGGTCGCCGAGATGCGCGGCGGATCGGAAAATCCCATCCGCTTGAGGGTCCGCAAAGTTTCGGGGTCGTCCTCGACGCCGGTGAAGACCAGGCTGCCAAAGGATGACGACAGGTCCTCGTCCTCGGCGAACAACTCGCCATAACGGGCGTTGACCGCGCGCAGCAGCCGTTCGACCCGGACGTCGAATGTCTTCAGGTCCCTGTCGCCGGACAGGGCGGCGATCTTCGCCCGCTCGGCGTCGACCTCGGGCAGTTTGTGGGTCTGTTCGTCGGCGACCATCTGGGCCCGGTGCTCCAGGGCGCGCAGGTCGGCGTAGTGGGTCGCCAGTTCGGCGGCGGTGTCGGCGGTGATGCGCTTGGCCTTGGCCAAGGCGACCAGGGCGTCGACGGTGCGGTTGGATCGCAGCGAGGCGTCGCGGCCGCCCAGGATCAGCTGCTGGGTCTGAACGAAGAATTCGATCTCGCGGATGCCGCCATGACCCAGCTTCACGTCCGCGCCCTTGGCGGTCAGCCGCTCGTCGACCTTATGGATATGAATCTGGCGCTTGATCGAATGGATATCGGCGATGGCGGCGAAGTCGAGGTTGCGCCGCCAGATGAAGGGCTGGAGAGCGGCCAGGAAGGACTGGCCCTCCGTGAGGTCGCCGGCGCAGATTCGGGCCTTGATGAAGGCGGCCCGCTCCCAGTTCTGGCCGACGGTCTGGTAGTAGTCGAGCGCCGCATCGACCGGCACCGCCGGCGGCGTCGTGGAAGGATCGGGCCGCAGGCGCAGGTCCACCCGGAACACATAGCCGTCGCCGGTGCGATCCTGGAGGATGTCGGCCACGGTCTGGGCAAGGCGGGTGGTGAAGCCTTGGTGCTCGACGCCTTCGGCCAGAGGCAGGGCGACAGGCTCGTAGAAAAACGACACGTCGATGTCGCTGGAATAGTTCAGCTCAAAGGCGCCGTACTTGCCCATGGCGACGCAGAACAGGCCGGGAAGGGGGCCGGTGTCGCCGACGCCCGCGCGAACCAGCCGCCCGCGCTCGACCTCGGCCCTGACCGCGGCCGCCATGGCCGCCTTGACGCTGGCGTCGGCGAAGCGGGTCAGGGCGCCGGTGACCTGGTCCAGGTTCCAGATGCCGCCAAGGTCGGCCAGGGCGGTCAGCAGGTGCGTCTCCGCCTTCAACTCCCGCAGACGGGTCTTCAGGGTGGGAATGTCGACGGCTTCGCCTTCCAGCGCCGCCGTGCGGGCCAGCAGACTGGCCAGAGAGGTTTCGGGGTCGGCCCGCAGGATCGCCGCCAGCTGCGCCGGCCGGCGGCGCGCCAGGTTGGCGAGGTAGGGCGCGGCGGCGAAGACCGGGTCCAGCGCCGCCCGCGACTGCGCCAGCACGTCAGCCCAATCGTTCGCGGCGGCGGCCTTGTCGAGGGCCTCGAAGGTCCGCTCGCGCGAGGCCTGTCCGGCGGCGAGGATGGGACCGCAGGGCCGCATCTCCCCTGCGAGGGGCGTATCGGTCATCCCGCCCTCGGCAGCACCAGGGCCACGCGCAGGCCTGGACCCTTGCCGTTGAACATGCCGGGGCCTTCATCGACCTCCAGCATGCCGCCGTGCGCCTCCGCCACCGCCGCCACCAGCGACAGTCCCAGCCCCGCGCCCGGCTGGTTGCGGCTGTTCTCCAGACGCACGAACCGTTCGACCACCCGCGGCCGGTCTTCCTCGGGCACGCCGGGGCCTGTGTCGGTGACCGAGAATTCCACATCCCCCGACGAACGCCGCCGCACCCGCAGCATCACCGCGCCGCCGGCCGGGGTGTATTTGACCGCGTTGTCGAGGATGTTGGACAGGGCCTGGGCGATGAATTCGCGATTGCCGCGCACGGTCAGTCCCTTGGCGATCTCAGCCTCGAATTCCAGATCGCGCGCCTCGCAGACCGGCTCATAGAGCTCGACCATATCCGCCGCCAGACCGCCCGGATCGAACGGCTTCTGGTCCGGCGCCGCGCCCGCCGCCTGCAGCCGGGCGATGGCCAGCACCGCCGAGAAGGTGCGCAGCACGCCCTCGGTGTCCTCCAGCGCCTGATGTAGCGCCTCCTTCGGATCACCCTTGCCGGTCTCGACCTCCAGCAGGGCCACTTCCAGCCGCGCGCGCAGGCGGCTGAGCGGCGAGCGCAGGTCGTGGGCGATGGCGTCGCCGGCGTGACGCAGGCTGCCGATCGACCGCTGCAGCCGGTCCAGCATGTCGTTCAGCCCGACCGCCAGCTCCTCGAACTCGTCCTTGGCGCCGCGCAGCTCGACCCGGGCGTCCAGGTCGCCGTCCTGCACCGCGGCGACCACGGCGTTCAGCCCGGCGATGGAGCGGTTGACGTTGCGGCTGACGATCAGCCCGCCGCCGAGGCCGAGCAGGACGATCAGGGCGCCGGCGCCCCACAGGGCCTGGACGATCTTGACGATATAAGTCTGGGCTTCGCTGAAATCGGCGCCGACGAACAGCACCTCGCCCCCGGGCAGCTTCTGGCGTTCTCCCCGCGCCAGCCTGCGGCCCGACACCTTGCCGTTGACGTCGAAATACATCCAGACGGTGTCGCTCTCGGTGAACTGGCCGGTCGGCGAGTGGGAGATGGTGCCCCAGATGCGGTGGCCGGCCGGATCGAGCAGCAGGTAGAAATAGGGGCGGCCACTTTCAGTCCGGTCGATCAGTGAGGCCTTCAGCGCCTCGTCGCCGCCGGAGGTGTAGACAGTCTCAAGCGACTGCATCTCGCGTTGGATGCCGGCGTCGGCGAAGTGGCTGACCTCGCCGACCGTCACCTCATAGATGTAGAGCAGGAAGGCCGCCGCCGCGGCCGCGAACAGGGCCAGAAACAGCAGCGTCAGCCGAAAGGGAGTGGTGCGAAGCAGGCCCGGCAGGCGCATGGCGCGGCTAGACCCTTTCGGGTTTTGATGAAGTCAAAACCTGATCAAAAGGGCCTAGAGTCAAGCATTTAGAGCATGTCCGGGCGGCCGAACCGCACACACTTCGGCCTGACATGCTCTACGCGTCCAGCCGGTAGCCCGAGCCGCGCACGGTCTGCAGCATGGCCCGGTCGAACCCCTTGTCGACCTTGGATCTCAGGCGCGAGACGTGGACGTCGATGACATTGGTCTGCGGGTCGAAGTGGTATTCCCAGACCTTCTCCAGCAGCATGGTGCGGGTGACCGGCTGGCCGGCGTTGCGCATCAGATATTCCAGCAGCTGGAACTCGCGCGGCTGCAGGTCGATCTCCTTGCCTTCGCGGTGGACGGTGCGGCCGATCAGATCCATTTCCAGATCGCCGACCCTAAGCGTCGTCTGCACCGCGCCGGTTTCCCGGCGGCGGGCCAGGGCCTCGACCCGGGCGACCAGCTCGACCAGGGCGTAGGGCTTGACCAGATAGTCGTCGCCGCCAGCCTTCAGGCCGGTAACGCGATCCTCGATCTCGCCCAAGGCCGACAAGAACAGCACCGGTGTCTGATCACCGTCCCGCCGCAGGGTCGACACCATGGTCAGCCCGTCCATCTTCGGCATCATCCGGTCGACCACCAGGACGTCGAACTCGCCGTTTGTCGCGGCCGCCAGGCCCTCGACGCCGTCGGGCGCATGGGTGGTCTCGTGACCGGCTTCGGCCAGGCCGCGCGCCATGGCGCGGCCGGCCTCGAGATCGTCCTCGATGATCAGAATACGCATCGTCCCCCCGATCGGTTCAGGCGGGAAGCTACCCGAGCTTGATCGGCAGGAACAGGGTGTGACCGTCACGACGCACGCCCAGGCGAATGCTGGAGCGTCCGTCCTTCTTGGCCGCCGTCACCGCCTCGGAGACATCGGCGGGACCACCGATGTTTTTGTCGCCCGCCATGACGATGATATCGCCCGCCTTCAGGCCCTTCTCGCCCGCGTCGGACGAGCCTTTGACGCCGAGAACCACCGCGCCGTGGACCGTTTCCGGAACGCCGAGGCGGCCGCGGGTGTCGTTATCCAGCGCACCGAGCATCATGCCCAGGGTGCTGGAATGCTTGCCTTGCGGGCCATCGGTGGGGCCCGACTGATCGTCGCCGCCGTTCTGCTGCTGCGCCAGCTGGGCCTCGGAAGGCCGGGTGCCGGACTTGACGTCGAAGACGTGGGTCTTGCCGTCGCGCAGGACGGACAGATGCATGATCTGACCGTCCTGAGATTGAGCGACCAGGCGGGTCAGCTCGGTGGAGCTGCCGACCGAATGGCCGTTCAGGTCCAGCACCACGTCGCCGGGCAGCAGGCCAGCCTTCTGGGCCGGGCCGCCCGGAACCAGGTCGGCGACCAGGGCGCCCTTGGCTTCCTTGCCCAGGCCCATGGATTCGGCCAGGTCGGGGGTCACGTTCTGGATCGTCGCGCCCAGATAGCCGCGGGTGATCTTGCCGCCCGAGATCAGCTGTTTGGTGATCTGGTCGGCGACGGTGGAGGGAATGGCGAAGCCGATGCCGACCGAACCGCCAGACGGCGAGAAGATCGCCGAGTTGACGCCGATCACGCGGCCGTAGACGTCGAAGGTCGGGCCGCCGGAATTGCCCCGGTTGATCGGCGCGTCGATCTGGATGAAGTCGACGAAGCTGTCGCCGATGTCACGGCCATAGGCCGAGACGATGCCGGCTGTCGCCGTGCCGCCCAGGCCGAAGGGGTTGCCGATGGCGATAACCCAGTCGCCGACCCGCGGCTTGGCCGAGTTTTCGAAATCCACATAGGGGAAGCCGGCGCCCTGGACCTTGATCACCGCCAGGTCGGTGGCTTCGTCGCGGCCGATGACCTTGGCGGGCAGTTCGCGCTTGTCGGTCAGCACGACCTTGATGTCCTCGGCGTGCTCGACCACGTGGTTGTTGGTGACGATGTAGCCGTCGGGGGAGATGAAGAAACCGGAGCCTGACGCCTCGGCCTTGGTGGTGCCGCTGTGATCGACGCCGCCGCCTTGGGCCGCGCCGCCGGCGCCAGCGCCGCTGCTGTCGGCGCCATCGCTGTCGTCGTCGCCGTCATCGCCGCCGCCGGGCGGGTTGCCGGGAACCACGTTGAAGGGCAGGCCGGGCACATGAATGCCGCGCGACACGGCCACCCGCTCGGTGACGTTGATGGAGACGACCGCCGGGGACACCTTCTGGAAGATGTCGGCGAAGGACAGGGGCGCATCTGGCGGCGGCGCGAACATGCCGGCCGTGGATACATGGGTAAGTTGAAGCGGATGGGAGGCGGCGCTGGCGTTCTGCGGGGCCCAGCGTGCTCCACTGCCCGCCATGGCGGCGGCGGCGACGCCGGCCAGAGCCACGCCCAAGATCAATCCGGTCTTCCTGGAAGCCATGTTCGTTCGATCCTCGTCCACCCGTGGCGACAGCCGACGGACACGTTCAATATAGTGCAGATAACGCGAATTCGCTTCGCGAAATCCAGTAGCGTTCGCTTTTGAAACCCTGAGACGGCGAATTGCGGTACGCAACTAAGGCGCAACCGTGACCAAGCCGTCAAAAGTCGTTCAATTCCCGTAGTTTTGCTTCCTCTGCCTCCGTCAGCCGGGCCTCAGGCGCCGGCGCGCGCCGGGCTCGAGACGCCAAAACGCCCGCCCCGGCCAGCACGATCAGGAACGGCCCGATCCATAGAAGCGCATTGCCGGGCGAAAAGACCGGGCGAAGCAGAATAAATTCGCCATAGCGCTGGACCAGATAGGCCTTGATCTGACGATCCGAGCGCCCCTCGGCGACTTGGGCCCGCACCGCCTGGCGCAGGTTTCCGGCCACCTCGGCTTCCGAATCGTCGATCGATTCGTTCTGGCAGACGACGCAGCGGATTTCCTTGAACAGGGCCCGCGCGTGGGCCTCTTGGGACGGCTTGGGAAGCTGATCCGCTGGGTCCTCGGCCGCCGCCATGCAGACCATGGCGGCGAGGATGGCGAGAAGCCCGCCCAGCCTCATTCCGCCGGCTCCATCGCGGAAGCGCCCCGGCCTTGCGCCGCGCGCCGGGGCAGGCCCAGGCGCAGCCGGCGGTCGGACAGAGAGATGCCGCCGCCCAAGGCCATCAGCAATGGGCCGAGGAAGATCATCCGCGCCCAGGGGTTCCAATAGACTCGCACCAGCCAGCCGGGCGCGCCGCCGGAGCCCATCCGCTGTTCGCCGAACACCACATAGACATCGCTGACGCCGCGCAAACACAGGGCCACCTTGCTCGTGCTCTGGCCGCCGGCGGGATAGAAATGCCGCTCCGGCGTCGCCGTGCAGACCGGCTTGCCGTTCTTGGTGACGCTCAGCGTTCCGCGCTGCGCCACATAGTTGGGTCCATCGACCTGGCCCACCTGGTCGAGGCTCAGGTGATAGCCGCCGCCGGCGTCGATCTGGTCGCCCACCGCCATCACCTTGGCGGTCTCCATCTTGCCGGTCCCATCGATGGCCGCGCCGAGCAGGAAGACGCCCAGGCCGATATGGGCGAAGGTCATGCCCCAGGCGCCGCGCGGCAGGACGCGTAAGCGTCGGCCCGACTCGGCCAGGCTGGTGCGGCCCAGCCGGGCGCGCTCAGCCAGTTCGGTCAGCGTCCCGCCGATCAGCCAGACGGCCAGGGCGACGCCCGCGCCGGCGAAGGCTTTGCGCGGCTCATGAAAGGCGAACACCAGGGCGCCGGCGACGACGGCCGCCAGGGCCGCCCACCACAGCCGCTGCAACACGCCGGCCAGCTCGCCCCGCTTCCAGGCCATCAGCGGGCCGATCGGCAGGATCAGCAGGACGGCGGCCATCAGGCTGCCGAACACCAGGTTGAAATAGGGCGGTCCCACCGACACCGCCGCGCCGAACGCCGCCTGGGCGATCAGCGGATAGAGGGTGCCGAACAGGACCGCTACCGTCGCTGCGGCTAGGAACAGGTTGTTGAGCAGCAGGCTGGATTCGCGGCTGATCGGCGCGAACAGGCCCCCCGGCGGCAGGCTGGGCGCGCGCCAGGCGAACAGGGCGAAGCCCGAACCGGCGGCCACGCCAAGGATGTCCAGCAAAAGGATGCCGCGCTTCGGTTCGAGGGCGAAGGCGTGGACGGAGGTCAGGATGCCCGAGCGGACCAGGAAGGCGCCCAGCATCGAGAAGGTGAAGGCCAGCAGGGCCAGAAACACCGTCCAGGCCGCCATGGCGCCGCGCTTTTCGGTGACCGTCGCCGAGTGCAGCAGGGCGGTGGCGACGAGCCAGGGCATGAAGCTGGCGTTCTCCACCGGGTCCCACGCCCACCAACCGCCCCAGCCGAGCACATAGTAGGACCAGAAGGAGCCCAGGGTGATGCCGATGGTCAAAAGGCTCCAGGCGACCAGTGACCAGGGCCGCACCCACCTGGCCCACGCCGCGTCTACGCGACCCTCAACCAGCGCCGCGACGCCCAGGGAGAAGACCACCGACATGCCGACATAGCCCGAATAGAGAAACGGCGGATGGATGGCGAAGAAAGGATCTTGCAGCAGCGGATTGAGCGAAGCGCCCTCGATGGCGGGGCTGGCGACGCGCAGCAGCGGGTTGGAGGCGAACACCGTGTAGCCGAGGAACAGCACGCCCAGACAGCCCTGGACCGCGACGGTCGTGGCCTTGAGCCGCCAGGGCAGGCTGCGCCCGGTGAGCGCCACCACGGCCCCATAGCCGGTCAGCGCCAGGCACCAGAGCAGCATCGAGCCCTCGTGGCTGCCCCAGGCCCCGGTGATCTTGTAGAACAGCGGCTGGGCGGTGTGGGAGTTGGCCGCCACATTGGCCACTGAGAAGTCCGAAGTGACGAAGGCGTGGATCAACGCCGCGAACCCCGCCGCAACGCCGATGAAGGCCCCTGCCGCCGCGCCTTCGCCGGCGCCGGTCAGGGCCGCCGAATTGCGCACGCGCCCCGCCGCCGACAGCGCCGCCTGGGCGATCGACAAAACCAAGGCCAGTATCAGGGCGAAGGCGCCGAGCTCGGCGATCATGCGCCGGTTCCGGTCTGCCCGGCCGCGCCGTCGCCGCGCCATTCGCCGGAGGCCTTCAGCGCCCGGGTGACTTCACGGGGCATGTAGCGTTCGTCGTGCTTGGCCAGCACCTCGCTGGCTTCGAAGTCGCCGTCGGCGGTGAAGGCGCCCTTGGTCACCACGCCCTGACCCTCGCGGAACAGGTCCGGCAGGTCGCCGCGATAGACCACGCGATCGGTGGCGGCGTGGTCGGCGACCACGAAGGTGACCGAGCCGTCCGGCCGCTTGACCACGCTGCCCTTGGCGACCAGGCCACCGAGCTCGATGGTCCGGCCAACTGGCACATTGGCCTGCCTGGCCTGCACCGGCGAATAGAAGAAGGAGACCGAATTGCCGAGGGCGTAGAAGGCCAAGGCCGCAGAGACCGCCAGGATGGGCGCCGCGGTGGCCACAACCATCAGCCGTCGCCGGGCTTTTCGGGATTTGGGCAGGAGGGTCATCGTTGGGGTCCGAAGCGCGGACCAAGGATTATAGCGTTCATTGCGCCGGTTCCAGGGCGGCCTCAACGGTATGCAGATCGGTGGGCCGGTCTTTGAACACTGTCCTGGCCTTGGCCAGTGCTGCATCCTGCCGCGTCTTGTCGCCCAGCACGCCATAGGAGCGGATCAGCCGGGCCCAGCCGGCGGGATCGTTCGGTTGGGCGTCCAGCTGAGCGGCGAGGCGGGCGACCATGCCGTTGATCAGCGCCTGCTGGCTGGCGTCGGGCGCCGGCGCGGAAGCGGCTTGCTGCGGCTGGTCGACGGGCAGGGCATGGGTCTTCTGCACCTGCGCCATTTGAGCCGTCACGGCGGCGCGGCGCGGATCGTCGGGTTTCAGCTCGTCCAGAAGCATGCTCCAGCCAGCCAAGCCGCCGGCGACATCGCCCGAGGCGATCCTGGCTCTGGAAAGATAGTAGAGGGCGTCGACGTCATTCGGATCGAGCGCCTGGGCCTTGGCGAAGGCCGCCAAGGCGTCCGCCGAGGGTTCGCCCTGGGACTGGCTGACCAGCATGGCGCCAAGGGCGCTCCAGAGGTCGGGGCGGGTTGGCGCCAGAGCGATCGCCTTGCGCAGGCTGCGCTCGGCGGAAAAGCTGTCCCCCGCCGCCGCCTGGGCTCGGGCCAGATAGTAGTAGAGGGTTGGATCGCCCGGATGTTTGGGCTCGGCCGCCGTCAACAGGGCGACCATCTGCGCCGGCTCAAGCGTAGCGGCGTCCTGCCGGCCCCAATCGGCCAGACGCTTCAGGTAAGGCTGGTCTGGCGACCCTGGTGATCCGAGCCAAAGATAGAGGCCGGCGGCGATCAGGGGCGCCGCGCCCGCGGCGGCTGTCACTATCAGACGCGCGGGCCGGGTCGGTGGCTCGGGCTCGGGCTGGTCGGCCGCGGTGAGCAGGCGTCGCGCGGCCTCGGCGCGGGCCGAGGCTTGTTCCTCGCCCGGCAAAAGGTCGCGTTCGGCCAGATCGTCGATCTCGGCCAGCTGACGACGATAGACCGCCAGCGCGGGATCTTCCGCCTGCTGCGCCATAGCGACGCTGGCGCGCGCCGATCGCTGCACGATAAAGACCGCCGCAAGCGCGGACAGCAGCGCCGCCCCAATCCAAAGACCGATCATGGGCGCTGCTTAGACGAAACCGCCGCCGGGCTCCAGAGCGCGCCGGCCAGCGAACGCGGACGGCTATATTCGACCGAGTAGGACCAGGATGATCACGATGATCAGGACCAGGCCAAGACCACCGGAGGGGAAATAGCCCCAGCTGCGCGAATAGCCCCAGCGCGGCAGGGCGCCGAGCAGGATCAGAATCAGAATGATGATCAGAATGGTGCCGAGCATGGTGTTTTCTCCCGTCCCAAGCTGAACGGTTACCTGCCGCCAAGGTTGCGCGGGCTTGGCGGGGTGTTTCGGTTACGCTGGCCCCCGTTGCTTCGCGTGACCTTATCTGTTCATCAATCCTCGGCGAAGCTGCGCTGTTCACCGGCGGCGCGGCGAAGCAGGCTATTCAACCAAGCATCCAGGTCCTGACCCGGCCGGTACTGGCCCCGCTCGCGCCAGGCGTCGTCCATGATCTTCGTCACCAGATCGCCAGCATCGCGGCCAGCCAGGCTTTGCGCGGCTTGGCGCAATTTCGGACGCGCCGCGATCAGGTCTTGGCCGAAAGCAAGAATGTCGTGCTCCATCGTCCGTCTCCTGGGGGTTGGCGTTGCGGCCTAAACCCGGTGGCTCGGCGATCGTTTCCTCCTGACCCCATTTTTCTTCGGGGTTCCGGCAGCTCTGAAGACGCTACGGCGCCGATGCTCGTGAGGGCGCGTCTCCACTTGAAAAGCTCTCACAATTCAACCCACAAGTGAAGCCGACGCGAGGCGCAATCGTCGTGAATCCCCTAATCGTGATCGGACCCCAAAGCGTGGCGGCGAGTGGCCTTCGCGGCCGTTCGATGCTAGGAGCCGGCTCGCTAGCGCCGTGTATTGAAGCTTCCGAATGTCAGAAGATCGTCCCAAACGACCCATATTGTCCTTGAAGCCCGGTGCGCGGACTAGCCTGCCGGATTTCCCGACGCCGCCGCCATCGCTGTGGAAATGCAAGCCATGCGGGACGACGGTCGAGGTGGCGTATAACGCGACCGGCGACGTTCGTTGCGGCGCTTGCAATGCGCGCCTGGGTAAGGCCGAGGATTTCCTCGCCAAGCCGCCCAATGTGGACAAGCTGCGTGCGCGCCCCGCGCCGAAGAAGCCCCCACCCCCGCCGCCGATGCGCTCGCGGCGGGTTTGACGCTCCGATGATCTAACGGAGGAAGCCTTTGTGGGCCGTGCGCTCCAGCTTCCTCTGCACAAAGGTCTTTGGCAGCTTAGCCAGGGTCAGATAGCCGTCTTGGGCGGCGTCCAGGCTGTTGAAACGCCGGTCGGCCACCTTGAGGAAGTTTGCCTTTGTTATGACCCCGCTGAAGTCGACGTCGGCGGCCGCCAAAGGCTCCGGGACATTGAGGAAGCTGAACAGCGCGGCGCCTTCGGGGACGATCTCGGTCTCGCCGACGGCCGCGGTGTGCTCCGGGCCGTTATAGACCGGCACATCGGAGCCCGGCTGGCCGGGGTCGAATTGCGCGCGCCACAGCCGCGCGCCGTCGTGCCCTGCAACGGCGTGGCCGCCGCGCAGGTCGCCAACGACCTTAATGCCGAGGATCTCAGGCGCGACGACCCGTTCGTAGACGACCACCTCATTGCTGTTGAGCACGCCGTCGTGGTTGAGATCGAGCGTGTCGAAGAAGGCGCCGGCGTCGGCCATGAACTCGGCGTGGTCGATCTTGCCGTCGCCGTTTTTGTCCGCCGCCTTGAACCAATCGACGACCGGATAGGGAGCGTCCGCCTTGGCGCGGAACGGCTTGCCCATGGGCGCGATGAACAGATTAGGCCAATCGCCTGGCCCGAAGGCCATGGCCGGAGTGGCGCCGGCCGCCAACAGGCCCGCAAAACTCCAACCGAACGCTCGCCTTGAAAGGCTCATACTCATCTCCTTGAACGGCAAGGCCGGTCCCGCGGCGGCGAGCGCTCGCGGCCTGATCGCCGTCGACTAAAAGTGGAAACCCTTGCGGCTCGCGCGCTCAAGCTTCTTCTGCACATAGGTTTTCGGCAGCTTGGCCAGCACCAGATAGCCGTCCTGGTCGTGATCGAGCTTGTCGAAACGCCGGTTGGCCAGCTTCAGATAGTTGTCCTTCATGATGATGCCGCTGAAGTCCACATCCGCGCCAGAGAGCGGCTCCGGAACTTCGAGGAAGCTGAAGGGCGCGGCGCCTTCGGGGATGGCTTCCACGCGGGCGGTGGCCTCGTTGGGCTGATCCAAGCCCACCTGCGGCGAGGCCATTTGAGCCAGCCACAGGCGGCCGCCATCGTGGCCGGGCAGGGCCCGCGCGCCACGTAGATCGCTCACCGCCACATTATAGCCGAGGATCTCCGGTGCGACATTGTGCTCATAGAAGGCGACCTCATAGCTGCTCAAGGCGCCGTCGTGATTGAGGTCGAGCGTGTCGAAGAAGGCGTCGGCGTCGGCCATGAATTCGGCGTGGTCGATCTTGCCGTCGGCGTTCTTGTCGACCGCCTTGAACCAATCGCCGACCGGGTAGGGGGCGCCCAGCTTGGCGCGAAACGGCTTGCCCATGGGGGCGATGAAGACGTTCGGCCAATCGTCCGCGTCACGGGCGACCGCTGGAACGGCGCAGGCCGCGAACAGGCCCGCGAGGCTTAGGCCGAACATGCGCCGTGAAAGGCTCATCTCATTCTCCCTGAACGGCGAAGATAGTCCCGCCGCGCCCTTCGGCCAATCGGACCGTGCGCGACAAACGCTCTAAAAATGGCGCAAGCGGGGCTTTGGTGTTGCAGGCTTGGCAAAGCTGTTTGCGAGGTCGGGCTCAGCCCGCCAGCACGGTCTTGCCATTCTTGATCACCGTCACGCCGCGCTCCTTGATACGGGCCTCGAAGGAGACCACGTCGCCGTCGCGCCACAGGTCCACCGTGATGGTCTCGCCGGGAAACACCGGCGATGAGAACCGCGCCTGGTGGCTCTTGAACTTGGCGGCGTCGTAGCCGGCGTAGGTCTGCAGCACCGCCCGGCAGGTTAGGCCATAGGTGCACATGCCATGCAGGATCGGACGCGGGAAGCCGGCCATTTTGGCGATGTCCGGGTCGCAGTGTAGCGGGTTGCGGTCGCCAGACAGGCGATAGATCAGCGCCTGGTCCGGGCTGGTGGGGATGTCCACCGACATGTCCGGTGCGCGGGTCGGCACCAGGTGAGCTTCGGGCTGGCCGTCCGACGGGCCGCCGAAACCGCCGTCGCCGCGGGCGAAGGTCGAGCCGGTGATGGTCAGGAGCAGGTCGCCGGAGGCGGCGTCCTTCAGCTGGGTCTCGGTGCTGATCACCGCACCCTTGCCGGGGCCCTTGTCCCAGGCGCCGATGACTCGGCTGGAGGCGACGACGTCGCCCTGCACGGCCATGGGTTTGTGGAATTCGATCTTCCGCTCGCCATCGACCACCATCAGAAAGTTGATGCCCATGGGGCCGGCGTTGGCGCCCCAGGCCACGACGCCGGCCTGGGTCGGAACGGCCTTCAAGTCCTTCTCGTAGACGAAGGGCAGCTCGTCCAGGTTCATCGGGTCCGCGCCCATGCCGACGCCCAGGGCGTAGATCAGCGTGTCCTTCGAGTTCCAGGAGAAGGTCTGGCCTTCGTTTTTGAGCTCGAGGATATCGGGGTAGGCGATGGCCATGGCGCTTCCTTACATCGCGTGCTTTTCGTTGGCCGCACTAAAGGTTGGCCGCCCCGGCGATGTCAACGCGCCCCTTGCGTCAGCACAGGTCAGTGGGGCTTCAGCGTCTGAGCGACATGGACGGCGGCCGGCAGGATCAGCACCCCCAGCAGGCAGGGGAAGATGAACAGGATCAGCGGCAGCATCAGCTTGGCGGGCAGGGCCATGGCCTTTTCCTCGGCGCGCAGCATCCGCTTGGTGCGCATGTCGTCGGAAAAGGCGGTGAGGGTTTCGCCCAGGCTGACGCCCATCTCCTCGGCCTGACGCAGCATGGTGGCGAAGGAGCGGGCCTCGTCGAGGCCTAGCCGGTCGGCGAACCGGCTCCAGGCGTCCTTGCGCGAGCGGCCGGCGCGCAGCTCCAGGGTCATGGCGCGCATGTGTTCAGCCAGGTTGGGATAGCGCGACACCAGCTCGCCCATGATCCGACCAATAGCGGCGTCGAGGCTGAGGCCAGCCTCCACCGAGGCGACCATCAGATCGAGCATGTCGGGGAAGCCTTCGCGATATTCCCGCTCGCGTTTGCTTTTGCGCCCCTTCAGCACCTGGTCCGGACCGAGGATGGCGGCCACCGCCAACACAGCCGCCACCATGATCGCCAAGGGCCCTCCGCCGCCGGCCGCCGCCCAGGGCAATAGCACCAGCGTCGCGGCGATCGCGCCGCCCAGGGCCAGAGCCCGGGCGCCGAGATAGAGCGCGACAGCATCCCGGCCGCTGAACCCGGCCTGGGTAAGCTTGAGGCGCAGTTCCGACTGATTGTCGGGGTCCTTGTCGTCCATGCGACCGCCCAGCTCGCGCACGCCCTGGGACATCCTCGCCACGGCTTCACCCACCAGGGACGAGTTCGTCGGCGCGGCTTGCGCGCCGCCCGCCGACAGTCGCGCCCGGCGCCGTAAGGTGGTCAGGGCGGCGCGTCCGCCGATGGCGGCGAACCCGAGCAGGCCCACCGCCAGCAGGGCCATGGCCGCATAGACGATCAGGTTTTGCACGCCGCCTTCCACCGCCTCAGATCCGCATGTCGATCATGTGGCGCATGACCAGATTGCCCATCAGCATCCAGAACCCCAAGATCGTCAGACCGATCTGGGTCGCGGGCTCGCCGATGACGTCGCCATAGAAGTGTGGGGTGGCCAGCTGCAATATCCCTAGGACGCACAGCGGCGCGCCGGTGAGGATCATCGCCGAGGCGCGGCCCTCCGACGACGCGGACTTGATCTTCATCCTCAGCTTGGCCCGTTCGCGCACCGTGTGAGCGTTCATCTTCAAAAGGCCGGTGAGGTTGCCGCCGGAGCGGTCCTGCAGCCGCACGGTGGCGGCGAACAGGTCGACGTCCGGATGGCGGCAGCGCGCGGCCATCGAGCCCACCGCCTGCTCCAGCGGGGCGCCATAGGCGATCTCGTCGGCGGCCATGCCGAATTCCGTGCCAATCGGATCGGGCATTTCCTTGCCGACCAGGGCCACAGCTGTCGGCACCGGGTGGCCGGCTTCCAGGCTGCGGACGATCACATCCAGGGCGTCGGGCAGCTGCCGGCTCAGCGCCTTGGCGCGGCCGCCGGCCTTCACCTTCAGATAGAGGATTGGCCCGAATACGCCGGCCGCGAGCCCAGCCGCCAGGCCGATCAGCGGCTTGTGGGATAGGGTCATGACCCCAAGGCCGACGATGGCCGCAATGGCCAGGGCCGCCAGCGCCCAACTGCGTGGCCGGAACACCACGCCCGAGCGCAGCACCAGGTCGGCGAGCCAATCCCACTTCAGGATGCGTTCGCCGCTGGCGGTGAAGCCGCGCTGCTTGCGAAGCTCGATCACCATGTCCCCCAGGGCCAGGCCCTGTTCCGTGAGCTGCAGCCGCCGGTTCACCGTCTGTTTGGCGCGTCCAACGCGGACCAGTCCCCATACAGCCTGCGCCGCCGAGAAGACCGCGGCGAACACCAGGATGTCGAAGGCGAAATTTGCGTCGAGACTGATGTGGGGCATCGCTATCCCAGCACCCGGTTGGGGTCGAAGTTGATGCTGTCGTAGGGGATGCCGCGCCGTTGCATGTCTTCCATGCATTTGGGCCGGATGCCGGTGGCGCGGAACTCGCCGTGGACGGTTCCGTCCGCGTCGGTGTGGGTGCGCTTGAAGACGAAGATTTCCTGCATCTGGATCACCTGGCCTTCCATGCCGGTGATCTCCGCGACGCTCATCAGTCGCCGCTTGCCGTCCGACAGGCGGCTGACCTGGACGATCAGATTGATCGCCGAGGCGATCTGGCCGCGCATCGATTCCGCTGGCAGCTTCATCCCCGACATGGCCACCATCTGCTCCAGGCGGGTGATGGCGTCGCGTGGATTGTTGGCGTGAATGGTGGCCATGGAGCCTTCGTGGCCGGTGTTCATGGCCTGCAGCATGTCGAAGGCCTCCTCGCCGCGGACCTCACCCAGGATCACCCGGTCGGGCCGCATCCGCAGGGCGTTCTTGACCAGTTCGCGTTGGCGGATTTCGCCCTTGCCCTCGATGTTCGGCGGTCGGGTCTCCATCCGGACCACGTGCGGCTGTTGCAGCTGCAGTTCGGCGGCGTCCTCGATGGTGATCAGCCGTTCCTTGTGGCCGATGGCGCCGGACAGGGCGTTGAGCAGAGTGGTCTTGCCCGAGCCGGTGCCGCCCGAGATCACCGTGGTGACCCGCGAGCGCACCGCGCCGAACAGGAATTCGGCGACGCAGGCCGGCATGGCGCCGATTTCCACCAGCCGGTCGAGATCGTAGGGCTTCTTGGAGAATTTCCGGATCGAGACCACGGCCCCGTCGAGGGTGATGGGGGCGATGGCGGCGTTGACCCGGCTACCGTCGGGCAGGCGGGCGTCGACCATGGGCGAGGACTCGTCGATCCGTCGCCCGACTCCGGCGACGATCCGGCCAACGATGCGCAGCAGGTGGTCGTTGTCGCGGAAGCGGACCGGGCTCAGCGACAGCTCGCCGAACCTTTCGATATAGACCTGGAACGGGCCATTGATCAGAATGTCGGCGATGGTGTCGTCCTTGAGCAGCGGCTCGATCGGACCCAGGCCCACCATCTCGTCATAGACCTGGTCGCCCAGCTGATCGATCTCGGCGCCGTTCAGCGCCATCCGCTCCTCGCGGGCGAAGTCGCCCACCAGCTTGCGCACCTGTTTGCGCATCTGGGTCTCGTCCAGCGAGTCCAGCTTGGACAGGTCCAGTTCGTCGATCATCCGCCCGTGCAGCCGCAGGCGGATGTCGAGCATGGGGTCGGCGATCTGTGCGGGCTTGGGCTCGGCCGGCTTTGGTTTGGGTGCGGATTCAGGCGCCACCGCTGCGACGGGCGCCGGGACGGCAGGTTCGGCTGGCTTGAGGCGAAGGGCGCCGAAACGGCTCATCAGCGCACCTCAATTTCCGTCGTCATGGCCGGGCCTGTCCCGGCCACCCATTGTTCCGCAGCGGCGAACCTTGCGGAATTCACCTCCGAACGATCGCGCCCGCACTCGCCATGGGTGGCCGGGACAAGCCCGGCCATGACGGTGGAAGAAAACAGCGAGAAGAAAGCGCTCGACATCAGGCCACCTTTGATCGGAACAGCGCGCCCACCGGCGCGGCTTGCGGCGTCGCCAGGCTCTCGACCAGGCCGGCCACGTCCTTGACGATCTTGGATTTCGGCCGGTGCTGGCTGATCGGGCCGCCCAGGTTGACCGAGCATGCGGCGGCTTCCCAGTCGGAGGTGATGGCGCCGTCGACCTTGCGGCCCAGGGCCTTTTCCGCCTCGCCGCGCGACGGCGCGGGGCCAAACACCCGACTGGCCAGTCGGTTGAGGATCAGCCGTGGGCGGCGGCCGTCGGGCAACGCCGCCTCGATCTCGCCCACCAGGGCGCGGGCGGCCAGCAGGGCCGGCACGGTGAGCTCTGAAATCACGAGGACTTCGTCGGAGCCGCTCAGGACGTCGACGCTCCAGGGCTGACGGCCGCGCGGCAGGTCGATCAGCACCCAGTCGTAGACCTGGCAGGCGACATCGAGCAGCCGGCAGATCACCGCCGGGGTGACCTTGGCGAAGGCGCCGGGATCGCGCGGGCTGGCGAACAGGTCGAAGCCGCCGGCGGCGCGCACGGAAAAGGCGTCCAGAAGATCGGCGTCGATCCGCTCCGGCGCTTCGGCGGCTTCGGCCAGGGACATGCCGGCCATAGCGCCCAGATAGGCGCAGGCCGCGCCGTCGGCCAGATTCAGGTCGATCAACGCCACCCGCTCGCCCAAGGTCCGTCCAGCCAGGGTCGCGGCCAGCTCAATGGTCAAGGTCGTGCCGCCGGAGCCGCCGACCGCGCCCATGACGCTCCAGACCTGGGATTTGTGCGCGCCGCCCTCCGCGCCAGCGGGCGCCAGAAGATGCGCTGCGGCGCGGGCAAGGTCGGGCGGGGAATAGGGCGGCTCGAGCACATCGACGCGCTTCAGCCGGAACAGATCCCGCGCCAGACTGGCCGGCAGGTGGGCGGCGAACACCACCACCGCCGGCGGCGCGGCGGCCTGGGCCAGACCACGGATGGCCGCGGCCAGCTTTTGCGGTTCAAGGTCGTCGGCGTCGATGAGAACCAGGTCGGCGGGTGGCGACAGGGCGCCCAGCCGATCAAGCCCATCGAGGGGGGCAGGCTCGATGGTCGCCTCCGGCAAGCCCTGATTTGCACAGGCCATCAGGCCCGCGCCCACCACGACCACCCGGCGATCTTTCAAGTGTGGAGAACTCATGGCGTGCGCTCTTAAGAGGCGGTCGAATGGGCGCCTGCGGGCGCGGGCTTTTCGGTGACGCCTTCCAGAATCAGGTCGATCGCGCTGGGCTCGACGCCGTTCGGCAGCGGATTGGGCAGAGTCGAGATGTCGTCGGTGGGCGTCGCCAGGCGGGGGGTGACGATGATCGCCAGTTCGGTCTGCTGCCGCTGCCAGCTCTCGGAGCGGAACAGCGTCCCCAGCACCGGCAGATTGCCCAGGCCAGGCACCTGACTGACCGCATTGTTGTAGCCCTGCTGGAACAGGCCGGCGATGGCGAAGCTCTGGCCGTCCTTCAGCTCCACCGTGGTCGAGGCATTGCTTATATCGATGCTTGGCAGCAGGAAGCCGGAGATCTGGACCGAATGAGCCTGATCGAGCTGGCTGACCTCGGGCGCGACCTTCAGCTTGATCTCGCCTGAGGGCTCGATGGTCGGGGTCACCTTCAGCTTCACGCCGTACTGTCGGAACTCGATGGTCACCTGGCCAAGGCCGTTAGGAACGGGATAGGGAAATTCCCCGCCGGCCAGGAAGCTGGCCTCCTCGCCGGACATGGCCGTCAGGTTCGGCTTGGCCAGGGTGCGGACCAGGCCCTTGGTCTCCAGCGCCTCCAGCGTCAGGTCGACCGAGGATGTGCCGATCTTGCCGCCGATGGTGAAGGTTCCCGCCGGCGCGTTGCCGGTCAGCAGGCCGGTTCCGGTGGCGATGTTCAGGCCGGACGCGTTCTGGGCGCTCAGGTTGAAGCCCATGTCGTGCAGGGCGGTGCGATTGGCCTCCAGGATCCGGACTTCGACCATGATCTGCTGGGCCGCGCGCAGGGTGATCTGCGAGGTGACCTCCTTGGGGGCGTAGTGCTCGGCGATGTCGGCGGCCCGTGTCGCGGCGGCGCTGGTGGAGGCTTCGCCTGTCAGCAGCACCCCGCCGGCGAAATTGCTGGCGACGATGTGCTCGCGGGGCAGGGCGTTGGCCAGGTCCGACTGCAGCGAAGCCAGGTCGCGGCCCACCTGCACGTCCACCACCTCGGCCAAATGATGGCTGCGGTCGTAGATCAGGAGGTTGGTGGTGCCGATCGCCTTGCCGCGAATGTAGAAGCCGTGGTCGGTGGTGGCCACCAGCTGCACCATCTCGGGCTGGGCGACGACGATCTCGCCCACGGGTTCGTCGAGGTGGAAGGCGGCGGACTTGTCCTTGGCCACGGTGATGGTGCGCGTGGCCATGCCGGGGTCCTGGGCGCCGACAGAGCCTGCGATCGCCAGGGCGCTGGCGAGCGCGGCGACGGCGCAGGCCATCCGGCGGAAAATCATCGAGGATTTGATCACAGGGCGGCGCTTTCGCTCGGAACGGGGACGCTGGCGCGGGCGTCGCCCTGGACGACCACGATAGAGGGGCCTTCGGAGTCGTGCGGCGGTCGGCCGGCCGTGGTCGCGTGGACCGCGGTCCCGGGCGGCGGCGCCCTATGGCCCATTGGCGGCGTGTCCGGCCCCAGATCGACGGGCATGGCCTTGACCTGTTCGAGGTCGCTCGCCCCTGGCTTGCGCAGCGCCAGCGAGAGGGTGCCGGTCTGAGACGCGGTGGCGAGCTTCAGGGCGTCCTGGACGGACACCTCCAGCGTCGCGGTCCGCGCCACCGTAGGCTGGGTCGAGCTTGGATTGGCGTTCTGGTCCATGCCCAGCACCTTCAGGTTCTGGACGATGATCTCGGAGGCGAACCGCCGGCTGCTCGCGCCCTGCGGCTGCGCCAGTTCGCGGGTCAGCATCACGTCGACCCGGTCGCCCGGCATGACGTGACCGCCGTCGCCGGTGACGTCACTGACGCCGATGGTATAGGCGCGCTGGCCGTCGGCGATCAGCGCCGCCAGGGTCAGCCGCTCGCCTGGGCCGCTGATGTTGGCGGGCAGGATCGGCTCCAGCACCGTCATCGGCGCCAGCGCGACGGGCGGCCCGTTGGGGCCGCCCAGGATCTGGTCGATGGAGGCGAAAGCGCCGACCGGCGCTGCGCCGGCGGGCACCCGGATCACCTTCAGATAGTGGGCGTCCAGCTTGGCGCCGTAGGGGATGGGTTGGGCCGCCGCCACCACGGGCACGCCTGCGGTGATCGCGGTTGGCGCCGTGGCGGCATGGGCCGAATGCGCAGGCATCCAGACCTTGGCGACGAGCAGGGCGCTCAGTCCAAGGACCGTGGACGCACCTAGGCTGATAATCACTCCGAGCCGCATATCGCCCCCGTGCTCGTAACGGCCGGGCAGAATAACGCCGCGACCTCGAGTGCAAGACTGCGGCGCAAGGTGTTTCTTTGTGCTTAAGCGGCGAGGTAAAGAGAATTAAACCTTAATTGCCGAAAACTATATTCGTATTTACCTGGATGGATACACAAAGTTCAGCCAGTATAAGCTGTATTCGTCGCAACTAAATCGATAATTATGACCGCCCATTCTCGTTTTTCGCGTGTAGCGGGGCTTCGAGCCCCCTCCATGGTGAAGGGGCTGAAAACTGATCGCCAGTCGAATTTCAAACTGCCATGGTTGACGCAGACCGAGGCGACCGAAGAGGAAGACGACATGGCGGCTGGCGTAACTTCGACGAGGCTGGCGACGATCGCTGCTGCGTTCCTGACCGTTCTCGGCGCAGTCGCCGCGCGGGCCGACACCATCCTGTTCGTCGGCAACAGCTTTACCTTCGCCGCCTATTCACCGGCCTGGCATTACCGGCCGGGGTCGGTCACCGATCTGAACAACGAAGGGATCGGCGGTGTGCCGGCCCTGTTCAAACTGTTCACCCAGGAAGCCGGCCTGGCCTACGACGTCAGCCTGGAGACCTCGCCGGGCAAGGACCTGCAATGGCACATCGATCATAAGACGCCGGTGATCGACCGCGCCTGGGATCATGTGGTGCTGCAGAGCTACTCGACCCTAGACGCTAAGATGCCGGGCGATCCGACTGGGCTGATCAGATCCACCGGCGTGCTGGCGTCCATGTTCCACGCCCGAAACGCCAAGGTCGACATCCGGCTGGATTCCACCTGGTCGCGGGCGGACCTGACCTATCAGCCTGCCGGCCATTGGTACGGCAAGCCGATCACGGCCATGGCGCTGGATATGCGCGCCGGCTACGACAAGGCCGCCGCCGCATCGCCCTACGTTCGCGGCGTCCTACCGGTGGGCCAGGCCTTCAGCCGCGCTATCGCCACCGGCTTTGCGACGCCTGATCCCTACAAGGGCGAGGGCCCAGGTCAGGTCGACCTGTGGGCCTTCGACAACTACCACGCCAGCACCTTCGGCTATTACCTGGAGGCCCTGGTCGAGTTCGGGGCCATCACTGGCAAGGACCCGCTGTCGCTTGGCCCGAAAGAGACGGCGGCTCAAGAACTCGGGCTTTCACCAGCCCAAGCCACAACGCTGCAGCAAATCGCGCATGATCAGCTGGCGGCGGAGAAGCGGTAGAGGCGCTGCCTGAAGACGATTGGTCGGTCGTTCCCGGCTATGGGTCGGACTGTCTGGAGGCGTGGCTATTCGGTCTTCATTCTCCTCACCCCCGAGCGAAGCGAAGAGAGGGGGAGGTGGCGACGGACGAAGCGCAGCGTAGCCCGGCGACGGTGGGGGCCAGCGCCGGCGGTCGTCGCGCCCCATGGGGACCGGTCTGTGGCGCCGATAGTGGGGGGCCCCCACCGTCTTTGCGCGCCGCTTCGCTCTGCGCAAATCCACCTCCCCCTGTCTTCGCTTCGCTCGCGGGTGAGGAGGATGTGCTCTCGATCGGTGGACTGATCGTGCCTAGTCCCGCAGCAGCTCG
>Ga0302314_10005022_pt1 | contig 24199 bp, 26 predicted proteins | sample III_Palsa_N2_3_FD_200533 | JGI IMG/M metagenome (GOLD analysis project Ga0302314, IMG submission 200533) | Peat permafrost microbial communities from Stordalen Mire near Abisko, Sweden - III_Palsa_N2_3 | ecosystem: Environmental > Terrestrial > Soil > Palsa > Peat permafrost | place: Sweden... | reverse complement strand
CGGCCTCGCGCAATGCCTCGCGCGCCAACCCCGGTAGGGCAGCCAAATGCGCCCGTGCTGCGATCTCCGGCACCACGCCGCCGAACCGCGCATGATCCGCCAATTGGGACAACAGTTTCGCGGCCAGTACCTTCCCATCGGCTGCCAGCACCGCGACGGCGGTTTCGTCACAACTGCTCTCGATCCCGAGCACTGGTCCGGACTCGCCGCTTGTCACAATCTGCATCAACTCGTCTGCTTTCCTTTCACGCGTAGAAGGCTCATACGGCAGGCGAACCTTTCCGTCAGTCCCTCTTCTGCATTTGTCTGCGAATCCTGTGCGACCTCATTTTCTGAACTTGCCGCTCCGCGTGGGCACTCGCGCTTCTCCCCTGGCCCTCGCCCAGACCAGCGCCTTCTTGTCACGCCTCAGCCATTTTTGTCCGGTCCTCCGCACCATGGAGGTGTTCGAGGAGCATCCGATCAAAACCACCGGCGACAGGGTGCAGGACCGCGCGCTTTCGGAGATCGGCGGCAAGGGTTTGTTCGCCAAGGAAATCCACGAGGCCCTACTCGACCGCCGGGTCGATTTCGCCGTCCACAGCTTGAAGGACCTCGAGACGGCGCTGCCCCCAGGTATCGTGCTCGCCTGCACCCTGGAACGCGAAGACGCTCGCGATGTGCTGATCCTTCCCCCCGACGCCGAAATCCGCGATCAATCCGATCCTCTCGACGCGCTCCCGCCCGCCGCCCTGATCGGCACCAGCTCGGTCCGCCGCCAGGCGCAACTCCTCGCCGTCCGCCCCGATCTGCGGATCACCCTGTTTCGTGGTAACGTCCAGACCCGCCTCGACCGCGTGGCTCGCGGCGAAGTCGATGCCAGTCTGCTCGCATTGGCCGGCTTGAAGCGCCTGGGCCTGGCCGGCCGCGCCAGTGTCATCCTTCCGCCCGAGGTCATGCTCCCCGCCGCGTGCCAAGGCATCGTAGGCATTACGGTTCGCGCCGAAAGCACCGAACTTCATGAGCTTCTCGCCGCCATCGAGGATGCCAAAGCCCGTGCCGTGGCCACCGCCGAGCGGGCGCTGCTGCATGCGTTGGATGGTTCCTGCCGTACCCCGATTGGCGGCTACGCCACGGTAGAAGACGGCGTCCTCCATCTCACGGGCCTGGTCGCCAGTGTCGACGGCACTTTCCTCCTGCGCCGCGCCATCATGGGTGCTCCTGCCGACGCCTCGCGCCTCGGCGAAGAACTCGGTGCCTCCCTGAAATCCGACAGTCCGGCCGGCATCTTCGAGCCTTGAGCAGCATGGGGGCGGTCCTGATCACCCGTCCGGAGCCCGGCGCCAGCGATACCGCCGCCCGGCTCGCGAGTCTTGGTTATGCTTCGATTATTGCGCCGTTTTTGCAGATCGAGCAGCTTCACCCGCGTCTCCCCCGCCGTGCCCAGGCGTGCCTCATCACCAGCGCGAACGCGATCCACTGCCTACCTTCAGGTATTCCGATCTTCGCCGTCGGCGACGCCACCGCCGCCCGAGCCCGGGCCGTGACCAGCTTCCCGGTCCACTCAGCCGCCGCTGACGCCACCGCGCTTGCGGCGCTGGTTGCCCTGACCTGCGCGCCGGCGCAAGGGCCGCTGCTGCTACTGTCGGGGCACCGCCAGGGCCTCACGCTCGCCGCGGAGTTGCGGATGCACGGCTTCCAAGTCACCCGGCGCACGGTCTACCGGGCCATTTCGCCGCGTATTTTCCCCCCAAACGCAGCTCAAGCGATCAGGGCACACATCGTCGATCGGGTATTGTTTTTCTCTCCGGAAACCGCGCGCGCTTTTGTGCGATTGGCGCCGGTGTCATTGCGACCGGAGTTATCTCAAATCAAAGCGCTAACGCTGAGCCCTGCCATCTCCAGAGCTGTTGCGGACCTACCGTGGCGGTCGATTACGACTGCGGAACATCCAACCCAGGAAATGTTGATGAGACTCTTATGAAAGTGAAGTGTTCTTTTTGTGAACAAAAAGAACCAAAAAAACTTTGTCAATTAGCAACTTGAACGCACTCATCCAAAGACTTCTGTGCTCCGATCCAAATGTTCAAAAGTTTTTTGCATCTTCTTTAAAAAAAGATGCTTCCCTCCTGTATCTCAACCTGCTGATTTTGCTCACTATCGTTCGGGACATCCTCTTATGAAAGTGAAGGTAATGTCTTCCTTTTGCTCACAAAAAGAAGACTTCCTTCCCCTTACCCTATCTGCGCGTCCCTCGCTGCTGCCGCCCGAGCGGCGTCTCCCCGCCGTCTGGCTCGTTTCGCGTACCACCAGGTCCACAATCCCAGCGCCCCCAATCCCCCGTATCCCACTAACGGGCTCACGATCAGGTAAGTTGCGATCGACATCGAGTATACCAGCACGCACGCAATTGCGGTTTCCGCGAGCAGGCCAAATCCCCACACCAGGGTCATGAAATTCATCGTCCGGCGAAACCCGAGATGCACTCGCAGCGCCTCGAATTCTTCCAGGTCGCCCTGTGATTTACGTTTCATCTGTGCCCGCGCGAGTTGATAGATCAGCGGCTTTCCGATCGCCGCCGATCCCAAAAACACCAATCCGATCAGTCCAGTTACCAAATTCTCGCGCAGTTGCAGAAACTTCGGTGAACCACCGCCAAAGAATGCCAGCAGCGACAGCACGATGCCGAGTATTACCAGCAGCGAGACCGCATCCACGCGCCGCTTCCGTGCGAATTCGATCACACTCCACACGATCGGCGGCAGCGACGCGGCCAACAGTGCGTGCACGTCGCCGAAGCGGCTGTGCATTTCCGCGTAAATCACATACGGGAGCACGAAGTTTACCAATATCTCGATGACGGCGGGACCCAAACCCTTCCGAGCAACAGCCATCGCCTGCTTGCTGTCCAACATCGACCTGTCCTTTGTAATAATCATCACGCTGGCACTCCGACATATCGCCCCGGCCCAGCAATCCCGAGCCGTCCGCGCACCGCCGCCAGTGGCTCGCGCAGCAACGTCTCCCAATCCTGTCCAGCGAGCCACCCTGCGCGCCGCCCTCGGCGCCAGCCCTCGAACACACAGGCTCGCACCGTACGCGCTTCGGGCCCACGCCTGGATTTCAAGATCGCCATCAGCACGATCAACCCCATTCCCAGATGCCCGGACTGGCCGAAGTTGAACGCGAGCAGGCACAATTCACCCAGCGGTTCACGTCCGTAGCCAGTCACCACGTGGGCAACGTCGTGCAGAACGCGCATCCGATCCAGGAATATCTGCTCCTCCTCCGGGATCTCGTCGGTTTCCACCGACCGACCGGTCTCGATCAGGCCGTGCGCGGACAGGTTCTCCATCGTCATGAAGTCGAAATAGGCGCGCCCCAGCGTTCCTTGCGGCAGTTGCGCCAGTGCCGCGCGGTCGTTCAACGCATCCAGCAGGCACCGCCGCTCGCGCAAAACCTGGGCACCCACGGGACTCGCCTTGAACCGCTGGAATGACCTCACACCCGACTTACCCCGCATCGCACGGAGCACCACGAAGACCTGTCTGGTATCGTCAGGCGAACCTATCAGCCGCTGGATCGCGCTGAGCGCCACCAACGGGTGCAGGCTTGTGTCGGTCGCTTCGTGTGTGGTCATTGTGAAATTCCCTTGCCGAAAGCCCCATATGATCGCTATCTACAAAATTGTCAATAGTGTTGGAATCCAGTCTTGGCAAAACTGATCAAGCGCGTCCGCAGAACGCCGGAGGAGGCCAAGCGGCTGATTCTCGACGCGGCCGAGGCCGACATGGGGAGCGCCGGTCCGGCCGGCATTCGCCTGGTGCAGATCGCCGCTCGCGCCGGCGTTTCGCACCCGACGGTGCTGCATCATTTCGGCAGTCGCGAAGGTTTGGTCAAAGCCTTGAACCGGCGCACGCTCGAGGGGCTGAAGTCGGGCGTCATCGGCACGCTGCGGGCCGATCAGGATGCGGACCAGGATGGCGTCGCCCTGACTTTTCGGGTCTATCGCGACGGCCTTGCTCAGCGGCTGATGTGGATATTGCAGGCTGAAGCCGGCGCCCCGCCGGTGCGCCTGGACATATTCGAAGACATCGTCCAAGAGCTCCATGCCCTGCGATTGCGCCTGGCTGAACCAGGCGTGCATATCGACGAAAGCGACACCAGGTCGATTATACACCTGACCGCGATCGCCGCGTTCGGGGATGCTCTGATCGGCCCGCGTCTGCGCAGCGCGGATGATCCCCAGCGAGAAATCGAGCTACGCACCAATTTCGAGCGCTGGCTCGCATCGCTAATCAACAACTACATTGCCGCCGGGCTCCGAGCCCCTAATTGACAAAAGTTTTTTGTTTCTTTTTTAAAAAAAACAACACTTCCTGAGAAAGTCTTGTTTTTGAAAAAAGAAGCAAAAACTTTTGTCAGTTAGGCGCGCCTACTCCCGCTTCCTCGAGCAGATCCAAAAACGGTGCCAGTTCCAACATCTGCGTGGTGAGCGCGGTGATCAGCCCGGCCGCGGTAAGCGAACCCTGAAGCGTGGTCTCGATCTCGATCCTGACTGCGTGCGAAGCCTCCACGCTTACCCGCCAATCCGCCGGCAGCGCGCGCCGTAGCCCGCCCAGCACTTCGAACGCCGGCAGGCGGGGCACATTTAACGCGCTGCTCGGCACTCTGCCTACGCGCGCGATCAGCACCAGCACATCGCCCTCCAACCGAGCCGCGATCTCCCGATTCCGCCACGCGAATCCAAAGCAAGGCGGCGCATCGCCGTCGCGCGGAAACAACGCCCCGCACCGGTCCACTTCGAAAGGACCCATCACCATCCGCTCCGCGTCGAACATCATACCCTCCAGCAACAATTCCCGCCCCGACAGCTTGTCTCAAACAAATGAACCATCCATAAACCCGCCCCATGGCCCTGACCGCCTCCCTTCGCATGGTGCTCGCCGCACCTCACCGCGCCGGCTATCCGTTCATCGCCGCGGGCGCCGCCGTCACGTTCGTGGGAATTCTGGTCAGCGCCTGGCTATTCTGGCTGGGCCTCGGCTTCACCCTGTTTTCGCTGTATTTCTTCCGCGATCCCGAACGCGTCACTCCCAAACGCCCGCATCTTGCGGTTGCCCCGGCCGACGGCCACGTCTGCTCGATCATGCTGGCGTCGCCGCCACTGGAGTTGGGGATCGGGATCGAACCGCGCTTTCGGGTCGCGATCTTTCTTTCGGTAATCGACGTGCACGTGAACCGCATCCCGGCCGCGGGGCAGGTCACCAGGATCGCCTACCACGCCGGCACCTTCGTCTCCGCCAATCTCGACAAGGCCAGCGACGAAAACGAGCGCAACGCCGTGGCGCTGCGCCTGCCCGACGGCCGTGACCTCGCGGTGGTGCAGATCGCCGGACTGATCGCGCGCCGCATTCTGTGCGACATCCGCGAGGGCGATCAGGTATTCACCGGCCAGCGCTTCGGCATCATCCGGTTCGGCAGCCGCACCGATCTCTATCTCCCCCCCGGCGTCGTCCCGCTGGTCGAGCTCGGCCAAACCATGATCGGCGGGGAAACCGTGATCGCCGACCTCTCCCAGGCGCTCACGTGAGCGACCTCCCAGGCCAGCCCCGCCGCCTCCGCCTCCGCCGCCGGCCGCGCTTCAAGGGGCCATCCTTCAATCGGATGATCCCCAACATCCTGACCATGATCGGGCTATGCGCCGGCCTCACCGCGATGCGCTATGCGATCGACGGCCGGTTCGCCGCCGCCGCGATCGCAATCGTGGTCGCCGGCTGCATCGATGGGCTCGACGGCCGCATCGCGCGCCTGCTCCACGCCACTTCGCGTTTCGGGGCCGAGTTCGACAGCCTGGCCGACTTCCTGTGCTTCGGCGTCGCGCCCTCGTTTATTCTCTACATGTGGTCGCTGCATAATCTGCACGGTTATGGCTACATCCCGTGCCTGATGTTCAGCGTGTGCATGGCGCTGCGGCTGGCACGCTTCAACGCAGCGCTCGATGACGGACCCAGTCATCCGTTCATGTATAATTTCTTCACCGGCGTCCCTGCCCCGATGGGCGCGGCCCTGGCGTTGTTCCCGCTGATACTGGGGTTGGAGGCCCGCCATCAGGGTCTGGCGTGGCTTGGAACCTTCGCGCATATCCCGGCGTTATCCGCGGCCACGCTGATCGGCACCGCCGCCCTGCTGGTTTCCACCCTGCCGGTATGGAGCTTCAAAAACTTCAAGATCCCATCGCACTACGTGTTGCCGGCGATCCTCGGCGTCCTGCTGTTCGTGGGCGTGCTGCTGTCCGACCCGTGGACTGCGCTCGCCTGTCTCGATCTGATCTATATCGTGCTGCTGCCGCTCTCGCGCCGCAGCTTCCACCGGTTGCGGCTGGAGGCTGAGGCCGAGGCGGAATAATCTCACCGGCCGAGGCCGAAGCGGAGTATTCCCAATGGCCTACGGCAGCAAGTTGATCTGATTTTCTCAAAATCATCCACAGATTCATTTCGTGCCTGAAATCGCGGTTACAACCGCACCCAAAATCGCCGAAAACCCCTCGCTTTTTCGCAATGCAATAACACGCCACTAACAGAATTTGCCGCTAGAATCTTTAATAATCGAAATTAGAACGATTTTTGGGTGCATCGCGGCATATCGGCAGTTTACTTGGAAATTGAAGCAGTTGCGCGAGTTTATTCGACTCCGCGAGCAAACCAGCTCGATTTGCCCCCAGACTTATCCACAGGCTCTTAGGCGCAGGGAGCCTGGATCAATTCCTGGCCCTCATCCCAGCTTCGTTGCAGGGCCGCAAGCATTTCGGGGCGCCGCAATCCGATCGCAAGCGGGGGTCTGATTACCACATGGATGGTCCCCGGCCGTTTTACGAACGCATTGCGCCCCCAGCAATAGCCGGAATCGGTGGCCACCGGCACCACCGGCGCCCCCGAATACGACGCCAGCGCCACCACACCGGGTTGCAAAACCCCGCGCTCACCGGCGGGCATCCTGGTGCCTTCGGGAAAGATCACGATCTGCAGGCCGCCGGCCAGCGCCGCCCCGCCTTCCTTCAACAATCCTCGCAAGGCGCTGGCGCCGGCCTCGCGATCCACCGCGATATGCCCGAGCCGTTTCAGCAACCAACCATACAGCGGGATCCCGCAAAGCTCCTGCTTCACCACGTAGACACCGCGCGGCAGCAGCACCATCCAAACGAAGGTGTCGAACGCCGACTGGTGCTGCGACGCCACGATCATGCCCCCGGCGGGCAGAAATTCCCGTCCGCTCACCACCACCCTGATGCCGCAGATCAGCCGCAGTGCTGCGATGTTGATTTGCGCCCAACTTACTTCGACCAGCTTCAAAAGCCGCGGCGAGACGAACGCGGCGATGCACCCGAGCAGCGTCCACACTACCAGGCTTCCGTAAAAGCACACATTGAACAAAGCAGAACGGATAAAGGTCATGCGGCGCGGTGTCCTGGTGAAAAGCGGGAAAGCCCGAGCAGGGCGAGTAAATATTTGTTGTAATCTTCGATTAGTTTGCGCCAGTCGTCCGGCTCTATCCGGGGGCTCGCCGGCACTTTCACCGCGGACAATTTTACTTCGGGGGCGGTGCGGCCGATTTCCAGCAGCGCCCGGCGCATGTGATAATACGATGTCACCACGATCGCCGAGCTGATGTGATCGCGCCCGGCCCACGCGGCGAATTCGGCCGCGTTGCCCCAGGTCGACACCGCATCGCGCCCCAGCGTCACCCGCGTCTGCAATTTGCCCAAAGCAAGTGCTGCCTGATCCCGCTGGTAGCGCCGCGCCAGCTCGTCGAACCCATAGCGCGGCCCCGCGCCCGAGATCAGCAATAACCGGCCACGTCCCTGCGCCAGCAGCGCCAGCGCGGTCTCCACCCGGTCGGCATCGCCGGTCAGAACTACGATCCCGTCCGCCTGCGGCGGCGGCGGCGAGGGCTGCACTGCATCGCCGATGAACCATGCCAGCCCGCCGCACCACGCCGCCGCGGCTATCAGCAGCAGTCGCCCCAACGAAATCATGGGAGAGCCCGAATGAGTGGAAGCGAAGCGAGGAAGCATCTTCTTTGAAAAAAAGAAGCAAAAAACTTTTGTTCCCTGTGGAAGGCAAAGGCGACGGCCGGCGCGCTCAAATTGACAAAGTTTTTTTGCTTCTTTTTGTTCACAAAAAGAAGATTCTTCCTATGCCTCAGCCTATTGATTTCACTTATTGTCATTCGGGACAGGGACTCATCATGGCAGACGGCGCAGCCAAACCCGCACGGTAAGCTGCGCCGTGATCCAGCCGATCCCCGCCGCAGCGAATGGCAGCGCTGCGAGCCCGGTCCAGATCGCCGGTGGCAGGGTCGTTAACATCGAGAGGGGCTGTGCCGCCACGTCGTCCGACGGCGCCACTCCGAACGGCGCTGCCAGGTTCGCCAGTTCGACCAGCAGCGGCAGTGCGACCAAGGCGCCGGCAATTCCGCCCACCAGTGTGAGCAATCCCAATCGACGGGCGAACCGGTTGGCGACATCGCCATCGGTCGCGCCCAGCAAATGCAGGATCTCGATCGTCTCGCGCTGGGCCGACAAACCGGCGCTGGCAGCCAAGGCGACCAACGCTACCGCGACCGACAGTACCAGCACCACCGCTACGCCAGCGCATGCAGCCAGGCTCCGTCCCAGCGCCAGCAGTCGCGCGGACCAATCGTCCGAAGCCTCGGCGATTGTGCCCGGCACCGACTGCTGTAATTTTGTAACCAGCGCGCCGGCCCCAAGGCCCGCTCCCTGGACACCGGGATCCACCAGATGCACCTCGATCATCGCCGGGAGTTCAAGCCCCAGCGCCGCTACATCGCCGCCGAGCCACGGGCGCAACAACGTGCTGAGTTCATCTTGCGTCAACAGATGCGCCGATCCGACCTGTGGATCCGCCTGCAGCAGCGCCAGTACCCGGCCGACCCTGGTTTCCGATTTCAATCTTTCGGATGGTTGAGGCACCTCGATCATCAACGCAGACGCCGCGCCCTGCCGCCATTCGCGCGCGAGCGACCATGCCGCGACTCCACCACCCACGCCGAGCGCCGCCAGCACCACCATCGCGGCGACCAGCAGCATCAGCAGACGGCCGGCCAGCGCCTTGCTCAGCCCCAATTCATCAACCACTGCGCTTAACCATCCGCAACCAGACACCCGTTTTCAAGCAGCAGCGAGCGTGCCGGGAATCGGTCCACCAGACGCGTATTGTGGGTCGCCAACACGACTGTGGTGCCGAGCCGGTTCATCTCCAGGAACAGCCCCATCAACCGTGTCGCCTGCGCATCGTCTAGGTTGCCGGTGGGTTCGTCGGCGAGCAGCAAAGCCGGCCGCGCCACCACCGCGCGCGCGATTGCCACCCGTTGCTGTTCGCCGCCCGACAGTGCCGCTGGCCGTTGATCCATCTTGGGTAACAGTCCCACCCAACCCAGCATTTCGGTGACATCGTCGCGCACCTGTATCGCGGACCATCCCGCGAGTCGCAGCGGCAGCGCCACATTGTCATAGACCGACAAATGATCGAGCAGCCGGAAATCCTGAAACACTACGCCGATATGCCGGCGGAGCCGCGGCAGATCGTCGCGCGGCGCCGCCCGCACGTCGGTTCCAAGCAACGTGAGATGTCCGCGCGTGGGCCGCAAGCCGAGGAAGAGCATTCGGAGCAGACTCGTTTTTCCGGCGCCCGAAGGCCCGAGCAGCCAGCGAAACCCGCCTTCCGGGATCGAAAAACTGAGATCCGAAAGCACCTCGGGGGCGCGGCGCCCCATCGCATAGGACAATCCGACCTGTTCAAGCCGCACCATCGGCCGCGTTGCTCCTTTGTTTACATTTCCCCGGCATCATCACGCCCTATCGCCACAACCAATTGCAGCACCATAGCTTCCTCTCGCAACCAAGCACACCCACCAACAGCAGGCCGATGCAGATCAACTGCCCTTCATGCGAGATCGCCTACGACGTGCCCGAGCAAAAGCTGCGGGGCCGCAAGTTGCGATGTGCCCGCTGCGGCACCGACTGGATTCCGCTCGCGGAGGTGGTGCGGGAAGTCGCTCCAACACCTGCTCCGCCGCCGCCGCCAATCTCGCTCGAAAGCGTATCGCGGCCTGCCGTCCCTGCTGCCGCCACGTCCACTGTCTTGCAACCGCGTTTGCCGATTTCGTACCCTCGACGCCGCGCGCGCCCGGTGTTACTCGGCTGGGCCGCGACGCTACTGATATGCGCCGGCGGTGGCTTCGCGATTTATCATGCTCGCAATTCCGTCATGCATGATTGGCCGCCTTCGATTCGTTTTTACCGCGCCCTCGGCCTGGGGGTGCACCCAACCTCCGGACCCTAGTTCATGACCAAATCCCTCAAAGTCGCCGTTCAGATGGACCCGATCGAAACCATCAACCTCGACGGCGACAGCAGTTTCGCCCTGATGCTGGAAGCTCAGATCCGCGGGCACGTGCTGTGGCACTACGAAGTGCGGCACCTTTCGCTCTCGGAAGGCGTCACCGAGGGCGCCCACCGCCACCGGCGCCTCACCGCCCGCGCCCGCCCGGTACGCGTGCAACGAGTCCCCGGCCAGCATTATCATTTCGGTGAGGAAAAACAGCTCGATTTGGCCGAAATGGACGTGGTGCTGATGCGCCAGGACCCGCCGTTCGACATGGCCTACATCAGCGCCACCCACATGCTGGAACATATCCACCCGCACACGCTGGTGGTGAACGACCCGGCCTCGGTCCGCAACGCGCCCGAAAAACTGCTGGTCACCCATTTCCCGGAACTGATGCCGCCCACACTGGTGTCCTTCGACACCCAGGCCATGCGCGCCTTCCGCGCCCTGCACCGCGATATCGTCGTAAAACCCCTGTACGGCAACGGCGGCGCCGGCGTGTTCCGGATCAAACCCGACGATGAAAATTTCGCCGCACTGCTGGAAATGCACTTCGCGCGGACCCGCGAACCCCTGATGCTGCAACGCTACGAACCCGCGGTCCGCCAAGGCGACAAACGTATCATCCTGGTCGACGGTGAAGCCATGGGCGCGATCAACCGCGTCCCCGCGGAAGGCGAATCCCGATCGAACATGCACGTCGGCGGCCGCCCCGAAGCCGCGACCCTCAGCGCACGGGACCGCGAAATCTGCGAGCGCATCGGACCGAGACTGCGCGAGCAAGGATTAATATTCGTGGGGATCGATGTGATCGGGGATTATTTGACCGAGATCAATGTGACATCACCGACCGGAATCCAGGAAATCGCGCGGTTCGATGGGACGGATTTAGCTGCGAAAATATGGGAAGCGATCGAGGGGAAGATAGAGCGGAAGTAAGTGTTCTTTTTTGAAAAAAAGAACCAAAAAACTTTTGTTGATACGACCCGTGTACTCCGATCCTCGTCATTGGTTGCCGTCGCGTCCGCGGGTCAGAACTCTGCGCATACCACCTCGGTTACTACACCTACGGATTCCTGCTGAAACTCTCTTCGATAATCTCCCGTTATGAGCGCTATCTTTTCTGGCAATCCACTCTCGTCTACTACTACATCGACGATCTTACTCGCTTCGCGCACGATCCGTCCCGTTGCCGGATCGCGCCACTGGCCGATGCCGTCGGTTTCGGTAAATCCGTCAGGAAACGCTCGCGTCAGATCGTTTTTCGCAAAAATTTGCCATTCACGACCCGAAACCGGAGCCTGTCCGGTGCGATCGCGCCCAAAATAGAGCGTGGCTCGCACGTCCGATCGTTGTCCCGCCAAGGGACATGTTTGTGGCAATCCCGCCCCCCCGAGCAGGATCACCAACCCTAAACGGACAAAAGTTTTTTGCTTCTTTTTTTCAAAAAAGAAGACTTCTTCCTTGTTTATTCCTCGATAATCGCCACCGCTCGTGTCCATCCCGCCGACCCTCCTTTGATTTTCGCAGGAAAGCACGAAACCGTAAATCCTTTGTTTGGCAACGCCTCCAAATTCGTCAATTTCTCCAGATGGCAGTACCCGATTTCCCGGCTAGCCTTATGTCCTTCCCATATCAGCGATACATCTCCGGTCTCGCGGTATTTTTGTGCGGTGTGCGGAAACGGCGCGTCCCAGCTCCAGGCATCGGTGCCGGTCACCCGCACGCCGCGCTCCAGCAAATACAATGTCGCCGCGCGGCCCATGCCGACGCCGGCGAGCAGGAAGTCCTTCTCGCCATAGCGTGATCCGGCTCGCGTGTTGACCAGCACGATTTCTAGCGGCGCAAGCGAATGTCCGATCCGCGTTAGTTCCGTTTCCACGTCCGCCGGCTGCACGACGTACCCATCCGGCAAGTGCCTGAAATCCAGTTTTACACCCGGCTGCAAGCACCAATCGAGTGGCACCTCGTCGATCGTGATCGCGCGCTCGCCCTTATTCATCGTACTCGCGTAATGATACGGCGCGTCGAGATGGGTTCCGCTGTGGGTGGTCAGCGTTACCTGCTCCACCGCGGCGAATTCACCATCCGGCATCAAGTCCGGATCGAGGCCGGGAAAGAAAATCACCAGTTCCGGCAAGGTATCCCGGTGAGTCATGTAGGTGATGCGCGGCACCATCGGCGGCGGATCGACTGCTACATCATTCTCGAACGGGATCGAGATATCGATCAGACGTCGCGTCATCCTCAGCCTCTCACTACCTGTTGATCGATCGCCCCAAACACCGAGACCCCTTGCGAATTCAGCACTTCTACCCGCACTCGTTCGCCAAAATGCAGATATTCCGTTCGCGGCTCGCCGAACTCGATCATTTCGCCACCGCGCCGTTCGGCAATGCAGGAAGACCCGACGCCGAACGGATCGCCGACCGAAACCGTGCCCGAGCCGATAATGGTGCCGGCGGACAACGTGCGCGTCGCGGCCGCGTGTTCGATCAACTGTCCGAAGTCATAATCCATCGCGCCGCCAGGCGGTGCGCCGAACAGCACGCCGTCACGCCATACCCGCACGGTAAGATCGAGCCGCCCTTTATGCCAAGCCGATCCCAATTCATCCGGCGTCAACGCCAGGGATGCAAAGCTGGTCGCCGGTTTCGCCTGCACGAACCCGAACCCCGAGCGCATTTCGCGTGGCCCCAGTGCGCGGAGGCTCCAATCGTTGGCCAGCATCACCAATTTGATATGGCTCAGCGCAACGGCGGCATCGGTGCCCATTTTCACTTCATCGACGATCACCGCGAATTCGCCCTCGAAGTCAATCCCGTCGCTTTCCGACCGATAGGGCACATCTTCGGTGGGTGCGATGAAACGATCCGATCCGCCCTGATACATCAGCGGCGTCGCATCGCTTTGCGCGTTTTTCTCCAGCTTGAACGCACGTTGCATCAGTTTTCCGTGCGCCAGATACGCCGAGGCGTCGAGCCACTGATATGCGCGCGGCAATGGACAAGCGGCCAACACGGGATCGAACGCCTCGCTTTCCAATGCACCTGCTTCCAGGGCCAAACCGAGCTGCTGGAGCAGCGGCGCTACATCATCCCACCGTTGCAGCGCGCTCTGCAACGTGGGTGCGACCGCAGCCGCGGAAGCCCACCGGCCCCGGTCATCCGAGACCAGCATCAGTTCGCCGTCCTTGCCACTTTTGCGTGATGCCAGCTTCACTAGCCCGAACTCCTTCAATAAAGATCAGGATCGAAGGGGAACAATCTTCTATTTGTGAACAAAAAGAAGCAAAAAAACTTTGTCAATTAGGTCCGATGCCCAAAATCAAAGAGTCCGCACCGGTCCAATCGTACAAAAGTTTTTTGGTTCTTTTTTTCAAAAAGGAACACTTACTCCGCGTGGCTTGCCCTCACCTCGAATTCCTCCAGTTTCTTATACCGGTAGACCACCACCGAGACCACCCAGGCCAGGATAAATATCCCGATGATAATGAACCCGAGGCTGTTGAAATTATTATTAAGCGCGGTGATCGCGTTCCAGAACCAGCCGCTCAGATGCAGCTCCGACGCGGCCAGCCCCAGCGCCTCGATCCCGCCGATCAGCACCGCGATCACCACCGAAACCAGCGTAATGGTGAGATTATAATAGAGTTTCCGCATCGGCCTCACGAACGCCCAATGGTAGGCGCCCATCATCATGATCCCGTCCGTGGTATCGACCAGCGACATTCCGGCCGCGAACAGCGCCGGAAACACCATGATCGCCCACACGCTCATGCCGTGCGCGGCCTGGGTCGCCGAGATTCCGAGCAGCGCCACTTCGGTCGCGGTATCGAACCCCAGCCCGAACAGAAAGCCCAACGGGTACATATGCCAGCTTTTGCTGATCAGCTTGAACAGCGGCCGGAAGAACCGCGCCAGCAAGCCGCGCTTATTCAACAGCAGATCGAAATCCATTGCGTCAAACGCGCCGCCGCGCCGCACGTGTTTATATGTCGCCCAGACCGAGTGCAGGATCACCAGATTGATCCCCGCGATCAGGAAGAGAAAGCTCGCTGACACCACTGTCGCCACGATCCCGCCGACGCTCTGAAATGCGCTGAAACTCGAGGTCAGCAAGCTGGTCGTCGCCACGATCCCGAGCGCCGCCAGCACCACCACGGTGGAGTGCCCCAATGCGAAGTAAAACCCCACCGTCACCGGCCGTTGGCCGGTTTGCATCAGTTTACGGGTGACGTTATCGATCGCCGCGATGTGATCCGCGTCCACCGCGTGGCGCAATCCGAAGCCGTAAGCCAGAAGTGCGGTGCCAAGAAGCAGCGGATGGCGGTTGAACAGGTAGAAGGCCCAGACCCACACTGCCACATTGGCGATGCCGAGCACCGTATAGACGCCAACCACGGACTTACGTATTTCGGTCGTTCCGATCGGCCTCAGCGCGGTCATCTGCGTACCACCCACGATCCACCCCCAGCGCATTGTTACGCCCAATAACCGAGCACGAGCGGGCAAGTTAGTCGCAGCCAAATCGCCGTCGCATGATCTGCATCAAACGCCAAGAGGCAAGCGCAGCTCTAACGGAACAAAAGTTTTTTGCTTCTTTTTTTCAAAAAAGATGCTTCTGCCTTCTCTTTCCCTTTCATCCTCCTGCCGCGTCCAGCAGCGCCAAATTCTGTGTCGCCAATTCGGCGCTATCGCTATCCGGGTCGATGGACTGCACTTGCTGCCAATCCTTCCGTGCCCCTGCTGCATCGCCAAGGCGTTGCCGGATAATGCCTCGCTCAAGCAGTGCGTCCTGATCGGTAGGATCCAGTGTCACTGCGGCGTCGGCGTCTTTCTCCGCCAGGTCGAGTTTCCCGATCTCGCGATAGGAAGTAGCGCGCGCCACCAGGGCGTCGCCGTTCTTGGCATCGGCGTCCAGTGTGACCGCCAGATCCGCGATGGCGCCGGCGAAATCTTTTCCTGCCTGGGCGGCGATCGCGTCGTCGAAGCGCAGATCGGGGTCGTCCGGCAGCAGCGCCAGCGCCGCCTGGGTGGCGCCGCGCGCATGTTTCGCGTCATCGATCATCAGATAGGCGCGACTGGCCTGGCCCAGGATCGCAGCCCGCGCTCCGGGCTCTTCATTCACGTCCATGCCGACCTGCATCAGAATCGGGGCTCCCTGGTCGGGATTGCCCAATTCGACCTGCGCCAGCCCTTCGCAATGTAGCGCCGCGTCGCCTTGCAGGGTCCGTGCGAATTCGAGTGCGCCTTGCGGATCGTCTTCGATCATATCAAGACATTCGTTATAATCCGCGCCCGCACCGAGGCGCGGCGGTGCCGGCGGCACCGGCAATACCTCATCGGATGGGAAATTTATCCCGGCTTGCGGCCACTTGTATAACCACCACGCCGCGCCGCCCAAAGCGCCCAGCGCCAACGTTACCCCAAACATTACGATCAAAAAAGGATTTCTTCGCACTTGAGCAGTGTATCAAGGATCCGGACCCGAGGCCAACCGCCACTACAACCGCAAGGTTGTGCCGAACTCAACCTTGGGCCAGTCGGAAGGAGACTCGCATGCATTTGCATATTTTCGGGTTTGGCTACGTCGCCGCCGCGTTTGGTGCCCTGTTGCGCCCGGCCAGCTTCACGACGCGCGGTAATTCGCCCAAGACCACTGCGCACGACCTCGATCAGGCCACTCATCTGCTGATCACCGCCCCACCTACCGTTATCGCCCCGACTGAGGACGAGGCGGGCGCGGAGGCCATAGACCCCTGTCTGGCGCAATATGGTCACCTGATAGCTGAGTCGCCCAAGCTGCAATGGATCGGCTATTGTTCGACCACGGGGGTTTACGGTGACCGCCAGGGCGCCATGGTAGATGAAGCCACTGCGCCCGCCCCCACTCGGCCGCGTTCGGTGCGGCGCCTTGAGGCCGAGCAGGCGTGGCGCGCGATCCGCCCCGACTTACCGCTCGACATTTTCCGCTTGGCGAGCATTTACGGTCCCGGCCGTTCCGTCCTCGACGATCTGCGGGCCGGCCGCGCGCGGCGCATTATCGCTCCCGAGCAGAGATTCAGCCGGATCCACCGCGACGATGCTGCCCGCGCGATTGCCGCCGCCATGCTTCGCCCGGCGGCACGCGGCGCCCGCATTCTCAATCTGGCCGACGACTTGCCCGCCCCCAGCGCCGAGGTGGTCAGCTACGCCGCCGAGTTGCTCGGAATGCCTGAACCCCCCGCGATCACGCTGGCCGAAGCGTTGCCGACGATGACCCCGATGGCGCAAAGTTTTTGGGCCGAATCTCGTCTGGTCCAGAACAAGGCCACCAAGCGGGCACTCGGCATCCACTTGATCTATCCCACTTACCGCGAGGGATTAGAGGCCATCCTGGCCGAAGAAACCCAATAGCAGCGCAATGTCCCCGGGCCGGGACATCCGGTGGTCGCCGTCCTTCACCAGCGTGATCCGCACATCACGTGACCGCACCAGTTCCGCAATCCGGAGACTGGTGCGCCACGGCACCGAAGTATCCGTCTGGCCGTGCAGCAATCTGATCGGCACATCGACCGCGATCTCGCCGTTAAGCAACAGGTGTTGCCGGCCGTCCTCGATGAACGCCCGGGTTAATATGTAGGGGTCGCCGTAAGGGTTTGGCAGTTCCATGCCGCCTTGTTCCATCACCTGGTGCCTTTGGGTCTTGCTCAAGCTCGCCCACATCAGTTCTTCGGAGAAATCCGGCGCCGGCGCCACCAGCACAAGACCTGCGACTCGGGTGAGTCGTCGCGCCAGCAGGAGTCCAATCCAGCCGCCCATCGACGACCCCACCAACACCATTTCGCCCGGAATCACCCGTTCGATCAGCTGGCTTGCGTCATTGGTCCAGCGTCCGATGGTGCCGTCCTCGAACTTGCCTTCGCTGCTGCCGTGTCCGGAATAGTCGAGGCGCACCATGGCCCGGCCGGTTTCGGCACAGTATGCGTCCAGTGCCAAGGCCTTGGTGCCGGTCATATCGCTGCGGTAGCCCGGCAAAAACACCAATGCCGGACTGCGGCCCGCGCGTTTCGCATAGGCGAGTCGCACGCCGTCGCCGCGATCGAGCCAATCGGCCATTTTTGGGTTCTCTCTTTAACGGATCAGGCTAGGATAAAGAAAAAGTCTTCTTTTTGTGAACAAAAAGAAGCAAAAAAACTTTGTCAATTCAAGATCGGTGCTATCACCCGACCCCTATGCAAGACCACCCCGCACCGCTCCATGGCGTCACTATTCTGCAAGTTCTCCCCAGTCTGGGCACCGGCGGCGTCGAACGCGGCACTCTGGAAATCACTGAGGCCATCACCCGCGCCGGCGGCCGAGCCCTGGTCGCAAGCGAGGGCGGCGCGCTCTCTGCGCAGATCCGCCGCGCCGGCGCCAAACTGATCACTCTGCCGCTCAGTTCCAAAAATCCATTCACCATCCGCAAGAACGCCAAGGCCCTCGCCACCGTGATCCTGGCCGAGCGCGTCAATATTGTCCACGCCCGCTCGCGCGCTCCCGCCTGGGCTGCGTTCCTGGCGGCCAAACGCACCAAGACACGGTTCCTCACCACCTATCACGGCGTCTACAGCGAGAGTCTTCCGTTCAAACACGCCTACAACGCCGTCATGACCAAGGGCGCACTTACGATCGCGATCAGCCGGCACGTGGCCGAAACGATCCAGACCCGCTACAAGATCCCCGACAGCAAGATCCGGGTCATCCACCGCGGCGCCGACCTCGCCCTATTCGATCCCGCCGTGGTGGGCGGCGAGCGCATCGCCAACCTCGCCGATCGCTGGCGCCTGCCGCCCGAGCCCCATCCGGTGATCCTGCTACCCGCCCGCCTCACCCGTTGGAAGGGCGCCGAAATCCTGATCCGTGCCCTGGCGCGCTTGGAAAACCGCGCCGCCTATGTCGTGCTCGCCGGCCCCGAACAAGGCGCCGGAGCCTTCTCGCGTTCCCTGATCACGCTCGCGGACCGTCTCAACGTCGCCGACCGCCTTCGCCTGGTCGGCAACTGCGACGACATGCCGGCCGCCTATGTGCTCGCCGATGTGGTGGTGGCGCCCTCGCTCGCCCCCGAACCCTTTGGCCGCACTGTCGTCGAGGCCCAGGCGATGGGCCGCATCGTGATCGCCGCCAGCCACGGCGGCGCGCCCGAGACCATCGAGCACGGCATTACCGGCTTTCTGGTACCTCCCAACGACGCGCCCCACCTGGCCGACGCGCTCGACTACGTCTTGAAGCTTTCCCCCGCGGAGCGCGCCGGCTTCGGTGCCCGCGCGCGCGCGTCGGTGGCGGCGCATTTTTCCAAGGAGACCATGCAGAACGCCACCGTCGCAGTATATCGCGAGCTGCTGGGGCGCGAAGGATGACGCAGCGCATTCTGATCATCAGACTCGGCGCTCTGGGCGATTTCGTGCTCTCATTCGGGCCTTTTGCTGCCATCAGAGCGATGCATCCGGATGCAGAGATCACTCTGCTCACCACCGCGCCGTACGCTGCGTTTGCCGCTCGCGCGCCCTGGTTCGACCGCGTGGAGATCGACGCCCGCCCAAAATTCTACAATTTGCGCGGCCAGGCCCACCTGATCCGCCAGCTGTGGAATTTCGATTTCGTCTACGATCTGCAGACCTCAGGCCGTTCCACGCGCTACTTCTGGCTGGCCGGCGCCCCCGATTGGTCCGGCATCGCGCCCTTCTCCACCCATCCGCACCGTGCGCGCAACCGCACTCGCCTGCACACCATCGAGCGTCAGCGCGATCAGTTAATTGCCGACGGTATCACCGAATTCCCTACACCCGACCTGGGATGGCTCGCAGGCAGCATCGAGCGCTTTGCCCTACCGCCGCAATTCTCCTTGCTGATCCCCGGCGCCGCACCACACCGCCCAAAAAAACGCTGGCCGGCGGAAAAATTCGGCGAACTCGCGGTTGCGCTCAACCGCGCCGAGCTTCCTCCGCTCATCGTCGGCACTGAAAGTGAAAGTCCCTTCGCGGCGCTCATCCGCCAAACCTGTCCCCAGGCGCGCGATCTCACCGGCCAGACCACGATTGCCGAAGTCGCCGCCCTGGCGAGCAATGCCAGCCTAGTCGTCGGCAACGACACCGGACCGGTTCACCTCGCAGCGGCGGTGGGGGCGAAATGTGTCGTGCTATTCGGCGCCGCGAGCAACCCCGCGCGCACCGCGCCGCGCGGTGATGTCACGATCATCCAGGTCCCGGACCTCCAAAATCTCGCGGTCGGCGAGGTCCAGGCCGTCGCGGGTTTGCCGGCTACTTAGCCGCCTGGAGCTGGCTGTAGACGCTGGTTGCGTCCATCTTCGCGGTGGCGACGTCAGGAGATACGATACCCGCTTCGGCGGTGGCCACGGCGGCATTGAGCTTCTGGATTTGCGCCGTATCGGTGCTATCGACAATCGCTCCGTTGCCGCTGCCGGCGCAGGGGTTAATGTTGGTCGGATCGAAGTCCGCTCCCTTGGGACCGACCAGGCAATTGACCGTGTGATGCAAGTGCATATGCACCATTCCGAGGTCCCCGGCGTTGGCGGCAAGCTGGGCATGGGTTCCGGCGGTGACGATCTCGCCGGAGAGGTCGGCGGCGAAGGCAGCCGCGGGCAGCATCAGAGCCAAGGCGGAGACGAAAGCGACTTTGGTCAGCATGGCGATCTCCTGTGAAATAGCGGCGGCACGATAGACCGGCCGGGCTCGAAAAGCTAGAAGCAGCTTAAAAGGAAAGGAGAAGTCTTCTTTTTGTGAACAAAAAGAAGCAAAAAAACTTTGTCCCCTGGAGCGCGCCGGCCACGGTCGCCGTATCCCCAGTGACAAAAGTTTTTTGCTGCTTTTTTTCAAAAAAGATGCTTCCTCTCCTTACCTCAACCTATTGATTTCCCTACTTCTGCGGATCGAAGAACAGCAGATCCTGCGGCACCAATTTCTCGCGCATGGTGCAGATATCCTCGGTAATCCTGGTATGCGGCAGTTTCCGGAACTGCAGCACAGTATCCCATGGCTGTGCGAATGTTGCGGGATCTTCGACATGGATGCGCAGCCGCATGCTGTCGCCGTGGGGGCCGAGTTGATAGTACTCGATCAGATGGAGTTGATCGCTGTGCGGCATGCCGGCGCGGTCGAGGAAGAATTTGTCGTTGAAGCCCTGCACGTCGACCACCAGCGTGCTGCCGTCGAAATGACCGACCGAGGTGCCGAAATAATACGGGCTTAGCACGTCCATCGGAACGTTGAAGTTCACGAACCGCACCAGGCGATTCCACTGATAGCCGAACAGCAGTTGCCTTGGGGTTTGGATGATGTCGAACGGCATGCCCTCGGAATAGATGCGGGGCTCGCCGGGGGGAGCGCAGCGGGTTTCGGTGATGTCGAACGAGTGATCGCCTTTGGCCAGCATCGCCTTGCGCTGCTCGTAGACCGCCTTGGCGGCGGGGAGCAACGGCGGCTCGTGGCCGTCAGCGGTAAGCAGCGCAAGCGGCGGGTTCAGGGTCTGCCAGACGCCGTCGAAGTCGGGCGTGGCCGCCGCGGCTTTCCCCACCGCCAGCATCATCCCGAAACATAACAACGCCGCGCCGTAAAACCGCCTGCGGATTGGTTTGATCATTGCCATCGCCCTAGATCGGCTTCACGACGAACGGCTGCCCGTTCTTTTCCAGCACGGTGTAGAACTCGCCGCCCGGTTTCTTATCGCGCCGGGTGGAGATCAGGACCTCGACTTTGTCGCCCACCTTGATCGTGCCGGCACGCCAGCCGTTGCGCACCAGGATACTGACCGAACCACCCTCCAGCGTCCAGTCGTCGGTGCCCCCCTTGCCGTCCGGTACCGCGAGCGTGATCCAGCAATGCGGGTTGGCCCAGAGAAAATCCTTCACCACGCCGGTAAGCGTCGCCCGCGTCGTGAGGTCGTACGCCTGGGAGGAGTGATGCGCTTGCGCCGGCGGAACGCTGCCCATCCACAGCAGCGCGCCCAAAGCTGCAATGCCGACACGGGCAGGATGACGACGCGGGAGATGCCTGCTCATTTATAATTGTCTTTCATATATTCAAAGCCGCCGTCTTCGCAGATATATTCCAGCACCTGATTTCCCGGCCACCATTTGGCTTGCGCGATGGTAGCGGCGGGCGTCGGCAATCCGGAGCTATCGCTGTAGCTGACCTGATCGGTAAGGGTGGTGCCGTCGGCGCTTTTGCTTAGGCGTTCGGTGCGGACAAGGGTCGGCGAGACGCCGTAGCCGATCAGGCCGGTGGTCTCGATCACCAGCGTGTTGCCGTCCCAATGCGCGACCGAGTCGCCGTTCAGGCTGCGGACCAGCGGATTGCTATGCGGCTGATTGATGTAGATGCGGCGGTTGTTGTGTTGCTCCTCGGCGACCATGCGGATCTCGGTGGGAGTTTGCAGGATGTCGGTTCCGGCCTCGGCGCCGGTGAGGATCATGGTGTTCGGGATGCAATAGCGGCTGGTGGGACGAGCGGCGGCAAAACCGCCTGGTGCGCGGCCGCCCCCGGGACCGCCGGGACCCCCTGGGCCCCCGGGTCCACCTGGCCGAGGCCCGCCGCCGGGACGCGGTGGGCTCCGCCACATGCCGGAGAAGTCCCGCGGGTCGGTCGATGGCGGCTCGTTACCCACCGGGCCCGCGAATGGAGACGGACGGCCGATCAGGGCCTGTTCGGGTGTTGGCACGCCCAATTGGGCAGCGGCGGGGGTTGTGAAGAGGATCGCGAGCAATGTCAGCGCGCTGACCGCTCCGTAAGGTGCAATTTTACCCATTTACTGATGCACTCCCCCAAGTTTTATTCCTTGCAGCTGGAATATCGCCAATCCGCGGCCTTGTGAAGACCGTATCCTACCTCGTTGGATCAATCGATAGGCGCTTCGACCGCGGGTTGCTGACTTCGAGCTTTTTCCGCGCCGCCGGCGAACGGTTTCCCTGGCTCGCCCCTGCTCTCGTTCAAAAAAAGGCCGAGCGGTTGCCGGTAGTTCGCCGATCGATAGAATTGGTGTCCCTTGGAACCCGCCGCTTTTCGCGCTTTAATAAAGTCGGAGGATTCGTCCAATGGCACCTGCACGTGGCGTGGCACCTAAGTTCTGGGTGCGGTCGGCTGTGATCCTGTTAGCTATCCTGTGCCTGAGCGGCGTGCCAGGCTTCGCGGCAAGTGGTCAGGCGAGCGCTCCGAACGCCAACGAACTGAGCCAGCCCGTCCAACAAGCCCAGGGAGCGCCGACTTCCCCGGATGACGCCAAGCTCGAAGACAAACTAGATCAGCTCAGCGCACGGATCGACGACGCTAACGACCGGTTTAACGACATCGGCATTGTCGTCACCTTGCTTACTACCCTCCTTACTTTTCTCCTCGCCGGGCTCGGCTTCTTTTCATATTTTTCGGTCAACAAGAAAGCCGAGGATGAAATAAAAAAATGGATCAAGGAGAACGAGGCAGACCTGAATCAACAAATTTCGAAGAGCATGCAGGCTGTCGAGGAAGTCAAGGCTTTGATCGAGGAGAACAAGGAGGGCGTCCGAAAGCAATTTGCCGAGTTTTCCGCGTTCGCAACCGGAGAAAGAGACAAAGTTGTGGCGGACGCCGATCGTGTTCGCCAAGCCTTCGCGGCAGCGCAACAGAGTATCCAACCCGCGTCCTCCGACAAACCGCGAGTCGAACTCGGTCCCGAAGACAAAACCATTCTGAAAGACCGCGCCACAGAGCTGAAAAACAAACCGGAGAGTGAATATACCGCACAAGATTGGTTCGAACGCGGATTGGCTGCGTACTCTCAGCGCGATCTGGAATTTGCCGCGGTTTGTTTTCGTAAATGCGCCGAGGTTCCGGGTGTCGCGCCCGAACTCGCGGCCCGGGCGCTCGTCAATTGCGGCTACGTCCAAGGAGAACTCGGCCGTTCAAATGATGAGATCGCGGTCTATGACGATTTGGATAGGCGCTTCGGAACCAGCACGGAATCCGCCATCCGCGAGCCGCTGGCAATGGCTCTCGTCAACAAGGGAGTCACGCTCGGGCAACTGAACCGGGGCGAAGAGGCGATCGCGGTCTACGACGATTTGGATAGGCGCTTTGGGACCAGCACGGAGCTCGCCATCCGCGAACAGGTGGCAAAGGCTCTTGTCAACAAGGGCTTCAGGCTCGGGCAACTGAACCGGAGCGAGGAAGAAATCGCGGCCTACGACGATTTGGATAAGCGGTTCGGCACCAGCACGGAACCCGCCATTCGCGAACAGGTGGCAAAAGCTCTGTTCAACAAGGGTGTCACGCTCGGGCAACTGAACCGGAGCGAAGCGGCGATCGCGGCCTACGACGATTTGGACAAGCGCTTCGGCACCAGCACGGAACCCGCGATCCGCGAGCAGGTGGCAAAGGCTCTGTTCAACAAGGGTGTCAGACTCGGGCAACTGAACCAGAGCGAAGCGGCGATCGCGATCTACGACGATTTGGATAAGCGCTTCGGAACCGGCACGGAACCCGCTACCCGCGAACAAGTGGCAAAGGCTCTTGTCAACAAGGGTTTCACGCTCGGGCAACTGAACAGGAGTGAAGAAGCGATCACGGTCTACGACGATTTGGATAAGCGCTTCGGAACCAGTACGGAACCCGCCATCCGCGAACAGGTGGCAAAGGCTCTTGTCAACAAGGGTTTCAGGCTCGGGCTACTGAACCGGAGCGAAGAAGAAATCGCAGTCTACGACGATTTGGATAAGCGTTTCGGTACCAGCACGGAACCGGCCATCCGCGAGCAGGTAGCAAATGCTCTGTTCAACAAGGGCGTCACGCTCGGGCAACTGAA
>Ga0302314_10005021_pt1 | contig 24199 bp, 20 predicted proteins | sample III_Palsa_N2_3_FD_200533 | JGI IMG/M metagenome (GOLD analysis project Ga0302314, IMG submission 200533) | Peat permafrost microbial communities from Stordalen Mire near Abisko, Sweden - III_Palsa_N2_3 | ecosystem: Environmental > Terrestrial > Soil > Palsa > Peat permafrost | place: Sweden... | reverse complement strand
AAGATTATACATTTGCGGGGCGCCATATGCCGGCCTCACGGCATTCGCAAGCGTGATCTCTGCTGGAAATGGGTCCGCCGCGGGCTACCTAATAGGTCGCAATGGGTACGTCGCGACGCGCACTCAAGATCAGCCTATCAGCGGCTGCCTGAACAGGGACAGCACGCCAAAGCCCAACGCCAGCAGAGCGTACCCGAGCAGGTACCAAAAGCCTTCCGTCAGCAGATAGTCGTAGTCCGGTGGCGTGCGTGGGGACAGCCACCACATCAGCTGAGTGGGGAACAGGAAGCAGCCGATCGCGAGCACCGGCAGCCCGAAGATGACCAGCCAGCCACTGCCGATCTTGCTGCCCCGCATGGGAACCTGACTGGGTGCTAAATCGAGGCCGGGGAGCAAACTCGAATGATGTGCCAGCATGTAAATGTAGAGAGCCAGCAATAGCAATCCGAGTACACGATGAAAATGGGCACTCACAGCTAATTTCCCTGCTTGCTCAGTTCACCGTGTGATTATATGCCATGTGGCGCAGTGCGCACCCAGTTCAGCGTTTCTCAGTTCGAAAGAGAAGGCCGTGCCCGGCGCGTGTAATAGCTGGCAAAGGAGAATCAGGCTAGGCTCCTCGCCGCCGAGAGATACGATCTGGGTAAGTACCTCGTAAAATTAGCGGGTGAATTTCTGAACAAGCACATTTTGACTAAGGGCCTGCCCCCTCAATGAAAGGGCCTCGAGGAAGCGCTGCGGGATTCTGGCATCCGGCACGCGCGTTGATACTCGTACCGCTGCTACTCGCCAGCTCGATTCTCTGCGCTGAGGCTGTTACGGGAGCGATGCCTGAGGGTGTCGGCTTCGATTTGGCACGGCCAGAAATTGCCACATTCATTGATCGCCTGGTACGCCGGGATGGATTGCAGCGTGATTGGGTGACCGCAGTCCTTGGGGCCGCCACCGTACGCCCGGAACTCACCGTAGCAATGGATCATCCGGCGGAAACCGAACTCGCCTGGTGGCAATACCGAGCGCGCTTCGTGACACCGGGGCGCATCGAGGCTGGGCGCCGCTTTTGGCAGCAGCACAACGACCTTCTTGATCAGGCGGCACTCAACTACGGTGTAGCGCCTGAATACCTGGTCGCAATTCTGGGCGTCGAGACAAACTACGGGCAGACCACAGGGAGCTATCGCGAGATAGATACCCTGATGACACTGGCATTCAATTATCCGGCGCGCGCCGCATCTTTCCGGTACGAACTGCGCCAGTTTCTGCTACTCGCGCACGAAATGAATGATGATCCCTTGATCCTCCATGGCTCGTATGGCGGGGCGCTTGGGGCGCCGCAGTTCATGCCCTCTAACTACCGCCAGTTTGCGGCGCGGCACATAGTGACAGGCGGCGTCGATCTGTGGAGCGATTGGAGCGCCGTACTCGCGGCAATTTCTGATTTTCTGAATCAGCGTGGTTGGCAGAACGGCGGGCCAGTGCTGATCGAGGCCCAAGTGGAGGCCGGCGCGAACCCCCCAGTGTCAGAAGGACTGAAACTTAACCAGACCCTCAGGAGCCTGAAAGCCAAGGGTGTACGAGTGGATGCTGTGCTCCCCAACTCAACGCGGGCCATGCTTATTCGCGCGGTCTTGGAAAATGGGGTTGATTATCGCGTGGGCTTTAAGAATTTCTTCGTTATCAGTCGTTACAATCCGAGAACAAACTACGCCATGGCGGTCTGCGATCTGGCGCAGGAGCTGCGTTCTGCCGTTGCCCAGCCGCCTCCCACTAACCCTATGCCTTGAGCGGTTGCGGAGCGCCCCCGGGCCGCGCGACTACGTTGCGGTGATTATCAGCTTCTCAGGACTTTCTTAGTCGTTGGTCTTGGTCGGCTGGGCGCGCAGCACCTCAATCACGCTGCTCTCATTGATTTGGTCGCGGCCTAATTCGCACAACTGGCGGTAGATGCTACCAGCGAGGCTGCCAAATGGTGCGCCCGCGCCCAGTTCGCGCGCCAGACGCAGAGCGTAATCAACATCCTTTTCTCGTAGCGCCGAAGTAAAGACGATATTCTGATCATGATCGGCCGCGATCATTCGTCGTACGTTACGTACCACCTGTGGGCTCGCTGCCTGACTGATGGCGATCGCTTCGGCGACGACGCTCATTTCCAGACCGGCACGTTCTGCCAGCACCAGGCTCTCCGCGGCCGAGGCGATCTGCACGGCGCCCAGCAGATTGATGATCAGCTTGTAGGCTGTGCCTGCACCCACCGGCCCAAATCGCAGGATCTGTGCCGAAAAATCCGCCAGGATGGGGCGGATTGCATCCAAATCCTGCTCGCTGGCACCTACGAGCAACGTGAGCTTCCCCGCGGCCGCAGCATCGGGAAGTCCAGTCACGGGGGCATCAATATAGCGAAGGCCGGCCGCCACACACTGTGTCGACAGGTCGTTTACCCATGCGTGGGACAAGGTCGAGCATTCGATGGCGAATGCATTTTGGCCCAGATCAGCAGCCAGCGCGCCGTCGCTGCCGCACCACATCGCGTGCGAGGCGTTGTCATCGGCGACCATCGATATGATGATGCCGGCGCCATGGCATGCCTCTCGCGGCGTCTCGAACAGGTGTGCTCCTTTGCATGCCAAAGATTCCGCACGCGAGGCGGTGCGGTTGTAGAGATTTAGCCGGTGACCTCGCCGAAGCAAATGGCTGGCAATGGCCAGACCCATCTTTCCGAGTCCGAGAAACGATATATCAGCCATTACGATTAAACTCCGTATTGCGCCGCGGTGCTCTAGCTGCTGGCGAGCCAGCCTGACTAGGGCCCGCCACAATGGTCTGCAGCGACCGCTTGCTACATTACCGTGCCGCTGATCGGCGATCCAAGCGGGCCAAGGGGCGGACGCGGTTGATGGCAGTCTGGTGTGCAGTTATGAGCGGCGCGCTCAGGTTGACCGTGCCAGGACGCAAGCGTAGCGTGACTTTGCATCTCTGCACCGCAATTTGTTGCGAAGTTTTGGAAGTAGGATCATGGGAAAGTTAGTTCGCACACTGTTTCTGGTCACATGTTCGGCCGTGGCGTTGTCCGCATGTGAACAAGCTGCGACGCTTGCACCTTCCAAGGCCGGTGAGGCCGACGAGCTGGTGGGCGCCTGGCGCTCTCAACTTCAGGTTAATAGCGGCGCCTTTGCGGGGATGCAGGGACTCGAGTTCATGTACGTGTTCAACTTGGGCGGCACAATGACCGAGTCATCAAATTACGATGCATCGCCGCCCGTGCAGCCCGCTTACGGTGTCTGGCGCAAGACCGGGGCTCGCGAATTCGAGGCTCGCTACGAGTTCTACAACACGAAACCGCCGGGAGCGTTTGGCGAGATCGTCAAAGGAGGCGGCTGGGGCCCCGACGGTTATGGACTCTTCATTGAGAAAATCGTGCTCTCTGAGGATCGCCATTCCTTTACGTCCACGATGAGTTACACAATGTACGACAACACTGGGAAACCGAGCGATGCGAGCGGGAGCGCCACCGGCACTGGGACGAGAATCGGGTTTTAGGTGTATCGCCGGTCATCCCGGCCAGCCAAGTATCAACTCCGCGAGAACATAGTAACGAGGCAGCACCATTCAGACATACATCGGCGCTTCCTCAATCAGTGCTTCTGTCCATCACACTACGCAGCCAACGCATCGCGCGGGTCATTCCCTGCTGAGTGTCGTAGCTTGCGCGCGATGCCAGATGCCTGGCGGTAAGGGCGCCGGAAAAATAGCCGCTACCCTTACTGTTACCAGATGGTGGTGCGCTGGTCAGGGGGCAGATACATCTTGTCGCCGGGCTTGACACCAAAGGCATCGTAAAAGGCCTGTTGGTTCATCATCATGCCGTTGACGCGAGACTCGGAGGTCGTGTGATGGTCGGTCTTGAGCCAAACGATCAGGAAGTTCTCCCGGTCCAACTCGCAATTGGCTTGAGCCTGTCCGATGAAGAAACGCTGATCGCCGGTTAGCCCGTCGATAACAGGCGCTTCCTTGCCCCCGAGTGAGAGCTTGTAGGCCTTGTAGGCAATGGAAATACCTGAATTATCAGCAATATTCTCGCCGAGAGTCAGCTCGCCATTGACGTGATAGCCAGGCACCGGCTCAAAGGCACTGTATTCGCTTACCAGAGCATGGGTTTTGGCGGCAAATTGAGTGTGATCTTCAGCGGTCCACCAATCATGCAGATTGCCGTCTCCATCAAACTGCGAACCGTCATCATCGAAGCCGTGACTGATCTCATGCCCGATCGTGGTGCCAATGGCACCGTAGTTCACGGCATCGTCAGCTTCCGGATTGAATTCCACCGGCTGCAGGAAGGCTGCCGGAAATACGATCTCATTCATCTCTGGGTTGTAGTAGGCATTGATGGTTTGCGGCGACATGCCCCATTCGGTTCTGTCGACCGGCTTGCCAAGCTTGGAGACCTGATAGTTGTACTCAAAGCGGTTGGATCGCATGACATTGCCGACCAGGTCATCCGGTTCGATATCCAGCTTCGAATAATCGCGCCACTTGTCGGGGTATCCAAGTTTCACCGTGATCTTAGCGAGCTTGGCTAATGCCTGCGCCTTTGTGTCGGCACTCATCCACGTAAGGCTGTCGACGTCCTGGCGATAGGCCTCGAGCAGGTTGTGAACCAGCGCCTCAATGCGCGCCTTGCTGGAGGGCGGAAAGTACTTGGCAACATACAGCTTGCCCACACCATCGCTGATGGCCCCGTCAACCAGACCGACACCACGTTTCCAGCGCGGCTGAATCTGCGGGACACCGTAAAGAGCAGTGCTGTAAAACGCAAAATTTGCGTCGACAAACGGTTTGGACAGGAATCGTGCGTAGTGCGAAAGCAGGTGCCAGCGGAAGTAGGCCTTCCAGATGGGTAGCGAAGTGCGCTCGAGAACGGCACCAAAGCCGGTCAGGTAACTGGGCTGACTCACGATGACATAGTCAACCTTTCCGGCAACGCCTGCGGCCTCAAGGTAGCGCTGCCAGTCATAGTTGCCTGCCAGAGAATTCAAATTGGCAATGTCGATCTTGTTGTAGGTCTTCACCGGGTCGCGGTTCTCGACTTTGGTCCACTGAGCGCGGGCCAGTTCCGTTTCGAGGGCGACGATCGAAGATGCTTCAGCGCCCGCATCGTGGTCGCCAATTCGCGCGAGCGAGGCCGCGATATGTTCTTGGTACTGGCCGCGCACCTTCTTGAGCGCAGCGTCGTTGTCATTCAGATAGTAGTCCCGATCCGGCAGGCCGAGCCCGTCCTGCCCAAGATCAGCCACGTAGCGCGTGGAATCGCGATTATCGAGATGAATGTTGGTGCCGTAGGGGACGGTGACGCCCATCTGCTCAAGATGGGCCATGAGTGCCGGTATGCCGCGCTTGTCCTTGAGTGCAGCAATCCGGGCAAATTCACCAGCCAGGGGCTTGGCCCCAAGCTTATTCAGCCGTGCCTCATCCATATAACCGGCGTAGAGGCGTCCAATCTTGGCAGCCTCGGTTTGCGAGGTGGGCTCCGCGCTCTTTGCGGCCGCCTCGATGAGCTCTCGAAGTTGCGTTTGCTCTGAATCGCGCAGAGTCCAGTAGGAGCCGTAAGCCGGAAGATCTGCCGGAATCTTTGCATTCGCGAGCCACCTGCCGTTGACGTACTTGTAGAAGTTGTCTTGCGGTCGTACCGCGGTATCCATGTTGGCGGTGATGATTCCCGAAGGCTGGGCCGCTGCGGCCGCCGTGGCAAGCACCGCCAAAATGAATCCAGCAAGAGATGCGCGTAAGCCAATTGGTGACATGAAGCGACTTCCCGATTGAAATAGTGTGGCAAAACGCGAGCGTAACGCCGGACACCGTGAGGCCGAAGATCGGCGCCAATGCCCGTGCGCACGCCGTAGCGTAGGTATATGCAGACTCTAGCGCGCCCCGCGTTCCCGGACCAGTGCTGTCGCTGGCCGGTCGTGCCTCGCCGACCAGGCGGGCTCCTGCTTATAATCGAGCTCCCACCAGCGCCAATGCTGGCAGAATGCTCACGCTGACCCAGGTCCCAATCGGGAGGATTCGATCCATGCGCTATGAGATTTCAGGCACCACGATGCAGACTGTGGCCGTCGACCTGGCCGCCGGTGAAACGCTGTTCAGTCAGACCAATTGCATGGCCTGGATGTCGGATACGATCCTGATGCAGACCCACACCGGTGGTGGCCTGTTCGCGGGTATTCGGCGCAGTTTCAGCGGCGGCAGCCTGTTCATCACCGAGTTCACGGCGCAGACAGCGGGCCACATCGCCTTTGCACCGCGCTTCCCCGGCACGATCATTGCGAAGACGCTGGCGGCTGGCGAGTCATTGATCTGTCGCAAGGAAACCTTTCTGTGCGCCCAGAAATCGGTGGCACTCGAAATCGCATGGCAACAACGCATTGGCGCCGGATTCTTTGGTGGTGAAGGGTTCATTTTGCAAAAGGTCACTGGCCCTGGCGTGGTCTGGCTCGACCTGTCGGGCGAGGTGGTGGAGCGCGATCTGGCTCCGGGCGAGCGCTTACTCGTACATGCCGGTCATGTGGGGGTCCAGCAGCCCACGATCCAATTTGATATTCAAATGGTCCGCGGCTTCCGCAATGTGCTCTTCGGCGGGGAGGGCCTGTTTCTGGCAACCCTGACCGGGCCTGGCCACGTGTGGCTGCAGAGCATGCCCATCATGAATCTGGCCGAAGAGATTGGTCGCTACCTGCCTCACGGCAATGCTGGAAACAGCACGCTCGGTAACGTTGCCGGGGTCGCGGCGGTGGGCGGCCTGCTTGGCGAATTGTTCGGCGGGGGCAATAACAACGGCAGTTGATTTGCCGCTGGCGTGCTCCAGGTTGCATGTCACGGGGCCACGGGCACGCTGATCGCTTTGGGCAGCTCGAGATCCTTGGACAGCACGATATCCTCGACTGAGCGGCCCACGAGGATCCGATAGCGGCCGGCTCTGGCCTCCCAGGCCTTCGTCTGAACATCGTAATAAGCGAACGAGCGGGAGTTAAGACTCACGTGCACGCGGCGCTTTTCTCCCGGTTTGAGAAACACGCGCCCGAAGCCTTTGAGTTCCTTGATCGGTCGTGGGAGCGGCGGATCGGTAGCATCGCTCACGTACACCTGTCCGATCTCCGCGCCGGCGACTTTGCTGGTATTCGTGATGTCAAAGGCGACGTCGTACAGGGGTGCGCCCGCGGTATTTCTCGCCGCTGCACGCGGATTGACTTGCAGGTGACTGAAGCTAAATGTCGAGTAGGAGAGGCCATAGCCAAACGGGAAGAGTGGCGTGACCCCATTGTGTTCAAAACCCCGATACCCGGTAAACACGCCTTCGGCGTAATTGATTTTCTGCGCGACTGGATCCTGAAAGTAGTAATTGTCTGCTGCCGGGCCATCCTTCAGCTCCCGCTCCCAGCTGATCGGCAGCCGACCGCTGAAGTTGGCTGCGCCAAATAGCAGATGAGCCAAGGCGCTACCACCTTCCTCGCCCGAGTACCAACCCTCAATCAGCGCCGGTACCTTATCGAGCCAGCCGCCGAGTGCGACGCTGCCTCCGGAAGTCATGACCACGACGGTTCGCTTGTTTGCGGCGACGAGTTCGCGGATCAGCTCATCTTGTCCTGGCGGCAGATCGAACTCCCGATCCTGCCCCTCGCCTTCGCTGACCGCATCGTAGCCAGCCGCAGCGATTACGACATCGGCTTTGGCCGCCATTGCCACCGCGATGGGATTGACGAAGTCATCCTCATCGACGATGGCACACTGAATGAAATCCGAGGCCGCCGTGCGGGTCGCGCTGTGGAAGTGCTCTATGACTATCTTGTGCGGTTCGGCACTCAGGTGGACGGTGGCATGGCGCATCGTAGCCTTGAGCGCCATGGAATCATCCAGTACCACTTGATCGTCGACGAGCAACCGGAAGCGATTGCTTTCCTGTATCGCAACAATGAAATCGCTGGACCGCCTGGGTGTGAAGTAGCCGGTGATTCGAACCGAGGAAGCCACAGTGCCCCGGGCGAGAAAATCGGGGGCGGCCATGACCGTGCCACCTGCGTTGGAGGTACCGCTGACGCCATTGATGTCAGGGCCTTCTTCATCGCCGCCAGTCACGATGGGCCGTAGCTGACCCATGGTGGCAATTGGTTCGACGGTGGTCGCGATAGGGCCTCCCGAAAGCTTGTCGTTGCCGTAAGTATCGAGCGTCACGCCGCGTGTACCGCCTTCGCGATTGATTGTCAGGACCGTCGCGCGCGTCATTTGCGCGAGCGTACGCACACCGCGGTGATAGAGCACCCGGACATCGGGCCCCAGGTAGTCACTCAGGGCAGTCAGGATGCTGACGGCGCCGAAGGTCTGTACCTGGCCGCTGCCGCCAGCCGTCGGGATCGCCGGATACGCGTCGGGGCCAATCAGGGCAACGGTGTGAATATGCCTGCGATCAAGGGGCAGGAGATGCTGGAGGTTCTTGAGCAGCACCATGCTCTCTTCCGCTGAGCGAACGCTCACCGCACGCCCAACCTCGTTGTAGCGCGGTATGTTGATATCGAGCGGCGTTGTGTCGAGCCAGCCGAAGCGCGCCGCCAAACGGAGCAGCCGCCGGACCTTGTCATCAATGGTTGCTGTCTCGACTGCACCTGAACTCAGTGCCGGCAGCAGCGCAGCAGCATTCATGTAAAGGCCGCGAGGCATCTCCAGGTCCAGTCCCGCATTGGCCGCCGCGACGCCGTCGTAGGTCGATCCCCAATCCGACATCAGCACGCCATCGAAGCCCCACTGGTGCTTGAGTACCTCGGTGTCGAGGTAGGTGTTCTGGCTCATGTGCTCGCCGTTGACCAGATTGTAGGAACTCATCACCGCGCCAACGTGAGCCTCGGTGACCGCCGCCTCGAACACCGGCAGGTAGATTTCACGCAGCGTGCGCTCATCAATGATGCTGTCCGAGTTCTGCCGATCATATTCAGAGTCATTGGCCACATAGTGCTTCACCGTGGCACTGACCCGCTGCGACTGCACGCCCTCGATGTAGTTCACCGCAATTCGCGATTCCAGCCACGGGTCCTCGCCGAAATACTCATAATTCCGGCCGTTCAGGGGACTGCGGTAGATATTCACGCCCGGACCGAGCAGGAAATTTGCGCCGCGGGATCTCGCATCCCGACCGATCTGTATTCCAATCTCTCGCGCGAGCTCGATGTCCCAGCTCGCCGCCAGGGCGATGCCGGCTGCGTAAGCTGTCGATGGATTCGGGACGTGGGCTCCATCCGGGCCATCGGTGGTGTAAAGCGCTGGAATCCCAAGCCGCGTTAGCCCCGGCGTGCTCATCTGCGCATTACCGGCAATCAGAGTGAGTTTCTCCGGCATGCTCATCTGGGCCAGCAGCGAGTCGATGCGCGTCTCAATGCTTGGAGTGTCCGACAACGAGTTATCTGCGGCGTGCGCCGGCGCGGCATTCACTGCCAGTACGGCGCACAGGAACAACCAACGGTTCGACATCAGCGACATTCTCCAGGTTTTATTTGTCTGTGCTGTAGCGGGGAGCCGGCCGGTTCCTTGCAACCATCGGCCCCATCGGGAGCTTCCACCTAGAGGGTATACAGCGACCGGAATAGTGCGGGATTGGCGCACATCGGTAAAGACCCGGCGTGCGGCGCAGCGACCTTGGCTCTCGCGGACAAGCGGGCTTCAAAGCAGCCTCGTGCCCATGGTGCGGACTTGGCGCATACGGCCCGCGAGGTCCATCGAGCAATTTCAGGGATCTCGCTTCCCGGCTGCATCCGAACAAGCGGCCCTCGCGTATTCGCTGTCAGGGGCGCCCAAAGCTGGCGCGGCGTCGCTGCGCCGCGTTGGGCCGCCAAGCCCCCGAAGCTGGGGAAGATATGGTGCGCATGCATTGGTCAGAGCTTGCAGCCAGCTGCTTGATAGGCGCGTGGCTGCTTACACCTGGCAGCGCGCACGCCCAGTCGGGCGACTGGAATTTCCAGGTTCTGCTCGATGGCAAACCCATTGGTTCCCACCACTTTCAGGTGACAGGGCAGGGGAGCCAAACCAATCTGCTCAGCGAAGCGGACTTCAAGGTGACTGTGTTGGCTGTGCCGCTCTACCGCTACCGCCATGTGAGTCATGAGTCGTTCCAAGGCAATTGCCTGCAGACGCTGACGGCGAGCACGAACGAGAACGGGACCCGGCAGGAAGTTCGGGGTTCACTCAACGCTTCCGCATTTGTCGTGACGACGCCGCGGGGCGCGACCAGGCTGCCTTCGTGCATCATGACCTTTGACTACTGGAACCCGCGCATTTTGCAGCAGTCTCACCTGCTCAACCCGCAAACCGGAGAGTACCTGCCCGTTCTGGTCACGCACCTGGGATCGGAGGTTCTGGCCGTCGAGGGCAGGTCCGAGCTGGCCGAGACCTACCTGATCGTTGCCGATAGCATAAAGATCAAGCTCTGGTATTCGGCCGATGAACACTGGCTTGCTCTCGAGTCTCCGACCCCTGATGGCCGGCTCATGCGCTATCAGTTGCGCTGAGAAACAGGCTGGGCGCTGGCCCGGCTCATCTTGAGACGGGCACCATCTCGCCCGCTACAATCTGTCTCTCGTGAGCATCTGCCACCGTGCACCACCGGTTTGCGCTGTAGTTAGACTGCACCTCGGCGTATCCCTAGGGAGATCTGCAGCAGTGCGTGACTTGACCCAAGAGCGGAATTCAAGGCCGTGAGAATCAGCGCAGTCACCGCTGCCGTGCTGGTGTGCGCTGTGCACAGCGCCTCGGGCGCGGAGATTGATACGGGTGCGCCTGCCGAGATGTTGATTGCTGCTTCCAAACAGGCCAGCGGCGGTTCGGCTTGGGATCGGGCCGTCCTATGGCACGAAAAGGGACACGTGAGCGCGGGCGGTCTAGGCGGGGAGTACGAAGCCTGGGCGAGCCTGATCTCGCTGCACAACAGCCAGCACTATGAGCTTGGGCCCGTATCCGGGAGCAATGGTTGGGACGGCATCCAAGCCTGGACCACCGACTCGAGCGGAGATGTGCGGATCGAGACCAGCGGCGAGTCAGTCGCCCAGGCCATACAGGATGCATACCGCGGCGCGTACGCCTTCTTTCTGCCGGTTCCCTTCGAGGCAATTCGCCTCTATGAAGGGACGCACTCAGCCGAGGGCGTGAACTACGAGGTTATCCGCATCACCCCGGCGAATGCTGAGCCCTTCGAAGTCTGGTTTGATCCGCTCACTCATCTGATCGAGCGCGAAGTTCAACTCACCGGCGGCCAGCCGCACACCTTCATTTATTCAGACTATCAGCGCTATGATGGTGTGCTGGTGGCGCGTAAGACCATCGATCGCGTGGGTGACGATCCGCAATACGACACGGTCAGCGAAATCACTGCTCTGAGCTTGCACGGCGCGGATGAACCGGAGCGCTTCGCGCCACCGCCGCCCCCAGCCAATTCAGCGCTGTGGCCCCCGGGCACGAGCACGATCACGGTGCCATTCCGGTTGCTTAACAATCACATTTACGTGCAGGCCTCGATCAACGGCCGCGCGCCACGCGCGTTCCTGTTTGATACCGGTGCCACCGATTTCATCGAGGCTGCGACGGCTAAGGCCCTGGATGTGAAGATGCAAGGCGCGCTGGCGGGCGGAGGCTTTGGCGTTGGCATCGCAATATTCGGTCTGGCCCGAATCAACAGCATTGCGATTGGCGGCCTCGAACTCAAGGATCAGGTTTTCGGCGTTGACTACTCACAGGGATTTTCAGAGCTCGAGGGCAAGGACGATCAGTTCGCGGGGCTCCTCGGCTATGAGTTTGCCAAGCGTGCGGTGATCTCAATCGACTATGCGCGGCACCAAATGACCTTCAGCAGGATCGACTCCTTCCATGCCCCGATCCATGCTGTTCAGCTGCCGTTCGCCTTTAACGCACATGTGCCGATGGTCACTGGTGTGCTAGATGGCGTGGCCGGCGAGTTTGAGATCGATACGGGATCCAGGAGCGCACTGACGCTCATGGCTCCGTTTGCGAAAGCCAATGGCCTGGTCGAGAAATATCACGCAATCCACAGCGCGATCGTTGGCTACGGTGTTGGCGGCCCGAGCCGCGCGTTGCTCGCCCGCGCCGGTGAACTGACCCTTGGCGGCCTCATCATCTACGGTCCAGTGACAGAAATTGTGACTGATAAGGGCGGCGCCGCCGAGGCGACTCGTACCGCCGGAAACATTGGCGGCGACCTGCTTAAGCGTTTCACCGTGACGCTCGATTACACGCACCAACTGCTGTGGCTGGAGCCCAATGCAATCGCCTACCAGTCCGACGTGTTTGACCGCTCGGGCCTCTGGGTCTTAAGAGGCAAGGACGGCCGTACCATGATCATGGACGTGACGACCGACAGCGCCGCCGCCCGGGCAGGATTGGCGGCCAACGAGGAGATTCTTACAGTGAACGGCAGGATGGCCAGCCACATTCCAATCGATGCGTTGCGCGAGCAGTTCAAGGGCCCGGTCGGCACGCAAATCTCGCTGCTTGTCAGAAGCCATGCCGGGCGGCGAGCAGTGGTCATCACGCTGTCAGAGCTAATCTAACGGGCACTAGAACGCCAAGATCTTGGGTTCACATGATTTGCTCATCGCGGTTTTCTAGGGTCGCTACGAGGGGTGTGCGCGCTGCCTTTGAACAAAACGGCCCGGGCGATCTGGACAGCAACGCGAGGCCGAGTCACCACATTAAGTCATCGGGAACGACAAATTCCTGATACTGCGCATCTCCTGCCACCGCATCGGTGGGCGCGGCAGGATCTGCCTTGAGGACTGCGCTCGGGTCGCGCTCGCGAATGCGTTCGGCCGCGGCAGTGGGCACCAGATCGTAGCGATTATCGCTGCGAACGATCACCAGGTCCCCGCTCAGGATCGAAGTGCGAATCGTGGGTGTCACAGCAATGCGCTTGATCTTCGAGCCATCAACGAAGTTGAACCAGTCCTCGCTCTCAATCGGCGCTACCCGGTGCTGCTCCACAAGCTGCCGGACTTCGGCGCGTCGCGCCTTGCGCTCGGCTTTCTCCAGCTGCTTGCGATTAAGTGCCTGGTCGCGTGCGGCCTTCTCGGCTTGCGCCTGCTGCAGGCGACGCTGTTGATCAGATAGCGGCGGCGGCTTTTTTCTCGAAACCTGTGGTGCACGCTTGTGCTCAGTGGCCGCACGCGCCTGTTTCTCGGAAACCAGACCCGCCTGGATCAGCTGATCGCGCAGTGAGGTGCTCATGATGGTGCTGTTGGGATCGGGCGGGCGGGCGGATATGTTAGCAAGCCCAGTGTGACAATTGGATACTGGCTGGGGTGCCGAATCCCAGGTCAGTCGCGAAAATTCTCGAACTGGAGCGGAACCTCGACATCGCTCTTGCGCAGCAGTGCCATGGCCAGCTGCAGGTCATCGCGCTTTTTACCACTGACACGAATCTTATCGCCGTTGATTTGGGCCTCGACCTTGAGCTTGGCCTCTTTGATTTTGGCCACCAGCTTCTTGGCGGCCATCTGCTCGATGCCCTGGCGCACGGTGATCTTGCGGCGCGCCCCGGCCAGGTTGACCTCGACGTCGCCAAGGTCAAGGCAGCGGGCGTCAATGCTGCGGGCCGCCAGGCGCAGCCTCAGGATGTCCAGAATCTGATTCAGTTGGTATTCGCTTGGCGCAAACTGCATGACTTCCGAGCCCGTGAGCTCGAAGCGTGCCCCCGTGCCGCGCAAGTCGTAGCGCTTCTCGAGTTCCCGCTTGGCCTGGTCGACCGCATTGGTCAGCTCATGCAGGTCGACTTTGGAGACGGCATCAAAGGAGGGCATGCGAAGTGCATTCCTTGCAGGACGGGGCAGCCATTTTAGACTGCTCGCGCCGCAGTTAGCCATGCGCGCGGTCGGGACTCAGGCGGTCTCGGCCTCTTTGCGCCGCAGGGCCTTGGCCTCGGCTTCGCGCCGCTCGGTCTCGATGTGTTCGAGGATACCCTCGACATCCGGGCGGCTCGGATCATGCACGTAGAGCCCCGTGAGTGCGGTGTCGGGCTTGAGCTCGCCGCGCTGGTAGATGCTCCACATTTCAAGCGCGTATTCGGTGAGGAGCAATTCGGGTGCAGCGCGGCCAAATGTGGCCCGCATGTTATTCACATCGCGCTCCAGCATACGGAAGGCGCTGTTGTTTGCCGCGGCGTTTACCGCCTGTGGCAGATCAATGATGACGGGCCCGTTGCCATCGACCAGGATATTAAATTCCGACAGATCGCCGTGGATCAGGCCGGCGCTCAACATCAGCACGATCTGCTCGATCATGAACGGGTGCCAGAGACGGGCCTGCTCGGGCGAGAACTCCACCTCATTGAGCCGCGGTGCGGGATGGCCAGATGCGTCCTGCACAAGTTCCATTAGCAGGACGCCATCGTAGACGCCGTAAGGCACCGGCACTCGCACCCCTGCTGCTGCCAAGCGGTATAGGGCCTGAATCTCTGCACTCTGCCATTCGGCCTCCTGGACGCGGCGTCCATGCCGACCGTGCTTGCCAAGTGCCCGAGCGTCGCGGCTGCCGCGGGTCTTACGCCCTTCCTGGTAGCGAGCGAGGTTGTGAAAGCCGCGCTGCTCAGCCTGCTTATATACTTTGGCGCAGCGGACCTCCTTGCCACAAGCCACGGTGTAAACCGAGGCTTCCTTGCCCCCCTGAAGGCGGCGCAGTACCTCATCGACGACACCGTCGTCAATCAACGGCTGAAGTTCCTTGGGAACCTTCATCGCAGCTGCTCGGCGAGCGGCAACCGCCTGTGCGGGGCAGCGCCGCGCTCCAGCGCCGGCTTTGACTGTCGCCCGCTCATGGGCACTGTCGACCCTCTGCCTTGAAGGTCAGAATCCGCGCTCTCATCCCTAAGCTCCTGATGTCCCGTCTGCGCCAATCACACAGTGTAGTGGGATTCTAAACTGGGCGGAGCGCGAGTTCTGTGCGGATCGGCAGGATCTGAGTATCTGTCAAATCATCCTTGCCGGATTCTCCCCGTAATCGGCCCAAGTACCCGCTCGCCGCGCGATCAGCGCGATCTCCCGCGAAGTGACTAATTCCCTCCGTAAAGAATTAATGCCGATCAGCGCCTCCGGGTGGCGTATTCTGTAGCGGTGCAGGGCGGCTGTGTACCGCGCTGCCATAAGCTGCCGAGCGATCAGCCTTCGGGGAGGAATATTTGATGCAAGAGGCGCTGCCGCGACTGGCTGCAGCCCTGAACGTGGGCGGGGTGTTACTCAAACATCGCCTGATCATGGGACCAATGACCGACGGGCTGTCGGTCAATGGGCGACCCGAGCAGGCCATGATCGAGTATTACCGCGCGCGCGCGCGCGGCGGCGCGGCGCTGATCACCATTGGCGCCACCGAGGCCCATCCTGGGTATGAGCGGGGCCGGCGCCCCGCGCTGACCAGCGATGAGGCGATTCCCGCATTTCGTCAGCTCACCGATGCTGTGCATGAGGCCGGCGCGCCCATCGTGGTTCAATTCCAGCACAGTGGTGCCAGTGCCAAGCCGCCGGTGTCGCCCTCCGGCGTGCCGAGTCTTTCGACCCAGAGCGCAGGCATTCTCACTTCCCGCGCATTGGCTCTCGATGAGGTCATCGAAATCCGGGATCGCTTTATCGATGCAGCGCAACGCGCCCAGCGCGCTGGATTCGATGGTGTGCAGCTGGCAGGCCAAGGCAATTACCTGCTCGGACAGTTCTTCTCGCCACGCATGAACCGACGCACTGATGCCTATGGTGGCAGTGAAGAGAATCGCACGCGCCTTGCCCTTGAGATGGTCCGGGGCATCAGGGCTCGCTGTGGCGCTGGGTTCCTGATCAGCTATGCCATCACCGCCGATGAATTGATGCCGCATGGACTGACCGCGGCGGACTGCTTGCCCTTTGCCACAGCCCTCGAGGGCGCGGGACTGAGCTACCTGGATGTCCGTGTGGGCACGCATGAGAGTTTCGCGACCTCGCCGCGCGCAACCGCGCACAGCCGCTACCAGGGGCGTAGTGGAATCTGGGATGCGGCGAAGCCCTTTAAGCAGGCGCTCACCATTCCGGTCTTCTGCTCGACCTCCGGTTGCTACGATCCGCGCCTCTGGGAGCAAGCGCTCGCAGAGGGTTGCGCAGATGTCATCCAGATCGGCAAGCCGCTGGTTGCGGACCCTGATCTGCCTGGCAAGGTGCTGATGGGACGATTAGATGCAATTCGCCCGTGCATTTACTGCATGCGCTGTCTCGAAATTTTTCGAGCGCCACCGGAGAAGGCGAAGCAACTGTGCGCGGTTAATCCCGCGGCGGGCGCCGAGTGGCAGCAACTTTCCAAACCGGCTGAGATCCGACGGGACGTGCTGATCGTCGGGGCGGGCCCCGCTGGTTTGGAGGCGGCGCGCGTCGCCGCGCTGCGTGGGCATCGGGTCAAGGTGCTGGAGCGCGAGGCCTCGGCAGGTGGCCAGCTGGATACGATCGGGCGTTGCGAGGGCGGTGCGGTCTACCTCAAACTTCGTGACTGGCTTTATGCCGCGTGCCTGGAGGCCGGTGTCCAATTCGAGTTCGGAATGCCGGCCACTGCGGCTGGCATCGCAGCTGCAGGCGCGGAGGTCATCGTGCTGGCCCACGGCCGCGCCGCCGCGGCCCGGCCCGACTGTCCCGGAAGTCAGCGCCCACAGGTGCTCGGCATTGAAGAGGCGCTGTCGCCATCGGCGAGCTTCGGCCCTCATGTGGCGATAGTGGGTGGTGGCCAGGAAGCGGTGGCGCTGGCAGTGACGGTTGGAGCACGCAGCCCGGACAGCCACATAACGTTGCTTGAGGCCGGGCACCCCAAGGAGCTCGGTGCGGGTCTCTCGCACATGGAGAGCGCGTATGCGGCCATGGTCCAAATGCCAAGTTTCGGCATGGAGGCGTACCTGGGGGTGCGCGTAACAGAGATCCGTGTGCGGGATGTACTGCTCGTTGACGAGCAGCATCGGGAGCGGCTGAAGATTCCAGCCGATCAGATCATCGTGGCGTTGCCGCGCGTTCCCGATTCAAGTTTGCGCGAAGAGCTGCAGCGCCTGGGTGTCATCGCCCAGGTCATTGGCGATGCGGGGGCGGGCAACAACGTAGGTTCGGCCATTCGCTCCGGTGCTGATCTGGCCCAACGGCTTTAGGAGTACGGTTGCATGAAGATGAGTGTCAGTGGGCTGGAGGGCGTGGAACTGGACGGGCGCATTGCGCGCTGCCGTGTGGCCGAGGGCCGCGTGGTATTTGATATTCGCCTGAACTTGCCCGTAGGCTGGCAAGCCACGGCGCGCCTCAATCGCGCCGATGTGTGGTCATTCACCTGGTCGCTGCTGAGCAGCCCGCGGGCGCTGCTCTATCTGATTTTCGGCATCGGCGGAGCTAAGTCGTGATCGAAGTTGCGAGTGTAGGGACACAGTCGGCGCGCCCACGCTTCTTTTACGGCTGGGTCATTGTGGCGCTGGCCGCACTGGGTGTGGCCTGCAGCTTCTCGGTGCTGGTGATCTCGCTGACTCCGATCTTCGGGGGGACCCTGAGTGTAGATCTGGGCTGGACAAAGAGTCAGATTCTGTACGGCAGCAGTGTGGCTGCAATAGGGGCCCCAATCTCGGCGCCGTTCATTGGCGCGCTGACCGACCGCATCGGCGTGCGTCCCATGCTGGTCGCCTCGTTCCTGATGGAAGCGCTGATCGTCGCTTCCTTCAAATTCATGGACAGCCATATCTTGGGGTATGTCCTGCGCTACCTGGCGCTCGTCGTGTTCTGCATGGGCACCACCCAGGTGGTATTCAGCCGCCTGGTCTCCTCCTGGTTCAACCGCAGGCTGGGGCTGGCGCTGGGCATCACGCTGGCCGGTGTCGGCATGGGCGGCGCGGTCTGGTCGCCGACGGCGCAATGGCTGATCGATCACTACGGCTGGCGCGACGCGTACCTGTATATCGCCGGATTCATCGCGTTCATCACCGTGCCGTTGCTGGCATTGCTGGTCCGGGATACTCCGGCGGCGCGCGGGCTGGCGGTCGACGGTGAGCAGGGCTCAGGCAACGTCCAGGCCGAAGCGATCGCGTCCCACACAGGCATGACGCTGCGCGAAGTCGCGGGCACCTCGCGCTACTGGGTGATGCTCGGTGCTTTTTTCCTCGTAGGCCTGAGTGTGCAAAGCATTGCTTTCCACATCGTGCCGCTGATCAAGAGTCGCGGGGCCTCGGCACAGTACGCGGCCAGCCTGCAGGGGTTCCTGTGGATTGCCGCGGTCGTGGGCCGCATATCATCGGGCTGGTTCATTGACCGCGCCTTTGCGCCGCGCGTCGCGCAAGCCTATCTGCTGGGACCGATCATAGGAATCGCTGCATTGGCCGTAGGCGTCAGTGGCCCCTCGGTCTTCTTCGCAGTGATGCTGGTGGGACTGGCGCTCGGCGGTGAGTCGGATGTGATCGCCTTCCTGGTGCGGCGATATTTTGGGCTGCTTCACTACAGCCGCATCTACGGCACATTCTTCGCCGTCTATGGCAGCGCCGCGGCCTTTGGCCCGCAGATTACAGCCTGGGCAGTCGAGCATGTGGCCGGAGGCTATACGGTAGTGCTCAAAGTACTAGTCGCGCTCGTGCTCGGGGCTGCCGCGCTGCTGTTCTTCCTGCCACGCTATGAACGCGCCTAATCGGGCCCGGACCGAAGCGAATCAGCGAGCGCTGGCAGCACGCTCCAGCGCCTCACCCGCAGTGAGCCATGCTTCCTCTGCAGCACTCAACTGGCGGCGAATATCAGCCTGCTCCGCCAGCAGCTGTGTCAATGCGCTGCGCTTCGCTGCCGCATAAAGCCCTGGATCTGCCAGCCGCTGCTCGAGCGCCGCAGCGGTGGTCCCGAGCCGGCTGATCTCGAGATCCAAACGCTGGATCTCGGCGCGCAATGGCGCGACGCGCGCGCGTTCCTCTGCCTCCAGCCGCTTACGCGCGCGCTCAGCATCGCGTCCTTCGTTGCTTCGTGAGCTGCTGGGCTCGGCTACCGGCTCCGCAGCGGGGCGGCTCGCTGCGGCGCGACGCAGCCACTGCTCATAATCATCCAGGTCACCGTCAAATGGCTGGGCGTGTCCGTCCGCCACGAGCCAAAGAAGGTCGGCAACGCCGCGCAACAGGTGCCGATCGTGCGATACCAGCACGATCGCCCCAGTGAAATCCTGCAGTGCCATGGCGAGCGCGTGACGCATCTCCAGGTCCAGATGATTGGTCGGCTCATCGAGCAGCAGTAGATTCGGGCGGCGCGAGACCACCAGTGCCAGCACCAGGCGCGCCCGCTCGCCGCCCGAGAACGGCGCTACGGCTTCGAACACGCGCTCGCCCGAAAAGCCGAAGCTGCCAAGGAAGCTGCGTTGCTCGGCCTCGGTCGCAGCAGCGAGCGTGCTGCCGCCGAGTCGCTTCAGATGCCACAGTGGCGTCTCGCCGCCTTCGAGCTGCTCGAGCTGATGCTGGGCGAAGTAGCCAATGTTCAGGTCCGCGGCCGCCATGCGATTACCTTCGAGCAGCGGATTCACCCCAGCCAGCGTACGCATCATGGTTGACTTACCGGCGCCATTGCGGCCCAGCAGCGCGATACGATCCCCCGGCAGGATGCTGATGCCGAGCCCCGTCAGGATAGCGCTGCTGCCGTAGCCGGCGACGCCGCGGTCAATGCTGAGCAGCGGACGTGGCAGCCGCGCAGGCTCGAGGAAACTGAAGTGGAATGGCGAATCCACATGGGCTGGCGCGATCCGCTCAAGGCGCTCGAGCCACTTGATGCGGCTCTGGGCCTGCCGGGCCTTGCTGGCGGCGGCACGAAAGCGGCGTACGAAATCCTGTACGTGGGCGATCTCGCGCTGCTGGCGCACAAAGGCGGCCGCGCGCTCGGCCAGGCGCGCGGAGCGTTGGCTCTCGAAATCCGAATAGTTGCCGGTGTAGACGCTGATCGCATCAGCCTCGATGCTGACAATGCGCGTGACCACGTGATCCAGGAACTCACGATCATGGCTGATCACCAGCAGCGTGCCCGGGTAAAGACGCAGCCAGTCCTCCAGCCACACGACCGCATCGAGATCCAGGTGGTTGGTCGGTTCATCGAGCAGCAGTACATCGGAGCGGCACATCAGCGCCTGGGCAAGGGCCAGCCGTACCCGCCAGCCACCGGAGAATTCCGCGACCGCGCGCCGCTCATCGCCGGGCGCGAAGCCCAGCCCGGCGAGCAGCTGCGCGGCGCGGGCTGGCGCCGTGTAGCCGCCGATTGCTTCGAGATCGGCGTGCAGGTGAGCGAGCTGATGCCCGTCATCCAGGGCTTCGGCACTCGCGAGCTGGCGTTGCAGAGCGCGCAGCTCGGCATCCCCATCGAGGACGAATTCGAGCGCAGGCCGCGCATCGGCCTCGATCTCCTGAGCCACACTGGCCAGCACCAGGCTGCTCGGCAGTTCAAACTCGCCGGTATCGGGGGTCAGCTCACCGCGAATCAGCGCCAGTAAGCTCGATTTGCCGGTGCCATTGGCACCGACAATGCCGATTTTCTCGGCGCGGAACAGGCTGAAGGTCGCGGCGGCAAAGAGCACGCGCGGGCCACGCCTCAGGCTGACATTTCGGAAGCTGATCATGCGCCCATTGTAGGGGGAAGCTCGAGGCGTTGAGCTGCGCCGATCGCATCGCTACTCCCCCCGCCGTGGGACTTGACCGATGGCGTAAGATATTTGCATGCCATTGTGAGTCCGCGCTTGCCGATGGGGCGTGTGCCGGTCAGGAGATGTATGAAGTTCAAGGATTACTACGCTGTAATGGGGTTGGCGCGTGATGCAACCCAGGACCAGATCAAGCAGGCGTACCGCAAGCTCGCGCGCAAATATCATCCCGATGTCAGCAAGGAAGCGGATGCCGAGCAGCGCTTCAAAGACGTCGGCGAGGCCTACGCGGTGCTGCAGGATCCGGAGAAACGGGCGGCCTATGACCAGCTCGGCTCCGGGCCCCAGCCTGGCGAGGAGTTCCGGCCGCCACCGGATTGGGGTAACGGTTTTGAGTTCAGTGGCGCCGGACCCAGTACCGATGCGGGCGGCGACAGTGATTTCTTTGAGGCGCTGTTTGGCCAGCGTGGCCGCGGCGGCGCGCGCAGCAGCCGGAGCGCCGCCCCTGCAGATCATCACGCCCGCGTGCTGGTCGATCTGGAGGCCTCGCTGCAAGGTGCGACGCGCGCCTTCACGCTGCGCGTGCCTGAAGTGGATGCACAGGGCCGCCTCGTGACTGTCGAGCGACAGCTGAACGTCAAGATTCCCAAGGGCATTCGCGCCGGCCAGCAGATTCGACTGGCCGGGCAGGGCTTTAGCGCGCCAGGCCAGTCCGGCGCTGGCGATCTGTATCTGGAAGTTGGCTTTCAGCCGCACGCGCTGTATCGGGTGGATGGCTCGGATCTGTACCTGGATCTGCCGGTGGCGCCATGGGAAGCTGCGCTCGGTGCGAGCGTGCCGGTGCCGACACCTGGCGGTACGGTGCAGCTTAAGGTTCCGGCCGCCTCGCGCGGTGGAACCACCTTGCGACTCAAGGGGCGCGGCATTCCGGCCAGTCCGCCGGGGGATCTGTATGCGGTCCTCGGCATTGCCTTGCCGGCTGCCGATACCGATGCGGCCAAGACGCTCTACGCACAAATGGCTAGCGCGCTGCCTTTTAATCCACGCGCCTCTCTGGGGGTGTAAGAGCATGAGCAAGTTACCGACCGAAGTGAGCGGCTTTCTATATACCTCCGAAACCCTGCTGACACTCGATGAGTTCAGCCGCGTGTGTGCGGTGGAGCGCCGGCAGATCATCGAACTGGTCGAGGAGGGTGTCCTCGTACCGGTCGGTTCGCAGCGCGCCGAATGGCGCCTGCCCGGCGATAGCCTGCGCCGCGCGCAGACCGCGGTGCGCCTGCAGCGCGATCTGGGCGTGAATCTGGCCGGCGTAGCGCTGGCCTTGGAGTTGATGGATGAGCTTGAACGACTTCGCAGCTTATTTGGCACGCACCCGTTCAGCAGGGCGGGGCGGATGCCCTAGACTGGGCCCGGAGGTTCAGCATGCTTGAGGTGCGCGAGGCGCGGAAGTCCGATACCGCCGTTATCCACCAGCTGATCGGCGAACTCGCCGATTTTGAAAAGCTGCGTGATGAAGTCAGCGGCAGCCTCGGTGATCTGGAGCGTCATCTGTTCGGAGCCGAAGCCTATGCGCGCGTGCTCGTGGCGGAATCGGATGGACAGGTGGCTGGCTTTGCACTCTATTTTTTCAACTACTCCACATTCCTGTGCAAACCGGGCATCTATCTGGAAGACCTGTTTGTGCGTCCGCAGTTTCGCGGCGCCGGCGTGGGCCGGGCGCTACTGGAGGCAGTGGAGCAGCGCGCGCGCGATCGCGGCTGCGGGCGCCTTGAGTGGGCGGTGCTCGACTGGAATACCCGCGCCATGAGTTTCTACGAGGAATTCGGCGCTGGCCCGCGCGGCGGCTGGACGGTCTACCGCAAGTCTTTGGCTGAACCGGCGCCCTAACGGGGCGATGCACCGGCAGTTCGTACCTAGCCGGTTCATCATATAGCCCAATGTTATAAGGGCAGTCCCGACAATGGCACCATGAATCAGGTGCTATTAGAAGAAGCGCCCACTGAACTGGCGGAGCGGGTCGCAGGCTCGCTGGCGCTGCTGCGCAGCGCGGTCCAGCAGTTTGGGCGTGTCGTGTATTCCAGCAGCCTCGGGGCTGAGTCGGCGGTGCTGACGGACCTGATCTTCACGGCCGTGCCGCAGATTGACATCTTTACGGTGGATACCGGGCGCTTGCCGGAATCCACGCTGGATCTGCTGGCGCGCGTTGAGCGCCGCTACCAGCGGCGGATACGGGTTTATTACCCTGATGCGCGCGCGGTCCAGCGTTGGGTCGGCGAGCATGGCATCAACGGCTTCTACAACGGCCTCGAGCAGCGGCTGGGATGCTGCGGCATTCGCAAGCTTGAGCCATTCAAGCGCGCCGTCGCGGGCTATGACGCCTGGGTCACCGGGGTGCGCACGGAGCAGTCCGAGGCGCGCGCCGGCGTCCAGCCCATCGAATGGGATGAACGCTACCGGATGCAGAAGGTGAGTCCGCTGCTGTCGTGGACCGAGGCACAGATCTGGGCCTATATCCGCGAGCACAAACTGCCCTACAACCCGCTGCACGATGCGGGCTACCCGAGCATTGGCTGCGCGCCGTGCACGCGGGCAATCGAACCTGGGCAGGATCATCGTGCCGGGCGCTGGTGGTGGGAAGATGCGGCCACCCGTGAATGCGGGCTCCAGCCGCGCCGGCCGCCTACGACGCTAAGCGATCTGTAGCTGCCCACCCCGGGACTGCTCTGCTATCGTCGGCCCCCAGTGAGCGCGCCGAGGGGGCTGCATGGCGATGAGCGAGGATCCCATAGTTATCGTCAGTTCGGCGCGCACGCCGATGGGCGGCTTCCAGGGTGAGCTGAAGGAACTGACGGCGCCAGCGCTGGGCGCGGCCAGCATTCGTGGCGCCATCGAACGCAGTCGCGTGCCCGCGGCGGAGATCTCAGAGGTCCTGATGGGCTGCGTGCTCAGCGCAGGTCTCGGCCAGGCACCGGCCCGCCAGGCGGCACTGGGCGCTGGCCTGCCCGAGAGTGTGCCCTGCACCACGATCAGTAAGGTCTGTGGCTCGGGCCTCAAGGCGGTGGCGCTCGCCCATGATCTGCTCGCGGTGGGCTCGGCCACGGTGGCCGTTGCGGGCGGTATGGAGAGCATGTCGAATGCACCCTACCTGCTCGATCGGGCGCGCGCCGGCTACCGCCTCGGGCACGGGCAGGTGCTCGATCATATGTTTCTCGATGGCCTCGAGGATGCATACCAGAAGGGGCGCCTGATGGGCACCTTCGCCGAGGCCACCGCCACCAAGTATGGATTTACGCGGGCAGCGCAGGATGAGTTTGCGTTGCGCTCGCTGAGCCGTGCGCGCGCGGCAATCGAAGGCGGCCGCTTCAGCGCCGAGATCGTGGCCGTTTCTGCCGGGCGCAACCCGCCCAAGAGCATCAGCGTGGATGAGCAGCCACTCAAGGCACGACCGGAAAAAATTCCGACGCTCAAGCCAGCATTCGCTGATAACGGCACCGTGACCGCTGCCAATTCCTCCTCGATCTCCGACGGGGCCGCGGCGCTG
>Ga0302314_10005020_pt1 | contig 24200 bp, 24 predicted proteins | sample III_Palsa_N2_3_FD_200533 | JGI IMG/M metagenome (GOLD analysis project Ga0302314, IMG submission 200533) | Peat permafrost microbial communities from Stordalen Mire near Abisko, Sweden - III_Palsa_N2_3 | ecosystem: Environmental > Terrestrial > Soil > Palsa > Peat permafrost | place: Sweden... | reverse complement strand
GCGGTGGTGACGCGGGCCGCCTTCGGGCTCTCCCAGCCGCTGATCGCACTGATCGTCAACCGCATCCGCGAGATCAAGCAGGGTTTTGCTCGTCTCGCCGCCCGCATCGAAGCCGGCACCTATGCCCCGCGCCGCCGCGCCTCCACCGCGCCACGCCCGCCCGCCATCCGAAAACCCCGGCCGCCGCCGAACCCGCTTTTCAGAAAATCCGGTTGGCTGCTGCCGCTGCTGCCGGAGGCGGTGGCGTTTCGCGGGCACCTCGATAGCCTGTTGCGGGACCCCGAGATGGCGGAACTGCTCGCCGCAGCACCGGTCTCGCTGGCCCGCCCGCTCCGGTCGCTCTGCTGGATGCTGCGGGTCGAGCCGCCAAAAATCCTGGCCCGGCCGGCAGGACCGGCCCAACCCCGCACGCCGCGGCCGCCGCGTCCCAGGCGGGAACCGCTGCCCCACTACCGTCCGCCGACGCCGCCGGATGCGCCCGCGTGGATGCAGAACTGGCCGCCCTCCGGAACCCGATGGTTCTCCCGCACCAGATCCCGCAGCCCACCCCGGACGGTCTGAGCGGCGCGGTGGCGTCCGCGTGCCCCTATTGTTCTGATGTTATAACGAACATCCGCGACCTGAGAATGAACCGCGCGGTGGCGACTCGCATCCCGCGCGAGGTCACACGCCCCAGCGCAGCCCCGCCGTGTGCACCGGCGCGTCCCACAGCCGCAGCGTCTCGTCGTCCAGGCGAGACACCGTGATCGAACATCCAGCCATGTCCAGCGACGTCACGTAGTTGCCGACCAGCGAGCGCACGACGGTGGCGCCCCGCCCCTCCAGCACACGGCGGGCGGCGTGGTACATCACGTACAACTCCATCGCCGGCGTGGCGCCAAAGCCGTTGACCAGCAACAGCACGTCGCCGCCCGCGTCGGCGCCGAAATCGGTCAGGATGGCGGCAACCATTTCCTCGGCCAGCGCGTCGGCACTTTGCAGTTTCTCGCGCCGGCGCCCGGGTTCGCCGTGAATGCCGACGCCGACCTCGATCTCGTCGTCGCCTATGGCAAAGGTCGGGCGGCCGGCGGCGGGGACGGTGCAACTGGTCAGCGCCACGCCCATCGAACGCGTCATCATGTTCACGCGAGTGCCAAGTGCGGCGAGCGCGGTCAGATCCGCCCCCTGCTCCGCCGCCGCGCCGACGATCTTTTCCACGATCATGGTGCCGGCAACGCCGCGCCGCCCGGCGGAATAGGTCGAGGTTTCGACGGCGACGTCGTCGTCGGTGACGATGGTGACGATGTCGCGGCCGGACATTTCCCGGCCCATGTCGAAGTTCATCAGGTCGCCTTCGTAGTTCTTGACGATGAACAGCACGCCCGCGCCGGTGTCCACCGCCTCGGCCGCCGCCGCCATCTGGTCGGGCGTCGGCGCGGTGAACACCTGGCCGGGGCAGGCGGCGTCCAGCATGCCAAGCCCGACATAGCCCGCATGCAACGGCTCATGCCCGCTGCCGCCGCCGGAGATCAGGCCGACTTTCCCTGTCCGCAGCACCTTCCGCCGCACGTATTTGCGGTCGTCGCAGAGCAGCACGATGTCGGCATGCGCGGCGGCAAAGCCGTCCAGGCTGTCGGCCAGCAGCGTGTCGGTCGAATTCAGAAACTTTTTCATGAGCGTCCCCCGTGTTCAGCCGTGCCGCGCAATCGCCGCCTTCACCGCGCCGACGGCGTTCGGCGCCATGGAAAGGCTGGTCAGGCCGGCTTGCAGCAGCGCCGGCACGATCGAAGGATCGCCGGCGGCGTCGCCGCACAGGCTGACCTCGCGCCCGATCCGCGCGCCGTGCGCCGCCACTTCCGCAATCAGCCGCAGCACCGCCGGATTTTTCACGTCGGCGAGTGGCGCCACCGCACCGATGTCGCGGGCGCTGGCGGTCACGTACTGAGTCAGGTCGTTGCTGCCGATGGAGAAGAACGCCGCGTCGAACCGCTCGATCGCCAGCGCCGCCGCCGGCACCTCGACCATCATGCCAAGCGCCGGCCGGGCGGCCGGCTCGCCGCGTTTGGCGAGGTCGGCCAGCGCCGCATCCAGCAGCGCCCGCGACGCCTCCAGCTCCTCCGGCACCGTCACCATCGGCAGCATGATCTTCAGCTCGCCATGCACCGCGGCACGCGCCAGGGCGCGAAGCTGCACCGAGAATATGTCCGGCCGCGCGAGCGACAGGCGGACGCCGCGGACGCCGAGGAACGGGTTGGACTCGCCGTCGATCGTCAGCCCCGCGATCGGCTTGTCGCCGCCGGCGTCCAGCGTGCGGATCGTCACCGGCCGCCCGGCCGCCCAGTCGAGAATTCGGCGATAGACGGCGTATTGCCGGTCTTCGTCGGGCAATCCGCCGCTGGCGGGGAACAGCAGTTCGGTGCGGGTCAGGCCGATGCCGTCGCACAGCGCCGGATCGAGCCCGTCGAGCTCCGATGGGTCGGCGACGTTGATCTGCACCAGCACGCGCTGCCCGGCGGCCGTGGCGGCGGGGCGGTGCAGCAGGTCGGCCGTCGCGCGCGTTTCCTCTCGCGCCGCGGTGGCGAGGCCGGCAAGCAGCACCTCGTCCGCCACGTCCGGGCTCAGCCAGAGCCGTCCGGTGGCGCCGTCCAGCGCAGCCCGCGCGTGGCCATCGCCGGCGATGGCGCCGAGCCCGACCACCATCGGCACGCCGCGGGCACGCGCCAGCATGGCGACGTGGCTGGCCTTGCTGCCGGCCGCGAGCGCGATGCCGCCGCCACGCCAGTCGGCGGCCAGGAACCGGCTCGGGGTGATGTCGTCGGCGAACACGATGGCGCCCGGTGGCGTCGCCGCGTCCTCGGCGGTGCCCAGCAGATGTCGCAGCACCCGCTCGCTGAGGTCGCGCAGATCGGTGGCACGCGCCTGGAAATACGCGTCTTCCGCCGCTTCGTAGTCGGCGACCTGTTCCGCCAGCGTCTCCGCCCAGGCGGTGTCGGCGGGCGTGCCGGCTTCGATGGCGGACAGCGCCGGGTCGCGCAGCGCCTCGTCCTCCAGCATGGCGATCTGGAATTCCAGGATTTCCGCCGCGTCGCCACCGGCCTGCGCGGCGAGCGCCGCAAGATCGTCCACCGCCGCCTCGATCGCCGCGGCCAGCGCCGCCCGCTCCTGAGCTGGCGTGCCGGCGGCACGCAGCGCGTGCGCCTCGCCGCCGAGCCGGACCAGCGGGCCGATGGCGATGCCGGGCGCGGCCGGCTGACCGCTCAGTTCATGCCGGGGCATCGGTGGCCGGACTCGCGTGCCCTTCGTCGAAATCCCGCCGCACCAGCGCCACCAACGCCGCGAGTGCCTCCGCGCCCTGCTCGCCGGTGGCGCGGATATGTATCGACGTACCGCGCGCCGCCTTCATCGCCATCACCTTGACCACGCTTTTCGCATCGATCCACGGGCCGGCCTCGGCCAGCGCCACCTGCACCGCGGCGCCGGCGAATGTCTTCGCCAGCTTGGTGAGTTTCACTGCCGGGCGCGCGTGCAGGCCGGTCGGGTTGGTGATTTCCACGGAGGCTAAGTGCTCGCTCATGGCGATAGTTCCTCCGCGGTGGCGCGCACGACCTCCAGCGACGAGCCGCCGGAGGCTTCGGTCGCGGCGACCACGGCGCCTTCGACGATCGGCGCGTTGCACACCACCACGCGGCCCTGCCGCTCCTCGGGCAGCAATTCGATGGCCATTTCGGAATTGGTCTCGGCGCCGCCGAGATCGACCAGGATGGCGACGCCCGCCTCCGACCACGCGCGGTCGATCGCCTGCATGATGGCGGCGACGTCGGTGCCGAGGCCGCCCTCCCCGTTGCCACCGCACCAGGCCAGCGGCACCTCCTCGCCCACCATCTGCCGCACCATGTCCGCGGCCCCCTTGGCGACGTCCGGCGAGTGCGAAACAATCACGATGCCGACGTTGCTCATGCCACCGCCCTCAGCGCCTCGCAGACGGCGCGGACGAGCAGGGCGGAGGAGCGGGCGCCGGGGTCGATATGGCCGATGCTGCGGTCGCCGAGGAACGAGGCGCGGCCACGCACCGCCCGCATCGGGATGGTGGCGTCCGCCGCCGCGTCGGCCACCTCCGGCAGGCGGTGCAGCAGGTCGCCCCCCTCGCGCAGCGCCGCCAGCACGGGGGCGAGCACGTCCAACAAGGTCTTGGACCCGACATCGGATTTGCCGCGCGCCTTCACCGCCTCGACGGCGGCTGCGACGGCGGCGGTCAGGTCGGCCAGCGTCGGTTGCTCCGGCAGCGATTTTCCCAGTTGCATGAACAGCGTGCCGTAGAGCGGGCCGGAGGCGCCGCCGACCTTCATCACCAGTGTCATCCCGAGAGCGTGCAGCGCCTTGGGCAGCGGTTGCACGGCGATCTTGTCGAGATCGGCCAGCACCGCCTCGAAGCCGCGCTTCATGTTGATGCCGTGGTCGCCGTCGCCGATTGCCTGGTCGAGCGTGGTCAGTTCGTCGGCATGGGCGATGACGGTGTCGGCCACGGCCCGGATGAGCTTGCGCAGCACGGGCTCGTCGATCTGCACGGATGCTTCTCCCCCTCCGCCCATTCTCGCCTCGGGCGGCTGGGGGCAGGGTTGCCGATCTTGTGGCGGTTCGGCAAGGGGTGTGACAATGCCGGGCACGAGGGGCGTTGCGGACAGGATCGGCGTTATCCTGCCCGCCCTGGCACGCCAAACGGCATTGCGGCTGGCATACAGTGCCGTGGCCGCGGAGAGCAGATGATGGAACGGATGTGTCACCCTGCACATCGAGAGATTGCCGGAGGGCGCGTACCTTGCCACGTCGGACGATATCCAGGGACTGGTCGCCCAGGGCCGGACGATCCAGGAAACGGTCGAGATCGCCCGCGACGTCGCCCGGAAGTTGATCGAACTGCGCGGCGAGACGGCCGACCTCAGCTGGTCAGAGACACCGTCAGCCCGGACGAGTTCCTATCGGCGTAAAGTTCGCACGCCCAGCTACGCCGCCGACCGCTGACGCCGCCGCATCGCCAGCACCACGAGCGTCACCGCGACCACGAGCCCGAGCGAGAACATCGTCGTCAGCGAGCCGAGCGCGTACAGCACCGGCGTCGTGACGTTCGTCGTCATCGCCGCAATCTCCAGCGGCAGCGTGTTGTCCACGCCCGAGGCCAGGATGGTGCGGGCGAACTCGTCGTACGACAGCGAGAACCCGAACAGCCCGACGCCGACGAGGCTCGGCGCGATCAGCGGCAGCACGACGAAACGCAGCGACTGCCACGGCGAGGCGCCCAGATCCCGCGCCGCCTCCTCCAGCCGCCGGTCGAAGCGGTTGAACACGGCGAACATGATCAACACGCCGAACGGCAGCGTCCAGGTCAGATGCGCCCCGAGCGCCGAGGTGTACCAGTCCGGCTGGAAGCCGACGACGTTGAACATCAGGCCGATGCCGAGGCTGATCAGGATCGAGGGCACGATCAGCCCGGCGATGGTGAGGTAGAACAGCACCGTCGCGCCGAAGAATTTCCGGCGGAACGCGAGGCCTGCGCCGAGCGCGATCAGCACCGTCAACCCCATCACCAGCAGCGCCAGCGCGATCGAGCGCTGGAACGAGCCGGCGAAGTCGCCGACCATCTGCGGCTCGAACAGGTTGGCGAACCAGTGCAGCGACACGCCGCGCATCGGGAAGGTCAGCCCGCCGTCCGGACCCTGGAACGACAGGATGAAGATCGTCACCGTCGGCCCGTACAGGAACAGCACGAACAGCGCGAAGAACGCGGCAAGCAGCCAGTGCCGCGGACCACTCTTTTCCATCACAGTTCCTTGCGGATATCGACGACGCGCAGGATCGCCCACACCATCATCAGCACCGTCAGCAGCAAGACCACGGCATGCGCGGCGGCTTCGGGGTATTGCAGCAGGCCGATCTCGTTCTTCATCATCAGCCCGACCGAGGCGCTCTGCCCGCCGCTCATCATCTGCACCGTGATGAAGTCGCCCATCACCAGCGTGACCACGAAGATGGTGCCGATCGAAATGCCCGGCAGCGACAGCGGAATCACCACATGGCGCAGCACGGCGATCGGCCCCGCGCCGGCGTCGCGCGCCGCCTCGATCAGGCTGCGCTCGATGCGCATCATGGTATTGAAGATCGGCACCACCATGAACAGCGCGTACAGGTGCACGTAGGCCAAGATGACCGCGAACGGCGAATACAGCAGGAATTCCAGCGGATGGTCGGTGATCCCCATATCCATCAGCGCCTGATTGGCGAGTCCATTCCTCCCAAGAAACGGTATCCACGAGATCATGCGGATGATGTTACTTGTCAGGAACGGGATCGCGCAGATCTGGAACAGCACCATCTGCCAGAGCGACGAGCGCACGTGGAAGGACAGGAAATAGGCGACCGTGAAGCCGATCGACAGCGTGAACACCCAGACGATCACGGCGTGCTCGATCGTCTGCAGGTAGGTGGACCACGTCACCCAACTGCCGAGCGCGTCGCGGTAATTGTCGAAGATGAACGCCGGAACCAGCGCGTAGTCCTGATCGTCCCAGAAACTGACGATCACGATCGTGGCGATCGGGATGAGCAGGAAAATGCCCATCACCAGCCACAGCGCGATCGATTGCAGATACGGCAGCAGCGGCGCCAGCGCGCTGCGGGGGGCACGCATCCGCCCCCGGCCGCCGGCAGTCGCGGCGGCCCCTTGCGGGGCCGCCGGCATCACGGAATCCATCGGCGCGTCAGGCGGCAATGAACTCGTTCCACTTCTGCGCCATGTACTTGTCCTCGTCCATCACCGAGTTCCAGCACGCGACATGGCCCATGCGCTCATAGAAGCTGCCGCCGTCGCGCACGGCGCCGGCTTTCTCCACCAGCTTGCCGAAGGGGTTCAGGATGTCCTTCTCGGCCGGCTTGCCTTCCATCCAGAACGCCCACTCGTACGGCTCCATATGCGTCTTCGCCGTATCCAGTACCGCCGAGTAGTAGCCCTGGCGGTTGAGGAACGCGCCGACCCAGCCGGACGTGTACCAGTTGATGTACTCATAGGCGGCGTCGAGTTCGAGGCCCTTGAGGTGCTTGGCGAGGCCGAGGCCGCCGCCCCACGAACGATAGCCTTCCTTCAGTGGCTGGAAGGTGCAGGCGATGCCCTTGGCGCGCACGGCGGACACCGCCGGCGACCACATCGACTGGATGACCACCTCGCCGGAGGCCATCAGGTTCACCGACTCATCGAAGGTTTTCCAGAACGCGCGGAACTGGCCGGCGTGCTTGAGGTCGATCAGCGTCTTGATGGTGGTGTCGATCTCGGCCTTGGTCATGTTGCCCTTGTCGGCATACTTGATGACGCCGAGGGCTTCGTTGACCATCGCGGCATCCATGATGCCGATGTTCGGAATGTTCAGGATCGCGGTCTTGCCCTTGAACGCCGGGTCGGCGAGATCCTTCCAGCTCGTGATCGGCCGGCCGACGAGGTCCGGGCGGATGCCCAGCGTGTCGGCGTTGTAGATCGTCGGCATCATCGTGAACCACTCGGTAGGCTTCTTGGAGAACTTGGTGCTGGTCTTGCCCTCCACGAAGCCGACGGTGTGCGGCGCGGTGCCCTGCGCGATCACGCTGTCCGGCAGCAGCTTGCCGGTGATGAACAGCGGCACGACCTTGTCGAAATAGGTCAGCTTCTTGGTGTCCATCGGCTGCAGCACGCCGCGCGGGAACACCTTCTTGCAGATCCAGTATTCGATGTCGGCGATGTCGTAGCTGTCCGGCTGGGTGATCGCGCGCTGGGCGGTGGCATCGGAATCCATCGCCGTCAGCTTCAGCGTGATGCCGGTGTCTTTCTTGCACTGCGCGGCGATCTCGTTCAGATCCGAGACGCCGGTGCCGAACTGGCGCAGCGTCACGTCCTTGATGTTCTGCGCCCAGATCGTCGGGAATCCGGTGACGGCCCCCGAGCCGATCGCGACGCCACCGGCGGCGGCGGCCGTCTTCAACATGCCGCGGCGCGTCACGCCTTTCTCGTTCGTCATTGTGTCGTTGACCCCTTGTGTTTCAGTTGGCGAGCACGTGTACGTCGTCCGGCTGGAAGCCGGCGACCACATGATCGCCGAGTGCTACCGGATGCGCGTAGAAATCCGTTTCCGACAGCAGCAGGCTGTGGTCGGACCCGGCCGTATCCTGCAAGGCCACCCGAACGAACGGGCCGTTGTACTCGACCGCCGTCACCTGTGCCGCGAGCCGGTTCGGCAGGTCGTCCGAAGGCATCAGCCGCATCCGGTCGCTGCGCACCGCGATCCGCACCACGGAGGCCGCACCCGGCAGCGCGCCATTCACCTTGATCGCGCTGCCGTCGGCCAGCGCCACGGTGCCGGGGGCGGAAACCTTGCCCTCCAGGATGTTGTGGCCACCCATGAAGCGCGCCACGAACGGCGTGTTGGGGGCGTCGAACACGTTGCGCGGGCTGTCGCTCTGCAGGATCAGGCCGCGCTCCATCACCACCACGAGGTCGGCGAGCGCCATCGCCTCGTCCTGCGCGTGCGTCACGTGCACGAAGGTGATGCCGAGTTCGCGCTGCAGCCGCTTCAGCTCCTCGCGCATCTTGCCGCGCAGGAACGGGTCGAGCGCGGACAGCGGCTCATCGAGCAGCAGCACCGAGGGGTTGGTGATCAGCGCCCGCGCCAGCGCCACGCGCTGCTGCTGGCCGCCGGAGAGTTGCGCGGGGCGGCGTTCGGCCATTTCCGGCAGATGCACCCGCTCCAGCATTTCCCGGGCTTTCGCGCGCCGTTCCTCCTTGCCGACGCCGCGCATGCGCAAGCTGAAGGCGACGTTGTCGAGGCACGTCAGGTGCGGAAACAGCGCATAACTCTGGAACATCATCGCCGTGCCGCGCTGCACCGGCGGCAGGTCGGTCACGTTGCGGCCGGCGATCAGGATGTCGCCCGAACTGGCCGCCTCGTGGCCGGCGATCATGCGCAGCGTCGAGGTCTTGCCGCAGCCCGACGGCCCGATCAGGCAGCAGTAGCTTCCGGACGGAATGCGCAGGTCGATCGAATCGACCGCGGTCACATTGCCATAGCGTTTGGAGACGGCAATCAACTCCACCCCGGCTTCGGCCATCCCAGCTCCTCTTCACAACGGCGCAGCAATGTATCGGCAATGGTGAGCAAACGGCGTGCCAGCAAATAACCGCCCAGCGGACGGGCTCCCAGCCCTGTCTGCCTAAGGATCAGTCATCGGATGACACGGGTTCGGGCGGGCGCGCCGTTCCGGCACTGCCCACGAAAGCATCACTCCGCCGGAGGACGGGTCAGTGCAGCAACACGCCGCGCGTCGCGATGAACTCGCCGACCGCTTCGGCGAAGGCGTCGGCGTCGGCCTCGGTCAGCGGCAGCGACAGCGCCATCATGCCGCGACGGGCCAGCCAGAAGCCGGCGCCGAGCATGTCGAAGAAGAACAGGTCGCGGGCGACGCCGTTGCCGGCGGCGGCCTCCGCCGGGGTGCGCGGCGGCGCGGGCAGCATGTGCACCGCCAGCAGCGAGCCGCGGCCGGTGAAGCGCATGGGCACGCCGGCGGCCTCGGCCTGGGCGTTGAGGCGGACGCGCAGCCGGTCGCCGTAGTCGCTGAGCGTGCGGCTCGCTTCGGCCGGGTACACCTCGGTCAACGCGGCGATGCCGGCGGCCATGGTCAGGACGTTGTTGTTGAAGGTGCCGGCATGCGGCAGCGCGTCGGGGCGGCTCGGGTCGAAGCGGTCCATCAGGTCGGAGCGCCCGCCGAACGCCCCGAACGACATGCCGCCGCCGACATATTTGCCGAGTGTCATCAGGTCGGGCGTGATTCCGATCTCCGCCCCGAGACCGTGCGGCGCGAGGCGGGAGGTCATCACCTCGTCCAGAATCAGCACGATGCCGTGCCGCGCCGTCGCCTCGCGCAGCACGTGCAGGAAGGCGTGGTCGGCCGGGATGCAGCCGCCGCCGCCCAGCATCGGCTCCAGGATCACCGCGGCGAGCGTGTCCGCGTGCTCCGCGATCAGGCCGAGCGTCGCCTCGGCGTCGTTGTACGGCGCCAGCACGAAATCGAACGGCACGTTGATGTTGGGGCCGCCGCCGAACACGAACACGCCGCCGTGGTAGCCGCCATGGAAGGCCATCACGCGCTTGCGGCCGGTGGCGGCGACGGCCAGGCTGATCGCCAGCAGGTTGGCCTCGGTGCCCGAGTTGGTGAAGCGCAGCCGCTGCATCGCCGGAAACCGCGCCTGCACCAGTTCGGCAAAGCGCGGCTCGTAGGTGTTGTGGCCGCCGAGGTTGATGCCGGCATCCATCGCCTCGACCACGGCGCGACGGATCGCCGGGTGCGAGTGGCCGGCGACGCCGGCGGTGAATTCGCCCAGCAGGTCGGTGTAGGCGTGGCCGTCCACGTCCCAGAGCCGCGCCCCCTCGCCGCGCGCGAAGCCGAGCGGGAACGGGTCATAGTAGAGGATGGTGCGGGTATTGCCGCCGGGCATGGCGCCGGCGGCGCGGCGGTGCATGGCGAGGCTGTCCGGGTTGCGGGCGATGTAGTCGCGCTTGGCTTCGTCGAGGGCGGCGTCCAGCGTGGCGTTGCGGGTCATGGCATGGCCTCCGGGTGATCGCCTGCATGGCAGCGCGGCGATGGCGCGGCGTCAACGGGTGGCCTGGGGCAGTGCCAGAACGCGCGTCCGGTGCCACAATGCGGGTTCGGATGTCCAAGAGGAATGAGACGATGAGCGGAGACGGAAAAATCGCGCTGGTGACCGGCGCGGGCAGCGGCGTGGGCCGGGCGGCCGCGCTGGCACTGCTGGCGGACGGCTACAAGGTGGTGCTGGCGGGGCGGCGGACCGACGCGCTGGCCGAGACGATCAAGCTGGCCGGCGAGCATGGCGCGCACGCCCATGCCGTTCCGGCCGACGTGACCGACCCCGCCTCGGTCGCTGCGCTGTTCGCGGCCACGAAGGAAAAATTCGGCCGGCTCGACGTGCTGTTCAACAACGCCGGCGGCAACACGCCGACCACCAATTTCGGCGACCTGACCTGGGAGCAGTGGCACTCGGTCATCAACGTCAACCTCAACGGCGCCTTCCTGGTGGCCAACGCCGCCTACAAGCTGATGCGCGAGCAGACGCCGCGCGGCGGGCGGATCATCAACAACGGCTCGATCAGTGCGCACGCGCCGCGGTTCGGCTCGGCGCCCTACACCGCCTCGAAGCACGCGATCACCGGCCTGACCAAGACCATCGCGCTGGATGGGCGGCAGCACGAGATCGCCTGCGGCCAGATCGACATCGGCAACGCCGCCTCGCCGATGACGGCGCGGATGAGCGGCGGCGTGCCGCAGGCGGACGGCACGCTGAAGCCGGAGCCGACGATGGACGTGGAAAATGTCGGGCGGACGATCGTCTACATGGCCGGCCTGAAACCGGACGCGAACGCGCTGTTCGTGACGGTGATGGCGACCAAGATGCCGTTCGTCGGGCGCGGCTGACCCGGGTGAAGGCGCGGGCCCGGTGAAGCCCGCGTTAACCTGATCGCGCGACACTGCGGTGGCGTCCCCCAGAGGAAGAACCACGGGTGCCACCGGTCGCGACTGAGATGCTGCCGATGGTCGCGCATGCGCTCGACCTGTCCGATGGCGTGCTGGCGGTGGTCGAGCGCGCGCGCGATGCCGCCGGCACGCTTGTCGTGCAGCAGGTCAACGGCGCCTTCTGCCGCGCGTTCGGCAGCGACTTCGATGCGCTGGAAGGTATGCCGCTCGTGGCGCTGGCCGCGTCCGATCAGGCCGCGCAACTCATGGCCCTCACCGCCGCCGCCGCGCGCGGTGAGGCGCACCGCACGGAACTGGTCTGCGTGCGCCCGAACGGCAGCCGCCTGTGGCTTGGCCTGACACTGATGCCGGCCAGCCGGCCGGCCTATCCGGATAATCTGTTCGTGATGCTGGCGCGCGACATCACCAAGCCCCGGCAGGCGGCGGAGCAGCAGAATGCGGTACAGAAGCTGCTCGCAAACGTGTTCTCGGTGGCCGAAGCCGGGCTCGCGATCGTCGGCCAGGATGGCCGCTTCCTGATGACCAATGCGTTCCACGACCGGCTGCTGGGCTACGATCCGGGCAGCCTCGCCGGCCGGCCGACCATCGACCATGTGGCGTCCGACTGCCGGGACGTGCTGCGCAAGGCAAGCGCGCAGCAACTGATCGACCTGCGGCGATACACCCTGGAGCTCACGGTGCTGGGCGCCGACGGCAGCCATATTCCGGTGACCATGGTCTCGGCCCTGGTATCCCAGAACGAGACCGAGCGGTTCCGCGTGGTCACGATCAATCCGCGCGGACCGGCAGTGCGTCCGGCGGCTCCGCTCCATGTGCACCTGGCCGGAAAAATCCGGATGATCAGCCTGGACGACGTGAAAGCGGCGATGGGCGACCGCTGGGACGGCATGGTCGAGCGGGTGATGGAGTCGGCGGAACGGATCGTCGCCCGCCAGATGGTCCAGGGCGACACGTATTTCCGCACCAAGGACCACGGCTTCGTGGTCTGCTTCGCCAGCAGTTCGGAGGAGGAGGCGACGTTCCGTGCGGCGGCGACCGCGCGCGAGATCCGGCACCGGTTGATCGGTGCCGGCGAAGATCCGGAGACCGTCGAGGTCTCCGCCGTGGTGGCGCCGCTGCCGGCGCCGGCCGGCACCGGCTCGCAGCGCCACGCCGTCATCGAGAGCCGCTTGGCCAAGCTCGAGTTGGAGGTGTGCGCCGATGTCGCGCCGCCAGCCGGCGCCGACGGCTTCCTGCTCGAACGGGTCATCGGCAAGGAGCATGGTCCCGTGCTCGGCTATTTCGCCCGCGCGGTGTGGCCGCCGCGCGACCGCGGCAACGGCATCGCCGCCCTGGGGCCGGACCGGTTCACTGCCGACCTTGCCGCCTTGCACTTCGCCGAGAAGGTGGCACTCGAACGTCTCGGCGGCGGCAACGAAGCGCTGTTCCTGGAGATCGACTTCGACTGCTTCTTCAGCCGCCAGAAGACGCAGTCCGTGATCGACATCTGCCATAAGTATGCCCCGGCCGCACGGGAACGGATCGTGCTGCTGCTGGCCGGGCTGACCGAGAGCGTGGCGCAGTCGCGCGTGCTGGACTCGGTGCAGCGGCTGCGCCCGTTCTGCCGTGCGGTCGGCTTCGTGATCGACGTGCCGGAATTGCCCGCTACCGAAACGATCGCCACGGTCGGCACGTTCGTGCTGCTCAACGCCCATGTCTGGGATCGCAGCAAGGCGGTGGGGCAGGCGCGGATCACCAGGCTCGCCGCCGGGCTGCATGCGCGAAAAAGCTCGCTGATCGTGCGCGGCGTGGTGGCCGCCGGCGCGCGGGACGTGCTGCGCGACTGCGGCGTCAATCTGTTTGCCGTCGGCGCCGGGCAGATCTGAGGCGGATCGCCGCCGGCCGCGCCGTCAGACCGGCCGCAGTTCCGGGATCGCGACCCAGAGCCGGGTGCCCTGCCGGCGCAGCGGCTCAAGGTCGCGGGCGATTTCGTCGGCGAGGTTCCATGGGAAGATGACCACGTTGTCCGGCCGCTCCCGCAGCAGCGTATCCGGCGGCAGCACCGGGATGTGGCAACCGGGCACCAGCTTGAACTGCTTGGCGGGGCTGCGGTCGACGATGAACGGGATCTCGGCCTCGGAGACGCCGCAGGTGTTGAGCAGCGTGCTCGCCTTGGCCGCGGCGCCATAGCCGGCAACGCGGCGCCCGGCCCGGTGCTCGGCCGCCAGGAAGTCGCGAAACCCCCGCTGCACCCGGGCGACCCGCGGGCCAAATCCGGCGTAACCCTCCGGCCGGTCCAGCCGCGCATCGAGTTCCGCCCCACGCACCCGCAACACGCCCGGCTGCTCGGCGAAGGCAGCGACGGTGTGGCACGCACAGACCCGCAGCGAACCGCCATGCGTCGGCAGCTCCTCGACGTCGAACACGCGCAGCCCGACCGCGAGCAGCAGCCGCTCCACCACCAGCAAGGTGAAGTAGGAATAGTGCTCGTGGTAGATGGTGTCGAACTGCACGCCCTCGATCAGCCGCAGCAGATGCGGGAATTCGAACGTCGCGACGCCGTTCGGCGCCAGCACGCCGGCGACGCCGCCGAGGAATCCGGCGACGTCCGGGACATGCGCCAGCACGTTGTTGGCCACCAGCAGGTCGGTGCGCAGCCCGCGCCCGGCGAGCACGCGCGCGGTCGCCGCGCCGAAGAAGGCAATCTCGGTCGGCACGCCGCGCGCGCGGGCGATGGCGGCGATGTTGGCGGCCGGCTCGATGCCGAGCACCGGAATGCCGGCCTGGATGAAATGCTGCAGCAGGTAGCCGTCGTTCGACGCCACCTCCAGCACCAGCGACCCTTCATGCAGCCCGAACCGGCGGATCGTCGCCTCGGCATAGCGGCGCGCGTGCTCGATCCAACTCGTCGAGACCGAGGACAGGTAGATGTAGTCGGAGAAGATGCCGTCCGCCGGCACGGTCGTGTCGAGTTGCGCGAGCAGGCAGATGTCGCAGACCCGGACATGCAGGTTCCACGCCCGGTCGATGCCGAGCATCGCCTGCGCCGGGGTGACGAAGCCATTGGCGAGCGGCGTCGGGCCGAGATCCACCAGGCTCTGCGTCAGCGCTGCACCGCAGACCCGGCAGCATGGCACCGGCTCCGCCAGCGGGCGCAGTTGCCGGGCGCGTGACAGCGCGATCACGTGCATGGATGGCGTGCCGCCAGGGTGGCGCGGATCGCCGCGAGCAGGGCGGCGAGAACGATCAGGCGGAGCATCGGGCCCTGCATGCGGATCAGTGGCTCCAGAGTTTCCAGGGGGCACAGCCGGCGTCCCACAGAGCCTCCAGGTGCGTGCGGTCGCGCAGCGTGTCCATCGCGTGCCAGAATCCGGTGTGGCGGAACGCCAGCAATTCGCCGTCGTGCGCGAGGCTTTCCAGCGGCTCGGTCTCCCAGGGCGTCGCATCGCCGCCGATGCGGTCGAGCACGGCGGGGCTCAGCACGAAGAAGCCGCCATTGATGAAGGCGTTGTCGCCCGGCGGCTTCTCGGTGAATTTTTCCACGCGGTCGCCGTCCAGCGCGAGCGCGCCATAGCGCCCGGGGGGGACCACAGCGGTCACGGTCGCCAGCCGGCCGTGGCTGCGGTGGAACGCGACCAGCGCACCGATGTCGATGTCGGCCAGCCCGTCGCCGTAGGTCATGCAAAAGCAGTCGTCGGGATCGAGGAAGCGCGCCAGCCGCTTCAGCCGCCCACCGGTCAGCGTCTCCTGCCCGGTATCGACCAGCGTGACCCGCCACGGCTCGGCATAGTTGCGATGGTACTGGATCTCGCCGCGCCGCGTATCGACGGTGATGTCGGAGGAATGCAGCGCGTAGCTGGCGAAATACTGCTTGATCATGTCGCCGCGATAGCCCAGCGCGACGACGAAGTCGGTGACGCCGTAGGCGCCGTACAGCGACATGATGTGCCACAGGATCGGGCGGCCGCCGATCTCGATCATCGGCTTGGGGCGCAGATGCGATTCCTCGCTGATGCGCGTGCCCTTGCCGCCGGCCAGGATCACCGCCTTCACGACGCGACCTCCGGCACCGCAACACGGCGCAGGAAGCCGCGCGGGCAATAGGTGACGCGGCTGCGCACCACGCCCTCGTTGAACGGGAACGGCGGCTCCTCCTCGACGAAGTCGTCGCGGCCGGCGAGGAAGTCCTCCACCGCCGCGAGCGGATTGTCCTGCACCCATTCCGGCCGGCCGCGCGGGCTGTCGGCGAAGTCGGCCATCACGCCGTCGCACACGACGATATAGCTGCCGGGCGCCACCAGCGGGGCGTAGCAGTCAAGCTCGGCGCGCACATGCGCGCGCGAATGGTTGCTGTCGAGCACCACCAGCACGCGCTCGCCCGGCGCGATCTGCGCCCGCACCGCGGCAACCGTTGCGGGGGCGATGGAACTGCCATCCACCAGGGCAATGCGGGGCGCCAGCACATGGCCGGCGATGGCGGCGCGGTTGGCGGGGCGGATGGCCACGTCCACGCCGATCGCACGGCCGGCGCCGATCGCCGCGAACAGGCTGGCGTAGAACACCAGCGAACCGCCATGCGCGACCCCGGTCTCGACGACCACGTCCGGGCGCACGCGCCAGACCAGTTCCTGCATGCGCACGAGGTCCTCGGGCAACTGGATCACCGGTCGGCCAAGCCAGGTGAAGCCGTAGACGTATTTGCAGTCCCAGCCGCAGCGCAGCCAAGCCGCCGACACCGCCTCGAACGCCTCGGGCGAGTCCAGACGCAGCGCGCGGCGGGTTCCGTCGCAGCCCTGCAGCACCACCTCACCGCGCGTCTCGTCGATGGTGAGCATCCGACCTCCTGTCGTTGGCGGCGCGGGGCCGGCACCGGCCAACGCACGGCGCCGCATCCCGCGCGCCGTGCTCAGTTTGCTGTGGCAGTGATTAATGAATGCTTTCCCGCCGTCCGTCGCGGAGCCGGCCGGAACGACCGCGCGCGGCGCGGGCTCAGGCGAGTTCGGCGCGCACCGCGGAGGCGAGTTCGTGCATCCGGAACGGCTTCTTCAGAAACCGCTCCGCGATCGGCTGCGGCAGGAAGTAGCCGGAGGTGATGATCACCTTCAGCCCGACGGTCATCCGCCGTGCCCGCGCCGCCAGTTCGAACCCGGACATGCCCGGCATCCGCACGTCGGTGATCAGGATGCGGATGTCCTCGCGTTCCGCGAGCACCGGCAGGGCCTCCTCGCCGCTCGCCGCCTGCAGCACGCCATAGCCGAAACCCACCAGGGTCTCGGCGATCACCTCGCGGACGTCCACATCGTCATCGACGACGAGAATGCTGAGTTGAGGAGGCGACGTGACGACCATCATGCTTCACTCTAACAGCGGGTGTCGCGGCGCCATACGCCGAGGTGTCCCGCCGGGCGGCCCGGTGCGATCATTTTTTCGCGGTCAATCAACGATTTGCGCTTTGTGATCGCAATCAACTTTCCGTTGGCGCGCCGCGCCCCTGCTTGACGGTTGCACGATGCCGCTTCTCGGTCAGGCGACGCAGGCGCGAGCCATGCGTCGGCTCGGTCGGGCGCCGCTGCCGCGGCACCTCCGCGGCCCGGCGAACCAACGCAATGAGCGCCTCGCGCGCCGCCTGCCGGTTGCGGTCCTGGCTGCGGTGGGCCCGCGCCATGATGATCAGGACACCGTCCTGCGTCACCCGCCCGCCGCCCAGCCGCTCCAGCCGCTGGCGCACCTCCGGCGGCAGGCCGGGGGCCGAGCGGATGTCGAACCGCAACTGAACCGCGGTCGAGACCTTGTTCACGTGCTGTCCGCCGGGTCCGGACGCGCGCACGAACGTCTCGTCGAGTTCGTCCTCCGCGATGGCGATGGCACGCCCGATCCTGATCACTATGCCCAACCCCCATGACACGCCGCGGCATCGTCCCCCCACGCCGCAGGTTGTCATAAGCCCAATCCGTCGATGCCGGCCAGCCGGACCCGGGCCGGCACCGCTGAAGGTGCGTGCGCCGGGTTGACAAATCCTAACCGAACGACATTCCTATCATCAAACGTTTTATGCAATATTCGGCGCCGTTAATCCCGATTGCCGTCAATGACAGGTCAGATACGATTCCATGATAAGTCGTCGCCTCGCATGACGCAGCCAGATCAATAGAAGCCGCGGCGCCGTCGGAGGGTCCTTTCGCATAATATTTTAGTCATTGTTCTCGTATATTGGCAGTTTTCACTTCCTGGACCCGTCGCGCATTTCCGCTGTGCCGAACGCGCGCAGTGCGCCGGCCGGGCGGCGGGAGCGGCCCCGCGTGGCATCCGCGCGGTGGCCAACGGCCATTGCCAGCCGCGCCGGTTTCAGCCACGAGAGCGCTCGTCCTTCCCCCTTGCCCAGGCCGGAGTCTGCATGGACCTGATCGAGGCGATCCTGGTGGCACTGATCCAGGGCGCGACCGAGTTGTTCCCCGTTTCCAGCCTTGGACACGCGGTGATCCTGCCGGCGCTGCTGCATCTGTCGCTCGACGAGAAGGCGCCGGAGTTCCTGCCCTTTCTCGTGCTGCTGCATCTCGGCACGGCGGCGGCGCTGCTGCTGTATTTCTGGCACGACTGGTGGCTGCTGCTGATCGGTGCGCTGGGCATCAGTTCGCCGCATCAGCGCCAGGAAAGCCGCCGGGTGATCCTGCTGATCATCGTGGCGACCATTCCGGCGATCGTCGTCGGCTTCCTGCTGGAAAAATTCCTGCGCGGGTTGTTCGGCGCGCCGGTGGTGGCGGCGGCGTTCCTGGTGCTGAACGGGCTGATGCTCGCGGTCGGCGAGCGCATCCGCACCATGGGGCACCGTCCGCTGTCGACGCTCTCGGTGATGGACGCCTTCATCATCGGCTGCTGCCAGTGCGCCGCGCTGATCCCCGGCGTCTCCCGCTCCGGCGCCACCATCGTCGGCGGGTTGCTGCGCGGCGTCGACCACGAGGGGGCCGCGCATTTCTCCTTCCTGATTGCGACGCCGATCATCCTGGGCGCGACGGTGCTGGAGGTGCCGAAACTGCTCAAGGCGGGGGTGCCGCCGGGCGTGCTCGCCAACGCCTCGATCGCCGCCGTGGTCGCGGCGGTGACGGCGCTGCTCACCACCTGGTTCCTGATGCGCTATTTCCGCCGCAACGACGACATGGCGCTCAATCCGTTCGCGGCCTACTGCGTGGTCGCCGGCCTCGGCGCGATGGCGTGGCTGCTGTTCCGGTGAGGGCCGTCCTGCTGCTGCTGGCGGCGTTGCTGCTCGGCCGCGCCGACGCCGCATTCGCCGGGGCCACGCCGCTCGCCGCGGTGCCGATCGCGCGGCTCAACGTGCCCTGGTGGAAGACCCGGCACGAGGCAAAGCTGGCCGAGGCCCGGCAGGGGCCGGTCGACCTGGTGTTCCTCGGCGATTCCATCACCCAGCAATTCGAGGCCACCGGCCCCGATCCGCTGCACGACTACCGCGCCGTCTGGCAGCATTTCTACGGCGACCGGCATGCGCTGAACCTGGGTTTCGTCGGCGACGCCACCGCGCACCTGCTGTGGCGCATCGAGCACGGCGAGATCGACGGCATCGCGCCCAAGGCGGCGGTGATCCTGATCGGTGCGAACAATATCGGCCGGCTGCACTGGTCGGCACCCGACGATGTGCTGGGGATCGAGACGGTGGTGGCCGAGGTGCGTCGCCGGCTGCCGCGGACCCGCCTGCTGCTGCTCGGCGTGCTGCCGAGCGACCGCGGGGCGTGGGCCTCGCAGACCGCGACCGAGATCAACATCGGCCTTGCCGACCGCTACGGCCAAGGCGCGGTGCCGTACGTGACGTTCCATGACGCCTCCGCGCTGTTCATGAAAAACGGCGTGATCGACCGGTCGCTGTTCCGCGACCCGCAGGAGGCACCGCCGCACCCCGCGCTGCATCCCTCGCCGGACGGCATGGACCGCCTCGCCGCCGCGATCGAGCCCACGCTGAGCGCGCTGCTCGGAGACCGCCCGCACAATCGTTGACATCTTCTGGCCGGGGCCGCCATAACGCCTGCCCGGAGGAGGAATTGCTCGTTATGTCAACGGATTGGTCCGCCATGTTCATGCGGCGTGTAAGATACGCGGCGGTGCTTGCGACGGCGCTGGCCCTGCTGGCGGCCTGTGGCACGGACGTCAGGGACCGCACCGAGGGCGGCGCTGCGACCGGAGCGGCGAGCGGTGCGGCGATCGGCATCATCGGCGGCCCGGTCGGCGTGGTGGCCGGCGCGGTCATCGGCGGCGGCGCCGGCGCACTGACGGGCGTCATGACCGCGCCGGATCAAGTCAACCTCGGGACGCCGCTGTGGAGCGACCGGTAGCGTTCGAGTTGCCTTAGTCGTTGTGGTTAGCTAAGCTGCAACCCATGAAAACCGTCAACGTGCATGAGGCGAAGACGTCCCTCTCTGCGCTGCTCAGCGAGGTGGAGCGGGGCGAAGATGTCGTGATCGCCCGCAACGGCACGCCAGTGGCGCGGCTGGTGCGCGTCGAGCCGCCAACGGCGAAGCGCCAGCGCGGCGAGTGGCGCGCGCTGCCCGAGTGGAAGGACTTCACGTACGACCCCGCGATCTTCGCACCAATGACCGACGAGGAAATAAAGGAAGAGGGCTGGGAGTGAGCCCCCGCCACGTCGCGGATGCCTGCGCCCTGATCGACTTCCTGCTGAACCCAGTCGGGGCAATGACGCCGGCCGGTAACGCCGCGATGGCGGGCGAGGTGTCCGTCTCTCCGATCACGGTTTGGGAACTGACGCGAAAGGCGTCGCTCGGAAAGTTGCCGCCGCTGCCGGCGGTGCGTGGCAGCTTTGCAGACTATCTGGCCGGCAAGGGGTTTCAGCCGCTCCCTCTGACCTGGGCGGATGCTGATCGCGCCAACACGCTGCCGCCGATCCACAAGGACCCAATGGACCGGATGCTGATCGCCCAGGCACTCAACGCCGATCTGGCGATCATCACGATCGACCGGTTGATCGAGGGGTATGGCGTCCGGACGGTCTGGTAGCCCCTCCCCCTCCTGGCACGCCGATGGCATGGTCCTGCGGCGAGCAGATGCGGGGGAATGCCTGATGTCCGAGTTCGATCTGGTGGTGCGCGGCGGCACCGTGGTGACCGGCACCGATACGGTGCGCGCCGATGTCGGCATTCGCGGCGGGCGCATCGCCGCGATCGCCGACAGCCTCTCCGGCCCCGACATCCTCGACGCCGGCGGGCTGCTGGTGCTGCCGGGCGGCGTCGATACGCACTGCCATATCGAACAACTGCGCGGCGACGGCACCGCGGACGAGGAAACCTGGGAGAGCGGCAGCACCTCCTGCCTCGCCGGCGGCACCACCTCGGTCGTGGCGTTTTCGACGCAATTCAAGGGCCACGACATTCTTTCCCCGCTCGCCGAGTACCGGCGACGGGCGGCGAAAGCCATGGTGGACTATTCTTTTCATCAGATCATCACCGACGCGACTGATGAGGTGATCTTCGAGCAGATCCCGAAAATCGTCGCCGAGGGCATCCGCAGCCTCAAAGTGTTCCTGACCTACGATCCGCTGCACCTCGACGACCGCGCCTATCTGCGCGTGCTCGCCGCCGCCCGCCGCAATGGCGCGCTCGTCACCGTGCACTGCGAGAACTACGACGCGATCCACTGGCGCACCGAGGCGCTGCTGGCGGATGGCAAGACCGCCGCCAAATATCACTCCTGGTCGCGCCCGAGCATCATCGAGCGGGAGGCGACGCACCGCGCCATCGCGCTCGCCGAACTGGTGGACCAGCCGATCCAGGTGTTTCACGTCTCCTGCGAGGAGGTGGCCGAGGAAGTGGCGCGGGCGCAGGCGCGCGGGCTGAAGGTCTGGGCGGAAACCTGTACCCAGTATTTTGTCCTGACCGCGCAGGACCAGGACCGACCGGGGTTCGAGGGCGCCAAATTCATGTGCAGCCCCTCGCCGCGCACCGCGGCGGAGCACGCGCGCATGTGGGACGTGGTGCGGCGCGGCACCATCGACGTGGTCAGTTCCGACCATTCGGGCTGGTGCTACGAAGGCCCGCGCGGCAAGCGGATGAATGGCGAGCACGCGAATTTTCGCGATACCCCGAATGGCGTCCCCGGCCTCTCCGCCCGCCTGCCGGTGCTGTTCAGCGAGGGCGTCGGCCGCGGCCATATCGACCTCAACCACTTCGTCCGCCTGACCGCGACGAACCCGGCGAAACTGTTCGGCCTCGCCGGCAAGGGCAGCATCGCCGTCGGGTTCGATGCCGACCTCGTGCTGTGGGACCCGGCCAAGAAGGTCACGATCACCAACGCGCTCATGCAGCAGGCGATCGACTACACGCCGTATGAGGGCATGACCGTCACCGGCTGGCCGGTGGCGACAGTGCTGCGCGGCCGCGTGGCGATGCGGGACGGCGTGGTGCAGGCCGAACCGGGCTCCGGCAAGTTCCTGGCCCGCGCGCCCTACGACCTGATCAAGCCGCGCGGCGTGCTGCCGGACGGGTTCGACGCGTCCCAGTTTGCCTAGATCCCGACACGGGCTCGCCTTCATCGGAGCTTAAGGCTTCGGCGGCGAGGTTGTGACCCATGCATCCATCCCATGCTTACCAGCCCAAAGCCGGGCCCATGCAGGCGATCCGTGCCGCCGCGCTCGGCAGCGTGCTCGGCGCGCTGGAGGACGGGCGGCTTGCGGCGGCCGAAGTGCAGGCCGCCTCCTGGGCGGCGCGCGATCCGAACGACGTCGAGGTCACGCTGCTGCTTGGCCTCGCCGTCGCGGCGCAAGGCGACGCGGTGCGGGCGGCGCCGCTGCTGCTGCGCGTCGCCGCGGCGCGGCCAAATTTCGCCCACCCCTGCCGCGAGGTCGCGCGCCTGCGGCCTGATGCGCCCGGCCTCGTCGCCGCGCAGTTCCGCGCCTGCCGGGCGCTGGCGCCGAACGACGTGCGGCTCGGCTACGCCTATGCCGACTTCCTGCTGGAGACCGGCAACTCCGCCGCCGCCGCCGCGGTGCTGCGGGCCATCGTCAACACCGCGCCGGATTTCGGGCCGGCGCACAACCTGTTCGGCATGGCGCTGCTGGAACTCGGCGCCATGGCGGACGCCATCGCCGAATTCCACACCGCCGCAGCGCTCGACCCCGACGAGGGCGCGGTCTGGGCCAATCTCGGCATGGCGCTGAAGATCGAGGGGCGGTTCGAGGACGCGCTGGCTGCCCACGACAAAGCGGTGATCTGCGCGCCGGACGACCCGCGGCTGCGGCTCAACCGGGCAGTCGCACTGCTGCGCGCCGGGCGGATGACCGAGGCGTGGCCGGACTACGAATCCCGGCTCGCCGCCGGGCGCGGATTGAAACTGCCGATGGAGCGGCTGCTGCCGGCGGTCGACGGGCTGGATCTCGCCGGCCGCACCGTGCTGGCATGGCACGAGGAGGGTTTTGGCGACACGTTGCAGTTCGGCCGCTATCTGCCGCTGCTGGCCGCCCGCGGCGCGCATGTGGTGGTGCGGCTGCCGCCGGAGTTGCTGCGGCTGTTCGCCTCGATGCCCGGCGTCACCCTGCTCGACGACCGTACGGCGCTGCCGGCGTTCGACTGGCACGTGCCGGTGTTCAGCCTGCCGCGCGCCTTCGCCACCACGCTGGAGACGATCCCGGCCGCGATCCCCTATCTGCACCCGGCGCCGATGCTGGTCTCCGCCTGGGGCGGCCGGCTCGCGGCGGCGCTGCCGGCCGGAAAACTGCGCGTCGGCCTTGTCTGGGCCGGACAGGCGCGGCCGTGGCTGCCCTGGTTCACCACGCTCGACGGCCGGCGCAGCATGTCGCTGGCGACGCTGGCGCCGCTCGGCGTGGTGGCGGGCGTCACGCTGGTCTGCCTGCAGAAAGGTGCGCCGGCCGAGGAGGTGCTGACGCTGCCGCACGGCATCGCGCTGTGCGACCCGATGGGCGACGCCGGCGACTTCGCCGACACCGCCGCGATCATCGCCAATCTCGACGTGGTCGTCAGCGTCGATACCTCGGTGGTGCATCTGGCCGGGGCGCTGGGCAAGCCGGTGCTGCTGCTGGACCGCTACGACAGTTGCTGGCGCTGGCTGAGCGGGCGCGAGGACAGCCCGTGGTACCCGACGCTGCGCATCCTGCGCCAGCCGGTGCCCGGCGACTGGGCGAGCGTGGTCGCGCGGGCGGCCGGGATTTTGCGCGACATGGCGGGAAGCAGGCGCGTACCACGGCAGGGCTGACGGCACGCCCGGATTTTCATTGTTGTAATGGAACAATATGCACGTGCGGCTGCCATGGCCCCGCTCAGGCCCGATGCGGGGAGCCGCGGATGCGGGCCAGCGACCACGGTTTTCGTCGATCCTGCAACCACTCGGGCAATCGCGGCGGAGGTTCGGGCGCGGACGGGGTTTTCCGCGGCGGGCGAGGTTTTGCGGGCGGGGGCCAGGATGTCAGGTGGAGGGAGCCGCAGCAGCCAGCCGATTTTCTTTGGGAGCTTGCTCGGCGGCCGTGGTCGGCCGGCGGTGGGCGAGCGGCGTGGGGCAGAGGTGCCGGCGACGATGCGGGCGGCGAGCCGGGCGAAGCGCTGCTTGTTTCACGGAGCCGGGTGACGATCAGCGCGATCAGTTCGATCAATGCGATCAGTGCGGAGGAAAGCCGATCCCCGCCGCCCATGGCGGCCATCGCCTCGGTCAGC
>Ga0302314_10005019_pt1 | contig 24202 bp, 10 predicted proteins | sample III_Palsa_N2_3_FD_200533 | JGI IMG/M metagenome (GOLD analysis project Ga0302314, IMG submission 200533) | Peat permafrost microbial communities from Stordalen Mire near Abisko, Sweden - III_Palsa_N2_3 | ecosystem: Environmental > Terrestrial > Soil > Palsa > Peat permafrost | place: Sweden... | reverse complement strand
GCGAAGGTGAAGGAGATGGCGACCAGGCTCAGGATGGAGAGTCCGCAGATGACGGCCAGCAGTGCGGACAGCAGTGGCATGACGGCCGCGATCAGGCTGCCGAAGGTGGCGATCAGGACCACGACGGCCACCACGAAGCCGATGCCCTCGCTCTTGAGGTCCCCGCCGTGCGGCCGGGCCAGCTCGCCGAGCGCACCGCCGTACTCCACCTGTACCCCGGCCGCGCGCAGCGGCTGGGTCGCGGTGTCGACCTTCTGGATGTAGCTGTTGCCCAGCGAGGCCGGGGGCTCGTCGAAGCGCACGGTGATGAACGCGATCTGCTGGTTCTTCGACAGCGCGTTGCTGCCCGATCCGGTGGAGCCCGGCGGCGGCAGGGGGTTCTGTGCGGACAGGACGTGCGGCAGGTGCTGGAGGTTGGCGACCGTCTGGTTGATCTGGCTCTGGAAGCCGGGTAGCGGGCTGTTGTCGTGCAGTACCACCTGGGTGCCGTAGCCGCCGGCGGCGGGGTCGTGCGCGGCCAGGACGTCCAGGCCCTTCTGCGACTGGCTGTTCGGCAGCGTGAAGTTGTCCTCGTACGTGCCCCCGAAGGCGCTCTGCAGCCCGTGCAGCGCGCCCAGGGCCACCAGCCAGAGCACGATCACGACCACGAAGTGCCTGGCACACCACTCGCCCAGGCGGCGCAGCTTGCCCGCCTTCGGTTGCTCCTCGGATTGCCTGTGGGCGCCTTGCGTGGCCATTGCGTCCTTCCTGGACTGTGCGGCACCGCTGCCATGAGGCGAGCCGAGGGACTGTCGCGGGTGACCGGTCGCCGTCGGGAGCGGCGAAACTGGTCCAGATTCTTCCCGTGGAGCGATCCCGGCGCATGGCGGGAACTCCGCACTGCGTCCATCCGGGGGCCGGGGGCCGGGGGCCGGGCTCCCGTAGCCGCAGCAGGGATCCCCAGGTCGCGGGACAGCTCAGAAGGAGGGTGACGGCGTTACGGCAGGGGACTGCTGACCGGCCGTCGGAGCAGCGGTCTGCCGGGGTGAGGAGGACGGGGACGGGGAGCCGGAGCCGGACGCCGTGGGGGCGGGAGCCGGGGCCGCCGGGGGCGGTCCCGGCAGGACCACCGTGTCGCCCTGCGCCAGACCGGACGTGATCTCGCTGTAACTGTCCCCGGTCAGCCCGGTTGTCACCCTGGTCTCCACCTGCCCCCCGTGGCGGCAGGCGTCCGTCTGGGCCCCGCACCGCAGCACGGTGGCGGTGCCGTCCTCGTTGCGGTGGATCGCGGAGGACGGCACCGCCAGCCCCTTCTGGACGGCGACGAAGGTGACGGTGGCGTCCATGCCGGGGAGGATCCGCGGTGAGGGCTCGTTGAGGGTCAGGTGCACGGGGTAGACCGGTTCGGCGGACGGGGTGGGGAAGGGGAAGGGGTAGCCGTGGACGGGACTGGGCACCGGGGTGTTCACCGCCCGTACCGGCAGAGCTGCGAGGGTGGCCTGTACCGTCTGCTGGGCCGCCGAAACGGTGACGCTGAGGGTCTGTCCCGCGCTCAGGTAACCCAGCACGCCGTCCGGCGTGTCCGTGTCGACGTCCAGTGAGTCGGAGTGAAAGGTCATCACGGGTGAGTGGCAGGAGACCGTACTGCCCACAGCGGTGGTGACGGCCTCGACGGTCCCGTTCACCGGGGCGGTGATCGCCGCGCTGCGGACCGCCTGCAGCGCGGTGTCGCGCTGCTGCCCCGCCCGCGCGACGCGGTCCTCGTCGGAGCCGAGCTGGGCGTCGGCGGAGAGCTGGGCCGACGCGGCACTGCCCGGCGTCGCGGAGGCCGTGGGTGCCGTCGCGCTGACGGACGGAGTACGGGAGGGCCGTGGGCTCGGGATGGAGGAAGTCCCGCCAGGGGCGGCGCTCTGGTCCGCGCCGAGCAGCGCACCCGCCTGGCTCAGGGCCGCCTGTGCGGCGTTGAGGCGCCCGAGGGCAGCCGTGTCGTCGGCCTGGGCGAGAACGGTTCCCGCGGTGACATGGGTTCCCGGGGACACCGGGAGGGTCGTCACCGCACCCAGGAACTGCGTGGGGTCGGGGCGCCCGGCAAGCCACGCGCAGGCGTCGGGGTCGGGCACGGTGGTGTTCGACAGGGCCGCCCCGAAGTACAGCTGGTACGTGGCGGCCGGTTCGACGGTCCCCGAGGCCGTCTCGGTCCGTTGGACCGATCTGGTCTGGACGGTGAACAGCCAGCGTTTGCTGCTCCGGTGACTGAGCAGTCCCAGGACGAGCCCGAGGACCAGCAGCAGCCCCAGCCCGGACGGGAGGACCCAGCGGGCACGCCACCAGGGGACATCCTGCGCACTGCCGCGCCGCCGCTCGAACCGCTCACGAACCGCTTCACACCGCTCGACGACCCAGCCCCGCAGCCGCTCTCCTCGCAAAGTGCTCGCCTGTCCTTCCGGGTTTCCGCCCTGGGCGTGGGTGGCGTCAAGGAGGTGCTGCGGCTTTCTGGCCATGAGCGGGATGCGGTCGCGGAGGGTGGGCCGCAGCGGACATATGACCTCATGGATCATGCAAATACGGCCTGAGGAAGTCAAGTATGTCCCCGGCGTAATGAGGATCGGGAATGCCGGGCCCGGAATTCCCGAAAGAAGGCGGTAATTCCGCCGGACGTGGCCGTTCGCGCTCTCGAAACACTTCTCCTGGCTGCGGATCCGATCCACGGGCGAGCGCTGCGGCTTTTCGGACGGGTGTATTCGGCGGTCACTCGGTTGGCGTAGTGAGGGTGGCTGTGGCCGGTGGCTGCCCGGGCGCCTGTGGCCGGGAGCGCGCCGGGAGTGCCGGGATGCGGCGGGCGGTGAGTTGGCCTTTGCTGGAGGAACGAGCGGGCCGGCCGCGGGTGACCCGGGCAGGGCACCGTGACCGATCCGTGTGGATCCGGGCCCCGCGACCCGCGCGGGGCCACTGCCCCCGGGACGTCCCCGCCCCGGGGCGGGGACGGCGCCGACACGGCCGGCCCCGGGACACCGCACCACCGGCTGTCGACGGACGGGATCACCTCTGATGCGTATCCACCGTATGGCCTGTGCCATCACCCTCACCGGAACCCTGCTGTGGGCGTGCGCCCCGGCCGCGTTCGCCGCGGCAGGACCGGTGGCGATCATCCCGGCCTCCGCCCCCCAGGGCGGACAGGTGAGCCTCACCATGACCGGGTGCCCCACCACCGGAACACTGGAACCGGTGGCCGTGTCCTCGGCCTTCACCACCGATGCCACCCTGACCGCGGTTGCCGGTGAGCCCGGCGAGGTCTCCGGCACCGCCACCATCAGCACCACGGCGGCCACCGGCACTACCGACGTCACGCTCTACTGCGACCTGAACGACCTGCAGACCGCCGCACTCCAGGGGTCGGGCAGCCTCACCGTCACCGCCGCCTCCGGCTCACCCTCCAGCTCCAGCTCCAGCTCGGCCTCCAGCTCCACCTCCGCCTCCGCGACGGCCTCCCGGACGGCCAGTCCCACCCCCACGGTCACCGTCACCCAGACCACCACCGTCCCGCCCTCCGCCACCTCCACCATCACCGTCACCCCCTCCGGCGGCGCGGCCACCGGCGACGGTGGCAGCCAGCCCGGCGGACTGCTCCCCACCGTCATCGGCGCCGCCGTCGCCGCTGCCCTCGCCCTGACCGGCCTGTTCCTCGTGCGCCGCCGCACCCATGCCCGTCACCGCTGACCGCCACCCCGGAAAAGCCGGCGGCGTACGCCTGCTGGTGTGCTTCCTCGCGCTGGTACTGGCGGGTTCCGGCTATGTGCTCGGGGTGCAGCTCTCGTCACCGGACGTGAGCTACGACCGGGTGCCACCGCCGCAGCCCACGGAGACCGGGCTGCCGGCCTCGATACCCCGCGCGGCGGTCCCCGGCGTCAGCGCACTGGGGTCGTCGGCCCCGGTCAGCATCGACATCCCCAGTCTGGGCATCCACGCCGACGTGCTCGCACTGGGACTGAACCCCGACGGCACCGTCGCCGTCCCCGCCGAGAGCCAGGCCACCGAGGCCTCCTGGTACGACGGCAGCGCGTCGCCGGGACAGGAAGGGGCGGCCGTGATCCTCGGCCATGTCGACTCCTTCGACCTGCCCCGCGGCAGGGCCGCCTTCTACGCCCTGGGTGCCGCCAAGAAGGGTGACCAGGTCGACGTCACCCGGGCGGACGGCCAGGTCGCGGTCTTCACGGTGGACGTGGCCACGCTCATCGCCAAGAACGACTTTCCCACCGGTGCCGTCTACGGCCCCACGGCCGGCCCGGAGTTGCGGCTGATCACCTGCGGTGGCAGCTACACCACAGCCACCGGCTACGCCGGCAATGTCATCGTCTTCGCCCACTATGTCGGCAGCCACGCGGTCGGCTGATCCGCCGCCGCGCCCGCACCGGTGGGCGCGGAAACGGCCTGCGGAAACGGCCTGCGGAGGCCAGAGAACCCGTCGTTCGGCTGCGCCGGGTCGTCCGCACGGCCGATCCGGGAGCGGCTCCGGGGCGGCCGGTCGGCAGCGGGCCGGGCTGCGCGAGGCAGGCGGGCGGCGGGGAACCGGCGGCAGTAGGCTCGGGAGAGCTGGGAACGGTTCGTCGACATCGTGAGGTGTCCCATGGAAGGAACCCGCGGTAGCCCCTTCTTCGGACGCTCCGGTGAATCGGCCGCGCTGAGCCACTACGCGGACACCGCCCGCGAGGGCAACGCCCAGGTGGTGTTCGTCGCCGGCCCCCCGGGAATCGGCAAGACGGCGCTGGTCGAACGGCTGCTGGACACGCGCCGGGACTGGACCGTGCTGAGGATCGCCGGTACGGCGGCCGAGATCGACCTGCCGTTCGCGGTGGTGAACCGGCTGATCGCGAAGGTCCACGGCTGGGCGGGCGCCGACCTCACCGGGAACGTCGGTGAGATCCCGCTCGGCGCCTCCGTGATGGCCGCCGGTGGAGCGCTGATCGAGGCGCTGGACGAGGCGGGCACGGACGCACCGCTGGCCCTCGTCGTCGAGGACGCCCACGCGATGGACGAGAAGTCGCTGAGCACGATCGGGTTCGCGCTGCTCCGCCTGCGCGCCGACCGCATGCTCACGATCGTGACCACCGGGCACGCCTCCCACACGCGCAAGGCGATGGGCCTGCTGGGCCAGGCGCAGGTCGTCCACCAGCTCGAACTGCGGGGGCTCGGCAGCGAGGACGTGCGTGCCCTGATCACGGCCCATGGTTTCCCGTCGCCGTCGGAGTCGCGGCTGACCAGGCTGCTCGAATGGAGCGACGGAAACCCGCTGCACCTGCAGACGGCGCTCGGTGCCCTGTCGTCGGACCGGCTCCCCGAAAGCCCGGCCGGCCTTGATGTTCCCGAGTCCATGGCCGCGAGCGTGGGGGAGTGGCACCGCTCCTTCCCCGAGGCCGGACGCGGGATCCTGGAGGCGCTCACGGTCCTCAACACCCCCGCGTCGCTGCCCTTGCTGCACCGGCTCGTCGACTCGGACACCCTGGCCGACGACATCAATCCGCTCGTCAGCGAGGGCGCCGTCAACTGGGTCGCCCGTGCCGCGGTGCCGGTCGTGGAGCTGGCGCACCCCAGCCAGCGCGAGGCGCTGTACGCGGCGATCCCCCAGGCCGACCGGCAGCGGCTGCACCGTGCCGCCGCCGAGGCGCTGGAGCCGCCGGCGAGCCTGCGCCACCGGCTCGCGGCCGTCGAGGACTACGACGCACACCTCGCCGACGACCTGCGCGAGGCCGCGGAGTCCGAAGCCGCCCGAGGTGAGCTGCCCCTGGCCGCCGAGCTCTGCCTCGGCGTCTCCAATGTGGACCCGGACAGTGCGAGGCGGAAGGTGGCGCTGTTGCGGGCCGTCCGCCTGTTCGTCGTCTGCAACCAGTACCGCTCCGCCCTCGGCTGCCGCGACCGGGTGGCCGGCGTCTCCGCCTCACCCGAACGCAGCGAGGCGCTCGGGCTGCTCTGCTACGCGGAGGGCCGGGACGCGGCCGCCTGCGAACATCTCAGGCTCGCGACGGAGGGCTACACCGAGGCAGGGGCGTCGACCGCCGCCGCGCAGGCCTCGGTGGAGCTCTCGACGGTTCAGGGCTCGATCGGGCTCGCCGGGCAGTCGTACGCGTCGGCCGACTTCGCGCTCAGCCACAGCACGGACCCCACGGTGGTGGGTCTGGCCAGGGCGAACCGGGCCCGCAGCCGCGGTCTGACCGACGGCTTCAACGCGGGCCTCGGCGAACTGGCCTATCTGAGTCCGAATCCGGTCGAAGTCGCCGAGCCCGATCTGGACGGGCTCACCTATCGCGGCCTGTTCCGGGCGATGAGCGGACGGCTCACCGACGCGCTGTCCGACCTCGCGGTGGCGGAGCGCCGCAGGAGCCCGGTCCTGAACCGGATCAGCGGCTGCGCCGCCCTGGTGACCGGCATCTGGTGCCGTATCGTCCTCGGCGAGTTGCAGGAGGCGCGCCGGGGGCTGTCGATCGGCTTCGACCTGGCCCAGACCCTGGGCCGCCCGGTCGACTTCGCCTCGTTGCACGGGCTGAGCGCGGTCCTGTACGCCGCGACCGGGCAGAGCGCCGCGGCCGAAGCCGACCTCGCGGAGGCGGCCGAGCTGGCGCGCAACTCGGACTTCGCCGGTCCCGCGTTCCACCAGTTGATCGCGGCTGCCGTCACCAGGAGCTTCGCGGGCGATCACGAGGCGGCCGTCGAGCTCCTGGCCGAGGCGACGTCGAATCCGGCCAACCGGCTCCGCAAGCGCCTCTACGCCATCTGGTACCTCCCGGCACTGGGGGTGTCCTGCGCGAGGACGGCCCGGGTCGATCAGGCGGTCGAGGCGGTGGCGACCCTGGAGCGGCTGGATTCCAACGGGGCCCTGATACCCGTGGTGATCCACTGGGTACAGGGCAACAGCCTGGTCGCCCGCGGCGACCCCGTGGCCGCCGCGAAGGCCTTCCGCAGGGGACTGCGGATCCCCTCGGACGGAGGAGAGCCGCGGCTCTACCGATCGCTGCTGCGACGGGATTTCGGCGCCGCCCTGATCGCGTCGGGCAACACCGACGAGGCCAGGCGGCAGTTGCTGACGGCGAAGGCGGACCTGCGCGCCCAGGGAGCCGAGGCCTGTGTGTCGCAGTGCGCGGCCCTGCTCGACGAGATCGACCCGAAGGCGCGGACAGAGGAGACCGACAAGCTGTGGGAGAGCCTGACCGACCGGGAGAAGGACATCGCCAAGCTGGTCGCGCGCGGCTGGACCAACAAGGAGATGGCCGCCGAGCTCTATGTGAGCAGCAAGACCGTTGAGTACCACCTGAGCAACATCTACGACAAGGGCCAGGTGAGGAACCGGCGGCAGTTGCGGGACCGGGTCCAGTCCTTCACCTGACCTGGTGCGGTGCGAACGATCGGGGGCTATGCCTTCAGGCCGTTCATCGTCACATAGGTTCCCTTGGAGTTGACGCCGTAACTGTCGACGTTGGTTGTCCCGTTGAGGTGCTCGATGGTGTTGAGGTGGAGGCTCGTGCCGCCGTTCTCGACCACGAACTGACCGGTGTACGCCGGTTTGGCGGGCAGGGACGTGAGCGCCGGGTGCACCTCGTAGCGGTTGAGCAGCGTCGCCTCGGCCTTCTCGCCGTTGTTGTGGTGGAACGCGCCCTGCTTGGGGTCTGCCGCGCCCTGGCTCAGGGAGATGCCGGAGCGCGCCGAGCCCTGGGCGGTCGTGGTCGGGTCGGACCTGGTGACCGTGGTCTCCCCGGGCTGCTTCTGCACCTTGGTCACTTCCAGGTGGGCCACGATCCGCGGCGATGTCTTCGCCGTGGTCGAGAGGTAGAAGCGCTGCGGGTCCGAGCCTGCCTGCATGGTCTGCAGTTCATTGACGTAGGCGCCCCGGTGCCCGGACACGGCCGTGTATCCGCCGTCCGCGGGGCTCTTGTACAGGCCGGTGACCAGCGCACCGGTACTGTCCCGGAAGTACAGGTAGTCGTACAGCCGGGCCAGGTCGGGCCGGTCGTCAGGGTTGACCACCTCGCCCGAAGCCGTCAGCTTGAGCTTGAGCGCCTCCTGCGCGGCCCCGTTGCCCGGCACGGGGAGGCCGGTGGCCGCCGCCGAGGTGATGCTGGTGATCGGGGTCTGGCTGAGGTCGGCCGGCGGACCCGGCACGGTGGCCAGGTTGACGGTCCGGTCGATCGAGCTGCCGTCGCTCACCTTCAGCTCGGTGTACTGCGGAGCGCCGTCGGTGTTCTCGAAGAAGAAGGACGCCTCCTGGTACGTGATCAGCTTCTTGTCGCGGTCCACGTCGGGCTTGCCGACCGGGACCAGCTTGCCCACCTCGCGCCAGCTGCCGCCCGCGTCCTTGCCGGAGACCGTGTACGCGGTGACCGGGACCTCGGTCGGGAGCTTGTCGAAGCTGCGCTGGAACTGCGGCATCGTGACCTTGTACACCGGCTTGGCCGCGACCGGTCCGGTCAGCCGCTTGGCGTCGACCTCGGGCATGAAGCGGGCCCAGCTCTGGCATTCGATCTTGAAGTTGGGGTCGGCCTGGAAGGCGAACTTGCCCCTGGAGTCCGTCTTGGAGTAGATCTCACCGGTGGTGAAGGCGGAACTGTCGTAGCGGATGCCGTTGACGGTGACCTGGCCCGACATCCCGTCGTAGCGGGAGCACGTGAGCTTGTACTCGATGTTGGGTGTCAGGGTGACCTCGCGGCACTGCAGCGGCGAAGGATCGCCGGGAGCGGGGATGTGGTCCTGGCACTTGCGGTCCGTCATGCCGCCGTACCACGCGTCGGCGCCGGCAACGAAGCCCTGCCGTCCGGCGACCGTCGGGTTGACCGGCTTGGTCTGCCAGGCCTGGTCCCGCTCGATCACGAGGCGGTACTTCTTGGCGAAGCCGTTCGCGGGGTTGCCGACATCGACGAGTTTGACGCCGTACGCCTCCTCGACACCCTGGCTCATGGTCATCGGCAGGGCCTTCTGCGCGGCCTGTCCGTACTCGCGGCCCTCATGGGACAGGGTGACCTGTGCGGTCTGCGTACCGTTCTTGTTCGTGGCCTGCACGTTGAAGTAGTTCTCGTGGTCGTAGATGTAGCCCATGGCCTGGTTCCAGTCCAGGGTGCCGACGAAGTCGACCGAATAGGTCGGTGTCGTGCCGCCCTTGGCGCCCACCGGAACCGGCGCCCCGGGGATGGCCGCCATGCCGCCGCGGTCGGCCGAGGCGGTGCGGCCCCGTTTCTTGTCCTCGTTCTTGCCGAAGCCGACGTCCAGCTCCTCATCGGTGTTGTTGACCACCTCCAACTGCACGTATTTGTTCGTTGCGTCGTCCACGGCCGTCGCGCCGTCCGCCATGACGACCGGGGCCGCCACAGCCAGTGCCATTCCCAGGGCGCCCCCCATCAGAATCCTCCTGTGCTTCATGACTGGCTCCTCTCCGCTCTCATCTCTCGCGTGCCGGGTCGGGAACGCCCGGCGTCTCATCGGGGGGCGTTGTAGGGGCCGACGGCCGTGCCGTGCTGGCTGACGGTGAAGACCTGCATGGAGGTGAGGTCACCGATGGTGGAGAGGTCGGCGCCCGGGCCGAGCTTCAGAATCCCGGCCTGGACCTGCATCGGCAGACCGGCCACCTGACTGCTCTGGATGTTGCCGCGCGGCAGCCCCGACGCCGGGGTCAGCGCCTGGTAGCGGACCGCGCCGACACTCCACGGGTCCTGCGCCGCTCCGCCGCCGACCGCGTCCACGCGGTACTGGGGAAGCGCGTGCGCGTTGGGGGCCGCGGCGGAGACGACGGTGCCGCCGGAGTTCGAGATCGGCATGCTGGTGGTGAGCGTTCCGTTCATCTGCTGCCGCGGAGCGACGACCCTCAGCGTGAGGTCGGCCGCCTCCATGTGGTCGTCCAGGTCGAGATTGGGGGTGACCCAGGTGAGCCCGGCCGTGCTGTTGGTCGTGGACAGGTACGAACGCCGCTTCTCGACGGCGTTCGCGGCGTCGGTGGCGTCCACGGCGTCCGTGCCCTCGTGGGCTGCCGCGGCCGCCGGGCCCGCACTGCTGTTGATGCTCGAACCGCGGTACTTCGAGACCGCGTTGTCGCCGTCGACGTCGTACATGCCGGTGATCAGGCTGCCGTTCTCGTCCCTGAAGTAGACCGAGTCGTAGGCCGCCGCCTTCGGGTCGGACTCGCTGATGATGGAGCCGTTCTGGCCGAACAGCCGCAGGTCGAGTTCCTCCTGCGCCGAGCCGTTCGCCTCAAGCGTGACCCGGCCCGTGCTGCTCTGCGCCCTGACCTCCAGGTCGGCGATGTCGTTCATGCTCACGCCCGGTGCGGCCAGGCCGGCGAGCGCGATCTCGTTCGAGGTGAAGCCGTAGCCGCCGGCCACCCGCAGGTGGGTGAAGGACTGGCCGGGCTTGTTCTGGAAGTAGAAGTCGGCCCCGCCGTGGGTCGCCGTGCTGTCGCCGGCCGTGGGAGCCCCCGAGGGCAGGACGGTCCCGACCTTCTGCCACTTGCCGGAGGCGTCGCGCCCCTCCACGATGTACGGCGGGATCCGGACCTTGTCCGGCGTCCGGCCTTCGTAGACCCGGGTGGCGCCCTGGACGTCCACCTTGTAGATGGGACGCTCGTTGACGCCGAACTCGGTGCTGGTGCCGGTGATGCGCTTGGCCTCGATGGTGTTTGTCACGGCGTGCACGTCGCAGGTGCTCTGCTGTGCGGGGGCGCCGTTGGGTGCGAGGACGGAGACCCTGCCGTTCTCGTCGCTGGTCACGAAGAAGCCCTGGCCCTTGCCGTTCGCGGTACCGCCGCCGAGCTCCGCGGCCTTGGGGAAGTACCCGTTGAAGGCGAGACGGGAGAGGTTCTCGTCGTAGCACCGGAACCAGTAGTCGGCGTTGGGCTGCAGGCTGGTCAGCTGCCACTGCTTCGAGCTCGCGTCGAGGTTCTTCCAGCCCCCGTTGTCCGAGCCGATCCTGGTGTCCAGGGCCCACGGTCCCGGGTAGGGCCACGAGGCGTCGCCCCAGGTCGCGTCGGTCTGGCCGCGGGCGTCGGTGATCATGATGCGGGTCTTGTCATCGGCGAACCCGTTCTGCTTGGGCTCGTACATCGTCTGCACCTTCAGCCCGGAACCGGACTGCTCGGTGACCCCCGGCGGCTTCTCGCCCGGGTTCCAGCGGTAGAGCTTGGCCACCGTCCGGTCGTTCGGGTCGTCGCCGCGCGTGACCTCCACCCAGTAGCCGTTGTCGTAGCTGCCCTTGGCGGTCTGGTAGCCGAAGACCGGGCTCAACGACCCGCTGCCGAGCGTCACCGCCTCGCCGGTGGGCAGCTTCTTCGCGTTGCCGAACGCCGGTCCGTAGTCGTCGGAGGTGACGTCGCCCTGGTGCTCGCCGGAGCCGTAGAAGAACCGCACCTTGACGTCGGTCCCGGCGTAGTTGACCACGTCCACCTGGTAGGTCGGGTCGGTCGCGGACACCGTGGTCGCCGCGGACGCCGAGGACGGCACCGCGGTGGCCACGACGGCGCATGTGAGCAGGGTGCCCACGGCCGCCATCTGCCGGCGGCGCGGTCCGGACCGGCGACGCTTCTCGGAAGTGGTACGCATGGGCTTTCCTTCCTGGGGTGCGGCGGGCTCCGGGGGCTCGGCTGCTGCGGGGCTCCGGTGGGAACCGTGCGGCGGTTGCCGCTCTGTATCCACCGTCGCGCGGTGCGGCCGGCCGGACCCCCGGGCAAGTCCCTAGTCGGCGGTCGCCGGGGTCGCGGCGACGTCGGGGGTCAGCCGACGTTCAGGAAACCGCGGAGCACGGTGCCGTTGTGGAAGACCGTGACGCCGTTCGGGTCGAGGACCTTGACCCACTCGGTGGTCGAGATGCCGGCGTTCTTCATCAGGCCGGGGACGGCAGCACCGAAGGCGTTGTACATGTCGCGGAGAGGTACCGTCGGATCGACGTCGTCCACGACCCCCATGAGTACGTCCCTCTGGTTTCCGGCGATGTTCTGCGTACCGGCCATGTCCTGCTTCTTCACTCCCAGGTACTGGAAGGCGTTGTCGGTGGCGACCAGGTCCCCGTGCCGCTCCGCGTCGAACGGAATCGTCACGGCCTCCCCGAGCGCTCCGCCGTCGGCCGCCTTGGGAGCCTGGGGGTTGGCGTACTCCGCCTTGATCACGGGCCAGGTGTTCTGTCCCAGCTCCGAGAGCTCGCCGTTCCCGTAGGCCTGCCGGAACGCGGCCTCGTCGACGGCGTTCTGCAGCTTCGGCGGAACATGGTGCTTGACGCGCTGGTACAGGTCGACGAGGGAGTCGGCGCTGGGGGTGTCGTCGAGGACCGCGGCGGCCGGTGCGACCGCTGCCGCGGTCGCGGCGTGCGCACCTGCCGGAGCCGCGGCGGCGGCACGCGTCGCGGCCTTTTCGGCGTTGTAGGCCTTGACGGCCTTGTAGGTGCTGGCGCCGCCGATGACGATGTCGGCGCCGGCGCCGACCACGCTGGCGCCGGCCAGGCCCAGGCGCCAGTTGCCGCTGAGGAAGCCGTCGCCGGTGGTGTCGCGGGCGATCTGGTCGGCGGCGGAGGGCAGGGTGGCGGCCGCGCCGATCATGGCCAGGGCCAGGGGGGCGCCGGCGCCGCCGGTGTAGAGGGTCAGGCCGACCGCGGCGAAGGCGATGGCGATGTCCAGGTAGGGCAGTCCCTCCCAGGTCAGGGCTTTTTCGAGCCAGTCGCCGACGGGGCTCCGGCCGGTGGGGTCGGAGTAGTTGACGGGGTCGCCGGTGGCGTAGGTGTAGGGGTTGAGCATGCCGGCGGTGGGTGCGTCGGCGGTGGTGAAGGCCGCGGCGGCCGGGCTGTAGAGGCGGGTGCCCAGGGTCTGGTGGCCGGTGGGGGTGGTGTACTGGCCGGCGTAGCCGTAGGGGTCCTCGGTGATCGCCCCGGCCCGTGCCGCGGGGGCGGCGTCCTGTCCGGCCGTGGCGGTGGTGGTGGGGGTTCCGTAGTCGGTGTAGGTGGTGCTGCTGGTGGTCCCGCCGTTCTGGTTGAGGGTGTGGGTCTTGTCGCCGTGCTGGTCGGTGAGGTAGTAGCCGGTCTGCTGGCCCTGGTCCTGGCCGGCACCGGTGAGGGTCCGGGTTTCGCGGGTGTGGCCGATCAGGTAGGTGGCGGTGGCCCCGTCCTGGTCGGTCTCGGTGCCGGGGTGGTAGGTCAGGGTGTGCCGGGTGCCGTCCGGGCCGGTGGTGGTCTGGGTCGCGCGCTCGCCCGAGGGGCTGTAGGCGGTCTCGACGGTGGTGCCGTCGGGGGTGGTGGTCGTGGTGGGCTGGCCGCTGGTGTTGTAGGCGTGCCGGGTGCCGTCCGCGCCCTGGGTCAGCCGGCCCGCGGCGTCGTAGGTCTGCTCCTTGGTCTGGCCGTCCACGGTGATCTGCGTGGTGCGGGAGGCCGTGTCGTGCCGGTAGGTGGTGGTGCTGGTCTTCTCCTTCCCGTCGGTGGCGGTGGTGCTGGTCTGTCCGCTGAGGTTGCCGGCCAGGTCGTAGCTGTAGGCGGTCTTGCCGATCAGTTCGCCCTGCCCGGGGGTCTCTCCCCGGGTCTGGTGGCTGCCGGTCAGGTGTCCGGCCCGGTCGTAGCTGTAGGCGGCCGCGGTCTTGGCCCCGTCCGGCCCGGACGCCACGTCGGTGGCGAGCTTGCCGTCGGGGGTGTGGGTGTAGCTGTGTTCGGCGATCAGCGTGCCGTTGGGGCCGGTGTGCTTCTCACCGGTGGTCTGCCCGGCGTCGTCGTAGGTGTAGTGGCTGGTCGCGCCGTTGCCGCGGTCGACGGTGGTGAGGCGTCCCGAGCCGTCGTAGGCGTAGGAGACGGTGGCCAGCCGCTGTCCGTCGCGGGCCTGGGCCGCACCGGTGGTCCGGCCGGTGGTCGGGTCGTAGCTGTACGTGGTCACCGCGCCGGTGTGGTCGGTGACGGTGGCGATCCGTCCGAGGTCGGTGTAGGTGTAGGCGGTGGTCTTGCCGCCGGGGTCGGTGCGCTGCTTGACCGAGCCGTCGGGGTTGTAGCTGTAGCTGGTTTTCGTGCCGGCCTCGTCCGCGGCGAACCAGGTCGCCGAGATTCCGCCGGTGAGCGGGTCGTAGGCCGTCCTGACCTGCCCGTCGCGGGCGTCGGGCTGTCCGGCGGGGGAGGACCAGCTCTCGGTGACGCGGCCCAGGGCGTCGTACCGGTAGTGCCCGCTGGCCCCGTCCGCGCGGGTGACGGTCTCGGCCAGACCGTTGGCGGAGTTGTAGGAGCTTGCCGCCGGGGTGCCGGTGCCGGGTGCGGTGGTCTTGGTGACGCGTCCGGCGGTGTCGTAGGCACTGTGCCATCCGGCGGCGTTCTGGCCGCCTTCGGTCAGGGTCTTGCCGGTGGTGTTGCCGAGGGCGTCGCGGTCGTACGCGGACCGGACCTGCCCCGCGCCCTGGTCGGACTGCCCGGTGTAGGTGACGGTGTCGCCGGACGAGGCCCCGGCGGGACCGTACTGGTGTTCGATGGTGAACGGGCTGGTGCCCTTGGAGCCCTGGGGACGCCCGAAGGCGTCGTAGCGGGTCTCCTGACGGGAACCGGGGGTGCCGTCGCCGTAGGCGGTCTCCACGGCCACCGCGTTGCCGTTCTCGTCCACGCTCTGGCTGCTGGTCACGCTCGGGGTGTCCTGGCCGGCGGGGATCAGGGCGCTGGTGGTGGCGCCGGCGACCGCGTCGTAGCGGTTCTCGGAGCGGGTGCCGTCCGGACCGGTGACCATCGACGGGCGCGAGTACGCGTCGTACGTGGTGGTGGTCGCCTTCCCGGCGGCATCGGTGCTCGACGTCTGGCGCCCGGAGGAGTCGTACCCGGCGGCCGAGGTCTGCCGCCAGTCGCCGATCCTGCCGTCGGAGGGACGGTAGTTCGACTCGGTGGCCACGGTCCGGCCGAGCTCGTCGCTGTGGGTGCGGGTGGCCATGCCGTCGCTCTGGCGGGTGGTGGTGGTCGTCGTCCCGGAGGGCTCGACCTGGTAGTCGACGGTGGTGACGGAGCCGTCCGCACCCGTCGTCTTCACGACCCGCCCGGCCTTGTCGTACTCGGCGGTGGACTGGGGGGCCTCGCCGACCTTCTGGGACAGGACACGGCCGGTGGCGAGATCGGTGACGGTGGTGGCCGGTACCTGGTTCGGGCCGGTGGCCGTGTCGGTGCGCGTTCCCAGCCCGGGGGCGTCCGTGCGCAGGTCGGTGGTGTGCTCGGAAACGACCTCCCCCGGGTCGTCCTTGGCCCCCTCGGTGCCGGTGGTGCGGACTTCGGCGACCTCTCCGGCGAGCTGTCCGTCGTGGTAGCGGTAGCGATCGGTCGAGACGACCACCGGCTCCGCGCCGGGTTCGGCGGCGCGGGTCACGCTCTCGGCGATGGCCTTGCCGTCAGGGGTGAGGCTGTTCTCCACGACCCGCTGCGCACCGGTCTTCAGGTCGGTGGACTCCGTGCGGGTCGCCTGGGAGTTCGCGCCGTACTCCGTGGTGGTGCGCACCCCGCCGGCTTCCTGGCTGGTCACCCGGCCGAGACTGTCGTACGAGGTGCGGGCCGCGGCCTCACGGGTACGGGAGGGGTCCTTCGGGTCGACGGTGGTGATGGTGGACCCGCTGGGGGTCTGGTAGTTCGCCGGGGCGTCCTGCACCGGCGGGACCCGGTCCGCGGTCACCCCGGGGTAGCTGAATCCGACGCGGCTCACCTCGCGGTGCTGCCCGCCGTCGCGGATGCGGGAGGTTTCCCCGGTCTTCTGGTGCAGCGCGTTGTAGGTCCGCTCGTCCTGCTGCCGGGTGCCCTGCTGCTCCCACAGCACCCGGTAGGTGTAGCCGGCGTCGCCGGACCGGGCGAGCTGGTCGGTACCGTCGGCGCAGTGCTCGGGGCAGCCGGTCCAGTTGCGCCCGCCGTTCGCCCCGTCCGGATCCAGGCTGACCGTCATCGGCGCCACCAGTTCCCGGCCGCCCTCACCGGTGACCTGGACCCGGGAGACGGCGACGATTCCGCCGGAGCGCTGGTCGTAGGTCCGGTACTCGAACGAGGTGCGGGCCCCGGTCGGGGACGTGACGGCGGCGGGCGCGACCAGCCCGGCGTCACCCATCGGGTTGGTCCACTGCACCACCGTGCGGTTTCCCGCGGCGTCGGTCATGGACTCGACCCGTCCGCCGGACAGCTGCACCACACTGGCGGCGCCCTGGTCCTGTCCGGTGGCGGCAGGGGAGGTCACGGTGATCTTCGAGCCGGAGTGGGCCACGGTGAGCCGCGCGCCCAGCGGGCCGGTGACCGAGGCCAGCCGGTGCTTGCCGTTGACCTGCTGCCAGGTGAGCGTGGTGGTGTGCCCGAACCGGTCCTGGGCCGCCACCGGGTCACCGTTGGCGTCGAAGAACAGGCGTGATCCGTCCTTGATCGATTCGAGCTGGTAGGCGTGCTTGACCGGATCGGACCCGCCGGTATCGGTGAACCGCACGTCCCCGAGCCGGTAGTCGGTCAGCCCGGATGCCGCCTTGTCGTCCAGCCCGTACTCCCCCGAGGGGAGCACCAGCTTGCCGCGCTCCACGTCCACAAACGGCGTCCCCCATGACCAGCCGGCCCCCAGCCCGAAGCGGTCCACCCCCGACCACGCCTGCAGCTGCGAGAACTGAGCCTGCACCCCAAAGCCGGAACCGGCCGGGCCGGTCACCGCGCCGAGCGGCACCGCGAACGACACCTGGCCGGTGCGCTCGTCCACGAGCCCGCCCAGCGACCCCATCGCCCCCGCCAGCGATCCCGAGCCTCCGGCATTCGCTCCCGCGACAGCGGCGGCCTTCGTCGCCACCAGCATTTCCCCCAGTCCGGAGACCGCCACCCCCATCACACAGGCCAGCCCTGCCATGGCCCCATGGCGCATGAGCCGTCCGTGCCGCCGCGCCGCCGCGGCCGGCGCTTCGGGCAGCGCCGGGGTGGGGGCGGTCGACAGGCCGGGTGCCCGGCCAGTGGTCCGGTGGGCACGAGTGCGACGAGAACGGCGTGACATGGGATGCCTCCAAAGGAGATTGCCGCAGTGCAACAACACCCACCATGAAACCCGTCCGTCCATGGGCAGCACCCCCGGCAGACTCCCTAGGAGGGCGTTTCGTCCCGTCGTCCCACCCCGGGGTTCCGTGCGCCGCGCCGGACCGGGGCGGATTCGGCAGTCTGGGGGGTTTCCCCGATCCCTCGGGCCTGGGGCGGGAGTGGACTGAATGCTGAAGGCCGAACTTCTACCGGGAACAAGGGATCACCCCATGACGAAGCAATCCCAGACCGGAACCCAGCGATCTGCGCAGGATCTGATCTGTCCGCTGCCGCCGATGTGCGGCGTGCTGGGTGTCGCCCTGACCTGGTACCTTTCCGACCCCGCAGCGGGGGAGGCGGCAGCCCGTGACGTCGCCCGCCGTCAGCTGGCGATCTGGCAGCTGGATCGGACGCCGCTGGTCGACGAGTTCGACATTGTGCTCGGGGAGCTGATCGCCAGCTCGGTCGAACACGGGGCCGGGTCGGTGTTCCTGGAGATCGCGAAGTGCCCTGTCGGGGTTGTCTTCGCTCTCCGGCCGGCTCGCCCGTCGGACTGGGCGGAGCCGGAGAGTGTGGGGCGACGCGGCCTGGAGGTCGCCGAGGCCCTGTCCGACGAGCTGGTGGTACGGCAGGTCGGTGATGGAGGCGGCTACGCCTACATCGTCCGGATGGACGCCCTGCCGGAACCGCAGCGCCCGGCTCAGGCTCACGCTGCGGACACCGAGCCCGCTGTGGCTTCGCCTCTCGTGCACGAGCACGGAGCGCCGAGCCGCGCGCTTGGACGTCCCTGACCGTCGCCGCGGTCGGAACCGGTGACGGGTCCGCCCGGGTTCGGGTGGCCTCCCCGACGTTCAATCCCGCCGCGGCGTGACGGTGGCCCGCTGATCAATCAGCGGGCCACCGTCACGTGTACGTCAACTCTGGTTGAGAATGGTCGGGGGCTTGAAGAAGCCGGAATTCGTGATGTCGGCACTGGAGCCACTGGGTTGGGCGTACTTGGCGCCAATCGACGGGTCGACGGCGTCGTTGCTCTTGGACAGCTTGCGCAGGGCCCTGTAATCGAAGGCGTCTTTCATATGTCCGATCGCCTGTGCGTCGACGTCGTTGCCGAGTTCGATGAGGACGAACGCCTTCTTGGACCCCATGAAGAGCGAAGCCTCGATGATGAGCTCAGTCTTCCCCATGCCGGCCCGCCCGGCGGCCGTACCACCCCCCGCGCTCTCCGCGGTGAGGAGGTAGGGGTCCACATACTTGGCCGGCGTGTAGCCGTCACGGTAGGCGTTGCGGAATGCCGTCGTGTCGATCTTGGCCGCCATCTCCGCGGGAATCTTGTCCTTGATCAAGAAGTGGTACATCTTCAGGAGCTGGTTCGCTGAGGGCGGCTGGGGGAGGTTGGGGACGGACCTGGCCAGCGTGTTCAGGGTTCCGGTGGCGGCCGGGGCTGCGCCTTCCAGAACGGACTTGGCCAGCGTGTTCAGGGTTCCGGCGGCCGGGGCGGCGCCTCCCAGAGCGGCTCGGGCGGCCGGGGCGGGACCCTCCATGACTGCGTCCGGAAGCTTGTAGCTCTTGAAGACCTTGTTGGCAGCGGTGGTGGCGCCGATGGCGATGTCGGCCCCGGCACCGGCGATGGACGCGATGGTGAAGGCGGTGCGTACGTCGCCGGGGAGGAATCCCGCGCCGGTGGAGTCGATGGCGATCTGGTCGGCGGCGGCGGGCAGGGTGGCCATCATGCCGAGCATGGCCAGGGCGAACGGTGCGCCGGCGCCTCCGGTGTAGAGGGTGATGCCGACCGCGGCGGCGGCCAGGGCGAGGTCGAGGTAGGGCAGTCCTTCCCATTCCAGGGCCTTGCTGAGCCAGTTCCCCATGGGATTTGTGCCGGTGGGGTCGACCTGGTTGACCGGGTCGCCGGTGGTGTAGGTGTAGGGGTTGAGCATTCCGGCGGCGGGGGTGTCCGGGGTGGTGAATGCCGCGGCCTTCGGGTTGTACCAGCGGTTGCCGAGGGGCTGGTGGCCGGTGGGGGTGGTGTACTGGCCGGCGTATCCGTAGGGGTTCTCGCCGATCGCGCCGGTGCGCGGGAGGGAGCTGCCGGTGCCGGGAGTTGTCGTGGGGGTTCCGTAGTCGGTGTAGGTGGTGCGGCTGGTGGTGGCGCCCTTCTGGTCGAGGGTGTGGGTCTTGTCGCCGTGACGGTTGGTCAGGTAGTAGGCAGTGTGCGGCTGGGCGTCGGGCCCGGTGAGGGTGCGGGATTCGAGGGTCTGCCCGGTCAGGTGGTTGGTGGTGGTTCCGGTCTGGTCGGTCTCGGTGCCGGGTTGGTAGGTCAGGGTGTTGCTGTCTCCGTCCTTTGTGGCGGTGGTCTGGGTGGCGCGTTCGCCCAGGGGGTTGTAGGCCGTGGTGACGGTGGTGCCGTCGGGCCCGGTCGTCCGGGTGAGCTGGCCGGTGGTGTTGTAGGTGTGGGTGGTGCCGTCGGCGGCCTTGGTCAGCCGTCCGGCCTGGTCGTAGGTCTGGGCGGCCTCCACGCCGTCGGTGGTGACGGTGGTGGTGCGTGAGGCCGGGTCGTGCTTGTAGCTGACGACCTTGGTGGTCTCCTTGCCGTCCGCGCCGCGGGTGGTGGTCCGTGTCTCGGTGACGTTGGACGCCAGGTCGTTGGTGTAGTCGGCCTTGCTGACCAGGGTCCCCTGACCGGGGGTGCTGCCCTCGGTCACGTGCGAGGAGGTCAGGCGGCCGTGAGCGTTGTACGTGTAGGCGGTCGCGGTCCGCACCCCGTCCGTGTCGGCCACGTCGGTGGCGAGTTTCCCGTCGTTGGTGTGGGTGTAGGCGTGTTGCGCGATGACGGCACCGCCGGGCGCGGTGTGCTTCTCGCCGGTGACCCGGCCCGCGTCGTTGTACGTGTACTCGGTGCGGGCGCCGTTGCCCCGGTCGATCGAGGTGAGCCGGCCCAGCGCGTCATGGGCGTACGAGACCCGCGCGAGCTCCTTGCCGTCGCGCGTCTGCACGGCACCGGTCATCCGGTCGGTCTTCCGGTCGTAGGTGTAGGCGGTCTTCGCGCCGGTGTGGTCGGTGACCGACGCCAGCAGACCCAGGTCGGTGTAGGTGAACACGGTCTTCTTGCCGCCGGGGTCCACCCGCTCCTTGACCGATCCGTCGGGCAGGTAGACGAAGCTCGTCTTCGAGCCCTGCTCGTCCCCGGCGAACCAGACCGCGGAGACCTTCCCGGTCAGCGGGTCGTAGCTGGTGCGGGTGTGCTCCTGTCGGGTCTGCGGCGCGCCCGCCGGGGAAGTCCAGGCCTCGATGCCGCGCCCGAGGCCGTCGTGGCGCTGGTGCACGGTGCTGCCGTCCGGACGGGTGACCGACTCGACCAGGCCGGTGGCGGCGTTGTAGCCGAAGGCCGAGGTACCGCCGCCGGGAGCGGTCAGCGTCTTGGACCGGCCGGCCGCGTCGAACACCGAGGTCCACCCACTGGTGGTGGCCCCGCCCTGGTTCAGGTCCTTCCGGGTCTTGTTGCCGAACGCGTCAGCGCTGTACTCAGCCGTGGTCTGCGCCCCGCCCGGGCCCTGCGGGACGAGAGTGTCGGTGGCGGGCACCCCGGCCGGGGTGTAGGCGTGCACCACATCGAACCCGTCATGGCCCTGGGATTTGAGGGGCTTGCCGAACGCGTCGAACTGCGTCTCGGTTCGGCTGCCGGGCGTGCCGTCGCCGTACGCGGTCTCGGTCTTGACCGGGTTGCCCTGCTCATCGACGGTCTGCGTCGAACTGGCCGCCGGGGTGTCCTGGCCCGGCGGGACCAGGGCACTGGTCGAGGTCCCCGCCGCGTCGTCGTAGGACGCGAGCGTACGGGTGCCGTCCGGTTCCGTGGTCACGGCAGGCCGGCCCCAGGCATCGAACTCGGTCCGGGTCTCCCGGCCCGCGGCATCGGTGCTGGAGTTCTGCCGGCCCGAGGTGTCGTACGTCGCGGCGGCTATCTGCCGCCACGCACCGATCCGATCACCCGACGGTTCGTAGTTGCTCTCCGTACTGACTTCCCGGCCGAGTTGGTCCGTGTTGTTGCGGATCGCGAACCCGTCCGTCTCCCGCGTCACCGTCGTGGACGCGCCCGTGTCCGCGACCTGGTAGTCGGTACGGGTGACCGTGCCGTCCGCGCCGGTGGAGCGGACCGGCCGGTCGGCGATGTCGTACTGGGTACTCTCCTCGCCCCGGCCCTCGGTCTTCGTCGACAGCGGCGTGCCGCTGGCCAGGTCCGAGACCGTGCTGCTGGTCACCCCGTCGGGTCCGGTCACCGTGTCGGTGCGCTGCCCGACGCCCTTGGCGTCCTTGGCGATCGCCGTCCGCGTCGTGGTCGTCGCAGGGCCGGGATCCCCGCCCGGGGCGGAGGCGTCGCCGGTGGAGACGGTCTTGCTCACCTCACCGGCCAGCTCACCGGTGTGGTACTCGAAACTGGTCGTGGACGTCGTCCGCGGCTCGCCCTTGCCGTCCGAGGCCTTGACCGTGGTGCTCGCCACGGCCTTGCCGTCGCCGGTCAGGGTGTTCTCCACGATCTGGCGTGCCCCGGAACCGGTGTCCCGGGTCTCGGTGCGGACCGGGATCGAGTTCGCCCCGTACTGCGTGCTCGTCACCAGCCCCGCCTGCTCCTGCGTGACCTGGCGGCCCATCTCGTCGAACTGCGCCCGCGCACTGGAACTACGGGTGCGGGACGGATCCGCCGGATCGATCGTCACCACTGTGGAGGACGAGGGAGTCTGATAGTTCGCCGGTGCGTCCATGACCTTCGGCGGCGCGCCGTCCGCCTTCTGCCCCGGATACTCCAACTCCACCCGGGACACATCCTTGGCCTGCGCACCCGCCTTGACCCGCGACACCTCGCTCTTCTGCAGATGCAGGGCGTTGTACGTCCGCTCCACCTGCTGGCCGTCCGCCTGCGAGAACATGACCCGATAGGTGAACGACCCGTCTCCCGACTGCGCCAGCCGATCCGTGCCGTCCGCACAGTACGTCGGGCACCCGGTCCAGTTGCGCCCGCCGTTCGCCCCGTCAGGGTCCAGACTCACGCTCACCGGGCCGACCAAGGTCCTGCCCTGCGCATCGAGCACCTGCATCCGCGAAACCGCCACCACCCCGCCCGAGCGCTCCTCGTAGGTCCGGTACTCGAACTCCGTACGCGCCCCCGTCGGGGAGATGACCACAGACGGCACCACCAGGCCGCGCGCGCCCTGCGGCGAAGTCCACTCCACCGCTGTCTTCTGACCCGCGGCGTCCGTCACCGACGTCACCCGCCCCTGCGCGAGCGTGATCACTGAAGACGGCGCAGCCTGCTGGCCCGAACGCTGAGGCTTGGTCACCGTCACCTTCGAACCCGCATACACCACTGACAACTTGGCACCCCACGCCCCGGTCACCCCGGTCAACCGGTGCTCACCGTTGACCACCTGCCATGACAGCACCGAGGTGTGCCCGAACCGATCCGCAACCGCGACCGGATCTCCGGCCGCATCGAAGTAGTGCTTCGAACCGTCCTTCACCGACTCCAGCACATACGCATGCTGCACCGGACTCGAACCCCCGGACACCGAGAACCGCACATCCTTCAGCTTGTAGTCCCGAAGACCCGACGCCGCCTTGTCGTCCAGCCCGAACTCACCCGACGGCAGGACCAGTTTGCCCCGCTCCACATCCACAAACGGAAGCCCCCACGACCAACCCGCACCCAACCCGAACCGGTCCACCCCCTCCCACGCCAGCCCCTGCGAGAACCGCGCCTCCAACCCCAGCCCCGAACCCGCCGGGCCCGAGACCTCACCCAGCGCAACCCCGAACCTCACCTGACCCGTCCGGTCGTCAATCATCCCGCCCAGTGAACCCAGCGCTCCCACCAGCGATCCGGCACCCCCAGCCGCCGCCGACGACCGCGTATCACCGAACGCCGTACCGATATCCGCCACCCACGGCAACGTCACCCCCATCACACCCGCCAGCCCCCAGCGCGCCAGAGTCCTCGGCATACCGTGGTCCGAACTGAAGACACCAGACATCGAAATCACTCCTCGCCTGAAACAACTTTGTCCATTCACCAAACCACTCACCCCCGTCGACCGGCCCTAGGGATGATCCCTAGATTCGACGTGGGAAAAGGACGCGGCAGGGAATCGAACGGGACTGAGGAGCCTCACTGTTGCGGTGGCCTGCCTACCGGCAACCGGGGAGTCCTGCCCGCTGGTGGGCCGTTCGCACAGCGGTGCGGCCGTGGGCAGTGCCCGTCCCGGGCGCCCGGCGGCGGGCCGCCGCCGGGCCGCCGCCTGGCCGCCCTCGGTGGCCAGGGCCCTGAGCGGCAGCGGGTTCGTGCGGGTAGCGGGCAGGCGGTGTGGTGCGCCGGGGATTGCATCGCGCGGGCGCGCGGACTCATCGGAGCGCACGACCAGGACGAAGTCCGGGCCCGCCCGGCCAGACCCTGGCGGAACGCGGTGTTCTACCTGCAGCCGGCGTCGGCGACGATCCCCCTCGGCTCCGGGCCCCCACCCATGGCCTCGTCGATCAGGTCCAGGGCCAACTGCCGCTTCGCGCGGTGTCCCGCCTGTTCAGGGTCGTCATGCAACAGGTGCCAGGACATCTGCACGGAGGCCGTGTCGCCGACAGCGTGGAGGCTGACGGCGCCCCGGCAGGTGGACTGCTTGCCCAGCGCCCCGTACCACTGCGGTGCCACCCCGACCCCCCCTTGGGCCCCTTGGGGAACGAGACGTCGTCGCTCACCCACACCATCGGGTCCACCACCGGCACCGCCAGCACGCGCAGGGTGGTCACCCCACCCCGCGCATCCCGACGCGAACACTTCAGCCACGAACTCCCAGACTTGGCGAAGTACCCATAGCTGGATGGGTTAGAAGAGCGGATTCGGCAGGGCCACCACCGGAGTCCCTGTCACGATAGTGGTACTGACCGGGCCCACAGGACCGGTGGCCCCGGTGGCTCCGGTAGCTCCGGTGGCTCCAGTCGGACCCGTGGCGCCGGTGGCACCGTCAGTTCCGGCGGGGCCTGTTGCACCTGTAGCCCCGGTGGCTCCATCAGCGCCGGTTGCGCCAGTTGCGCCGGTTGCACCTGTGGCGCCGGTAGCGCCGGTTGCTCCGGTGGGGCCGGTTGCCCCTGTGGCACCGTCGGCTCCGGTCGGGCCTGTGGCGCCGGTGGCGCCGTTGTTCCCGGTGGGTCCGGTTGCACCCGTTGCTCCGGTGGGGCCGGTAGCACCCGTGGTACCGGTTGCCCCGGT
>Ga0302314_10005018_pt1 | contig 24203 bp, 27 predicted proteins | sample III_Palsa_N2_3_FD_200533 | JGI IMG/M metagenome (GOLD analysis project Ga0302314, IMG submission 200533) | Peat permafrost microbial communities from Stordalen Mire near Abisko, Sweden - III_Palsa_N2_3 | ecosystem: Environmental > Terrestrial > Soil > Palsa > Peat permafrost | place: Sweden... | reverse complement strand
CGATGAACTGGCGATCGCCCAGGAGCAGATGCTGTCGCTCGGCCGGAAATCGGCGAAAGAGCGGGTCGCCAGCTTCCTCATCCAACTGTCCGAGCGCGCCGGCCGTCTGGGGCGGCCGAAAAATCCCATCATACTTCCGATGACCCGGGCCGATATCGCGGATTATCTGGGGCTCACGATCGAAACCGTCAGCCGGACCATCAGCAAGCTCAAGGCCGAAGGCACCATCCGACTTTGCGCCGGAAACGAGGTCAGGCTCGATGCCGAGAAGCTCGCCGAGATCGCGGAGGGCTGGGGCGATTGATCTGCGGCTCCGGCCGGACCTCGACCCGATTGCGACCTAACTGCTTCGCCCGATAGAGCGCCGCATCGGCCGCCGCGATCAGGCTTTCCGTCGTTTCATCCCAGACGAAGCTCGCGACCCCCAGACTGAGCGTGACATGGATCGGTGCTTGCTCGTTGATCGGCACCGACAGGCTGTCGACCGCCTGGCGCATGCGCTCGGCACAGAGCGTCGCCTCCTCGATCATGGTCGCCGGCAGGATCATGGCGAACTCTTCGCCGCCGAAACGAACGAGTATATCGTCGCGGCGCACGAGCTTGGTCATCGCGCCGCCAAGTGCCTTCAGCACCATGTCGCCGGCAAGGTGGCCATGAACATCGTTCACCTGCTTGAAGCGGTCGATGTCTGCCATGACTAGGCACAGCGGCTCGCCATGCCTCAGCGCGTGGGCGATCGCCGCCGCGAGCGATTGGTCGAAGTGCCGGCGATTGAACAGGCCGGTCAACGCGTCGACATAGGCGAAATTCTCAAGCGCGCGCAGGTCGTCACGCAGCCGGTCGGTCTGGCGACGCACTTCCTCCGTTGATGCCGCGCGCCCTGCGGCATCCGCCTGGGACTTCATGCTGATCGAGACGCTCAATCTAATCATCCGAACCACCGTCTCGATGGCTTCGGCGGGCTCATCTACTGCGGCGTCGAGGATGGCTGAGATGATCCGGCTCAACAGATGCTGGCTCGCGACCAGCAAATGCAGCTCGCTAACCCCCAATTCCATATGGCGCCGACCGACCAGCACGGCCCGGAGCAGGGTCTCGTTCGTGAGTTCGCCGCTCAGCAAGGCGCGCCAATGCGCGGCCATGCCGTTGATGGCACGTGCCCGAACGGCCGGATCCCGCATCAGCAGGCGGATCGGCTCCTCTTGAAACAACGGTTCGTAGAAATTCTCGTCGAGCGCGTCCAGGGTCGCATCGATGATCGGGCGTAGGCGCGCCAGACGACCCAGTGTCTCAGCGTCGATCTGCCAAAGTCGACGAAACTCGGCAAAATCGGCGCTCGGCTGGAGCGCTAGCGATGGTGCGGGGTCGAGCCCCGCGCCATCCTTGGAAGGTTCGATCTGCATGGTTCGGATCAATGGGCGAACAGGACGGGCACCGCCGCGTGTTTGACCACGTGGTGGGTAACGCCGCCCATGACCAGCTCGCGCAGGCGGCTGTGGGTAAAGGCGCCCATGACCAACAGCCCGGCACCGCGCCGAGCGACCTCTTCGAGCAGGACAGCGCCGGTCCCGCCCGAACGATCCAGCAGGTGTAGCCCGCGGGCAGCAATGCCATGCATCGCCAGATAGTCGGCGACCGGGGCCAGGCATTCCGGGTCCTCCGCTTTGCCGGCGCTGAGCAGAATAATCTCCCCCCGGCTGCGGGCGAGCAGGGGTAGGGCGGCCTTCAGCGCCCGCGCGGCCTCCGGCTTGCCATTCCAGGCAATGGCGATCGGCGCCGACCGGTCAGGGACATTCGGTCCTGTCTCGGGAATCGCCAAGACCGGCCGACCGGTATCGAACAGGGCAGCTTCGAGCGCGATGTTCTTGCCGGTCTCGCCCGATTTCGGCATCGCGGTGACGATCAGGTCCGTGACCGGCCCGTGCTCACGCGTCAACTTCGAGACCGACCCGATTTCGACCCGTAGGAGCGCGCTCGGACCTGCCGTCATCTTGACAGCATCGGGCAACCCGGCGTCCTTCTGCCATGACGAGAAATGTTGGCGCGCAGCGTTGCGCCTTTCCACGAGCTGCTGCTCAAGGCTTTTCCAGAGGTCGGGCGTCAGATAGATACCCGTGCCATCGCCGACGTAGGCCGCCGGAATATCGCGCGGATCGGTATCGGCGAAGAGACCGGTGATCCGGGCTTCGCTCGGCAGACCTATGGCGAGCGCGGCATCGAGCACGCGCCGATCGGCGGTGGTACCGTCGAGGACGGCGAGGACGGTGCGGAATGTCATGATTCGGCTCCAGCTTGATTGGCTGAATCACATCTTCCGCGAAGCCGTTCGGCGGTACCTTGATCTGGGTCAATGCTCGACGGCCTGTCCGGTGATTTCCTGACCCTGCCGATGACGGCACACAGGAGTACAGGATCATGACCAAGTCTCCCCACGGCACTCAAGACGTAGACCTCTCGCCGCTGGATCCGGTCACATTGCTTGATGCCAGCCGGCGCCATGCGGTCGTGATGACGGCCACCGCGGATCTGGTCGCGAAGACCGTGACCGACATCGTCTCCAAACAGTTCGACCTGGTGCAGGCGGAAGGGAACGGCATCGCGAAAGGCGCTGCCGCTCTCACGACGGGAACCGATCCGCTGGCCGCGGCCCAGAATTGTGCGGCAGCGTTGCGCAGCGGCGCTGACGGCGCTCTCTCGAACGTGCGGGCGATTCAAGATCTGATGCGCGGGTTCGCGTGGCAATGGTACGGCCTGTATGTCGATTCTATCAGTGTCGGGCTCGGCAACGGCCCGGTCGCCCGCTGAGCCAGGAGGAGGTTGTCATGACGATCCGGGATCTTCTGGTCACGGTCGACGGCGGTGCCTCGTCGGAGGCCCGCCTCGCTCTTGCCGCGTCCCTGGCCGAGACATTCGAGGCACATCTGATCGGGTTGCATCCGTCCTCGACGGCGCCAGTCAGCCCCTATTCGGCGAGCTTCGATTCGACCCTGTTCGATGCGGCGATGCAGGAAAGCTATTCCCGCCTCAAGCGACGGTCTGAACATGCGCGGGTTGGCTTCGAGGCGGTCGCGGCTCGTCATGCCATTTCGTCGGAATGGCGCGTGGCCCGCGGCTTTGCCGGTCCCGAAACGGTACTGAATTCCCGCTATGCCGACCTGGCCGTCATTGGCCAGCGCTGGACGGATTTCGACGGACTAAACTATCCGGACCCCGCCGATGTCGTCCTCGACGCAGGTTGCCCGATCTTGGTGATCCCGGCCGTGGGACAGTTCGACCGGATCGAACGCCACGCGTTGATCGCCTGGAATGCCGGCCGCGAGGCCGCCCGTGCCGTGCGCGACGCGCTGCCGCTGCTGAAGCGCATGCGGTCGGCAACCGTGCTCGTGGTCGATCTGAAGGAAAATCCGTACGGCCATGGTGAAGAGCCGGGTGCCGACATCGCCACCCATTTGGCCCGGCACGGGGTCAAGGTCGAGATCGATCGCTGGTCGATCCCCGATGCCAAGCCGGCCGAGGTGATCCTGTCGCGGGCGGCGGACTATGGCAGCGACCTGCTGGTGATGGGCGCCTACGGACACTCGCGGGTCAGGGAACTGGTCCTGGGCGGCGTCACCCGGTCCATCCTCGAGCAGATGACCCTTCCGGTCCTGATGTCGCACTGATCACGGTCCGACCAGTTTAGCAAGGTTGCCGGGATGGCGGGGACAGCAAGCGAGCACCGTTGATTTCCATCAACGGTGCTCTCAATCCTTGCGCTTCGGCTTGGCGCTAATGAGAAAAGAGGACCGGTAGCCGTGCGTATTTCAGAACGTGACGTGTCACGCCGCCCAGGACGAGTTCCCGCCAGCGACCGTGGGAATAGGCGCCCATGACCAGCAGGCCCGCACCGTGCCTTCCTGCTTCCTCGAGCAGGATTGCGCCGGTGCCGCCGGCTCGATCGGGAATGGTTCGGCCCTGTGCCTTGATGCCGTGCATGGCCAGATAGTCCACCACCGGCGTCAGGTTCTTCGGTTCATCGGGCTCGCCCACGCCGAGCACGCTGATCTTGCCGGAGCAGACGCTCAAAAATGGCAGGGCCGCCGCCAGCGCCCGGGCCGCTTCCGGCCCCCGCTTCCAGGCGACCGCAATCGGCGCGGTCTGCGCGATGGAGACATGACCCACCAAAGGGATCGCGAGGACGGGGCGCCCCGTGCAAAACGTCGCGGCCTCCAGCGCCATGCTTTGACCGTTTTCGGGCAACGCGGTGATGATGAGGTCGGCCAGCGGACCATGCTCCTGAAGGAGTTCAGGCATCGCGCCAAACGCGACCTGCAGACGGGTGGTGGGACCTGACCCCATGGTGCCGGGGTTGTCGATCCGGTGCCGACGCTTCCAGTCGTCGAAATGCTGGCTGGCGACCTCGCGCCGCCTGGCGAACTGAATTTCGAGCCCCTGCTGGATCTCAGTGGTTATGTAGACCCCCATGCCATCGGCCATATATGCCGCGGGGATCTCGTTGGGGTCGCCGTCCGCGTAGAGCGCAGTAATACGGGCCGCGACGGGGCGTCCGATGTCGAAGGCGGCATCGAGAACGCGGCGATCGCTTTCCGCGCCGGTGAGCACGGTCAGGATTGTGCGGAACGCCATGACGGGACTCCAACCTGGGTGAGACTGGTTGAAGCTTCCGCGCTTGGAGCCGCCGCCGCCTTGACTTGGCTCAAGGGTACAGGCGTTGGCTCGTCCAAATGCCGTGGTCCAGGGTGAACAGCAGCCGATCATGGAGGCGGGATGGCCGGGCGTGCCAAAACTCGATGCGGTTCGGGATCACCCGAAACCCCGACCAATGCTCCGGGCGCGGGACTGTCGCCGCACGAAATCGGCGATCGAATTCGTCGAGCCGCGCGTCGAGCTGTTCGCGGCTTGGCAGAACCTCCGACTGTCGCGAGGCCCAGGCGCCGATCTGGCTTTCGCGCGGACGGCTCAAGAAATAGAGGTCTGCCTCGTCATCGGAAACCGGCTCGACCACACCTTCGATCCGAACTTGCCGCTGTAGAGATTTCCAGTGAAAGCACAGGGCGGCGCTGGTGTTTTGGTTGAGCTGGCTGCCCTTCCGGCTTGCCAAGTTCGTATAAAAGACGAACCCGCGTTGGTCGAAACCCTTCATCAGCATCACCCTGACCGAGACGCGACCATCGGCGGTCGCGGTCCCCAGGCTCATGGCGTTCGGGTCCTCCGGCTCGGCGGCCGATGCCGCGTCGAACCAGAGGCGGAACAGCCCGAACGGGTCGGTGGCGTCCATTAACTCCATATCGGGATCCTTTGCATGCCGCGCGGTCAGAGCGCGGTGCCGATGCCAAGCGCCATGCCGGAGGCCGCCTCGACCCAGGTCAGATGATCTCGCACGGCTCTGACGCCCGGGATGTTTTCCGCTGCGACGAGCAGTGCGGTCCGTTGCCGCTCGTCGAAAATCATGCCCGAAAGTTCGACGACACCATCGGTGACGCTGAACCGAACGCTTGCGCGCGGGCTCCAGACTTCATGCTCGAAGAATTTGGTCATCGCCGAGAGGATCTCGGTGTCGGGATGGGCCCCTCCAGCTGCCGGCTGGCGCTGGGTGATCAGGGCGCGCATCAGATCCGCCCTGCTGATGACGCCCGCAAGCCGGCCACGTTCGACGATCGGCACGCGGCGGATGCGCTTCTGTTCCATCAGCTTGACCACGTCTTCGAGCGGCGCATCGGCCTCGGCCGTCAGGACGCCGGTCGTCATGACCTCGCCGACTTTCGAGCCGTGCGTGGACGCATACTCCTCGGCGAGCCGGCCCGGCGACGCCAGAAAGGCGATCCAGGGGCGGCGACGCTTCTCGGTGCCGAGTTCGGCCCGCCGCAATAGGTCGCCTTCGGTAATGATGCCGACCACCCCGTTGGTGGCATCGATGACCGGCAGGCCGCTGATGCCCAGCGAGAGCATCAGGCGGGCGGCTTCCTCGACGGTGGCTTCGGGGGAGATCGTGACGACAGGGCCCCGATGCATGACGTCTTTTGCGAGCATGATCATGTCTCCTGAATTTGTATTGATAGGGTTCAAGCGGCCTTCTCGATCGACACCGCCGGCAGCTGGTCCGCTTCGAGCGTTTCATGCAGTAGAAGCTCCTCTGCCCCCGCCTCCAGCTGCGGGCGGTTCCGGCGCAGAATGGCGATGGCGCGTTCCAGGGCCTCGGCCAGCAGCCGATGCACCGCCAGGTCGATTTCGCGGGCGGTCTCGGGCGCAAACGGACGCGGGCGCCAGAAATTTCCGGGCTGGTCCAGCAGGCTGCCGCCGTCCGTGTCATAGGCGACGGGGCCCAGTCCATCGTCCATGCCGAAGCGCTGGACCATGCCGCGGGCCAGATCCGTGGCCTTGGCCAGGTCGTCGGCGGCCCCGGTCGAGATGTCGCCGAAGGCGAGGGTTTCCGCGGCACGGCCGCCCAGCAGCACGGTCATGCGGTCGACCAGCTCCTGGCGGCCCATCAGGAAGCGATCCTCGGTTGGGCGCTGCATCGTGTAGCCGAGCGCGCCGATGCCGCGGGGAATGATCGAGACCTTTTGCACCGGATCGGTTCCCGGCAGTGCCCGGGCAACCAGCGCATGCCCCATCTCATGGGTGGCGACGATGCGGCGTTCGCGCGGTCCGAGGATGCGTGACCGCTTTTCCAGGCCGCCGACGATCCGCTCGATCGCGGCCACGAAATCCTCGGCCCCGATCAGCTTGGCACCGCGGCGGGTCGCGACGATCGCGGCTTCGTTCGCGAGATTGGCGAGGTCGGCGCCGGAGAAGCCCGGCGTCAGCGCCGCGATCTGCCCGCAATCCAGCTTCGGATCGGTCAGCAGTTTCGCGGTGTGGATCTTCAGGATGTCGACGCGCCCGGATTTGTCGGGGCGGTCGACCAGCACCTGACGATCAAAGCGGCCCGGGCGGGTCAAGGCCGGATCCAGGGTTTCGGGGCGATTGGTCGCCGCCAGGATGACGACCGCGGCGGTCCGATCGAAGCCGTCCATCTCGGCCAGGAGCTGATTGAGCGTCTGTTCCTTTTCGTCGATGCCGCCCATGGGCGACTGGCCGCGGGCACGGCCCAGCGCATCCAGCTCATCGATGAAGATGATGCAGGGCGCAGATTTGCGCGCCTGCTCGAACAGATCGCGCACCCGGGCGGCGCCGACGCCGACGAACATCTCGACGAATTCGGATCCGTTGGTCGAATAGAACGGCACGCCGGCCTCACCGGCGACCGCGCGGGCCAGAAGCGTTTTGCCGGTACCGGGCGGGCCGACCAGCAGGATGCCGCGTGCCAGATGCGCGCCCAGGCGTCCGAAGGCCTCGGGTTCCTTGAGGAAATCGACGATCTCACGCAGCTCGACCTTCGCCTCGTCGATGCCGGCGACATCGTCGAAATCGACCTTGACCTCGGTCTCGACGAACAGTTTGGCGGGGCTCTTGCCGACCGAGAGCACGCCGCCGCCGAGGCCGGAGCGACCCCCACCGAGGCGCAGGAACAGGAACCAGATCCCGACGAAGATCAGTGGCGGTGCGATCCAGGCGAACAAGGTCCCGGCCAAACTGGTCGAAGGGCGGGCGGAAAACTCGACGTTGTGTTGGCTGAGCTGCTCCGCCAAATCCATCGGCACGCGCTCGGTCACGAAGGCGCTCTTGCCGTCGGACAGGGGCTCACTGCTCTCGCCGGTGATGGTATCGCCGCTGATGACGACGCTCTTCACCTTGCCGCCGTCGAGCAAGGTCTCGAATTGACTATAGGGTACCGTCAAGGGGACGATGAATTTGCCCGTCGCCGCGAGGCCCCAGAAGAAGGTCGCGGCCAAACTGATGAGACCGAACCAGAGCACGCTGCTGGCGAGGCTTGGGGTCGGCTTTTCGGGCGGCTTTACGGACATGGCACCCTCGCGGCGGTCGGTAGAACACCAGACTGCCCATTGGCGCGATGGGAAACCTTGATCTAACTCAAGCGACTGCGCGATCGGGCTCGAGGCCGAGCGACCTGGCCGCAGCCGCGATACTTCGTTCGATACTTCCCTCGGCATCGACCAGCGTCCAGTCCAGCGGGCCGACCTCGTGCGCAAGCTGCCGGTGCACCACCAGCGTTGTCGCATCGGAGGCATCCGCTGTCCTGGCTTCGACCCGTGCCATGAGGGTGGTTGCCGAGGCTGTGAGCCACACGCCATGGAAGGCCACGCCGATCGTCTGAGCGATGCCGGCGATGGCCTGGCGGTCTTCGGTCCGGGCGAAGACGGCGTCGGCGATCACGCTGCAGCCGCCCGCCAGCGCCGCGTAGGCTCGATCGCAGAGTCTGTCATAGACGGCACTCCTCGCTGCCGGACCCTAGGCATCGTCAGAAAGCCGCGTCTGCTCGGCGACGCTCTGCAGCTGTTTGCGGATCACGTCGCTGCGTAGCACGCGGGCGCCGGGCACGGGATTCAGCATCGGGGCAAGGCCGCGCGCGACGGTCGTCTTGCCACTGCCGCTGAAGCCGCCGATGGCAACGAGGCTGGGTTCGGCCGGATGCAACAGTGCGATCGCCAGGTCGAGATAGTTGCGGGCTTCGGTCATGGCCTGATCGCGTGGCGCCCCCGCCGCCAGCTGTCGTGCGGCCGTCTCGGTCACCTGGGCTCGAATCCCGGCGCGCAATGACAGGAAAAGAGGCAGAAGCGGCAGCCCTTCGCTCTCGTCCATCCGATCGAGATAGTGGTTGAAGACCAGATTTCCGAGACCGTCGAGACCGCGGTGATGCAGATCCATCAGCAGGAACGCGAGATCAAACAGGACATCGATGCAGGCGATCGAACGACTGAATTCGATGCCGTCGAACAGGGTCGGTTTGCCCTCGAACAGGCAGATGTTGCGCAGATGCAGATCGCCATGGCACTCACGCACCTTTCCGCTTTGACGCCGCTGTTCGAGCAGATTGCCATGGGTCGCGAGCGCCGACAGCGCGGCGGCGTGCCAACGTTCGATCACGTTGCCGTCGAATGCCTCGCCCGGCCGCAGATTGACCCGTGTCGTCTCGATCGCCTCGGCGATGCCGGCCTCTCCGCCCATATCCGGGGCTTGCGGGGCCGTGTGGTGAATTTCGACGATCCGCTCGACCAGATCCGCTATCAGGCCGGGCGTCAAGCGAGCGTCCTGGGCTCTTCGGTCGAACAGGTCCGACTGGTCGAACCGGCGCATCTCCACGACCCAATCGATCGGATGGCCATGGCCGCCGAGCGCCAGCGTCCCATCCTCCCGCCGGACGATCGGCTTGACGCCGAGATAAAGCGCCGGCGCAAAGCGTCGGTTCAGCTCGAACTCCCGTTCACAGGCGACATGCCGCAACCGCTCGGTCGAATAGTCGAGATAGGAGAAACGCACGGCCCGCTTCAGCTTGTAGGCGCGGTCGCCAGCGAGGAAAATGAGCGAGGCATGGGTATCGGCGCGCTCGACCGATCCCGCATGATGGGTCGCCGGATCGGCGAGCAAAGCGATCGCTTCGCCCTGGAAATCATCGGCCATGAGGCATCTCCAAGCGCCGGAGAGGTAGCCGCGGCGCAATATTGCTGGATCTCGGTTAACCCGTTGGAAATTCTCGGACCCGTCAGCCGGCGCCATGCCGGACTGAGAGAGACGGGGCAGCGGCGACCGGAACGGTAAAGCTGACGCTGCCCCGCAAGGATCGGCGTGAACTACGCCGATTGACGGCTCTTTACGCGCTTATCGCGTTCTTCTGCTCGGCCACCGCCGCGGGGGACTTCGGTAGCGTCACTGTGAGCACGCCGTTTTCGAATTTCGTGTCCAGGCGCCCGACCTGGGACGCTCAAGGCATGTGGAAGGAGCGCTCGAAACATGTTCGAGCCGATCGAACACCGGTCGCAGCGGTCGCGCCTTGATTTAGGTCAATTGACAAAGGCGCTGCAGTCCGCGGCCGCGCTCGCTAAAGCCGATTCAGTCCGATCCACCGGATGGCGCATTGATCTCCATCAAGCGTGGCTCTGTGGGCTCAGGCCGGGCGACCATAGGTAGTTTCCCTTACGGATCTAACCGTATATCTGCGGCCGGCCGATCAGCGCTTCAATCTCCCCATCGAACACATACAGCGGGGGCTGGAAATGTTGGAACTGAGCTGCTTTTCGTCTTCCTTTCTCTCTGGGCTACCGAGCAAGGCGCCGGTCGTCCTACCCGAAGACATCGGGCGCAATCAGCTGGTGAAGCGCGATCAGGCGCTGTTCTGGGAAGGCGATACGGTCGACAGCTATTACCGCGTCATCAGCGGTGCCGTCCGCCTGTGCAAGCAATTGCCTGACGGCCGCCGGCATGTCGCCAACTTCTATGCGGCCGGCGACCTGATCGCACCCGAAGCTTCCGGACAGGCGGGCTTCACCGCAGAGGCGATCGTCGACAGCGTGATCTGTCAATATTCACGGACCGCGGTCGACCGACTGGTTCGGACGAACCCGCATATCGCCAGTCAATTGCTGTTGCTCGCCTACGATCGCCTCGCCTCGGCGCAGAGCCAGATGGTGGTGCTCGGCCGCAAGACCGCCGACGAGCGGATCGCGACCTTCCTCGCAGAGCATGCCGCTCGGCTGCCGAACCACAAGCGGCTGATGAAGATGCCGATGTCGCGGGCCGACGTCGCCGACTATCTGGGTCTCACGGTCGAGACTGTCAGCCGTGTGCTATCAAAGCTGCGCCGGGACAAGGTCATCGAGCTGCCGGACGTTCATTCGGTTCGGATCCTCGACGAGGGGCGGTTGGATGAGATCAGTAGTGGCGAGGCTTGAGCATCGGCTTGCCGTTCTATTGATGCGCTCATCCGGTCGGAAGCGCAGGCCGATATCGATGCATGGATCGCGCTCGAATTCGACCTGTGCGCGGCGGTAGTACCGCGCCGACATCTGCCGCTCGGCTGGCTGCGTCTCAGGATGCCAGCACAATGTCAGGGGTTGCTCGACCAAGCGTCCGGAGCCTTTACCGCAGATTTAGGGAGAACAAAGGCTATTCGCCGCGGAAGTTCGCAAAAACTCAGCGACTGATGCGCGCGCCGAAGATGCTGGTGTGACCGGCGCAAGCTTGCCCTGTCCGACACTCTTGGCTGGAGCAGGCTACCGCTTGGGTGATCAGGCCGCCGGCGCTCCGCGTCCGATCACAATCTTGACGGCTCGGGCAGTCGCCATCTGCAGGGCAGTGGCGAGTTCCTGGACGGGAACGGGCGACCCTGCGGCGATTAAGTCCGTCCCAACCCGGTGCAACAGCGCCTCGTCACCGTGCAGGTCGAGATCGGTGACAAGCCCGAGCGCATAGTCATGTGCTGCCAAGCCGCTCTGCTGGCGGCGATGGGCTGCCCACAGACCGAACAGTTTGGCGCGCCGGGCCTGGACCGCAAAGCGGACGGATTCATCGTGCGCGAACTTCGCTTCGATGCTGCGTTCCCGTTCTTCAAGCATTTGTCATCCTCCTGATTTCGTCGCGTGTTGGCATTCGACTGCCCCGTAAGAGGCTAGTGCGACATGGCCAGAGGCAGCGTCGTGTCCTGCAGCATTTGCCGGGTGACGCCGCCGAGGACGATTTCCCGAAACCGCGAATGGCCATAAGCACCCATGACCAGAAGATCGGCCTCCAGGTCGGCGCAACGGGCGAGCAAGGTCGCCGTGATCGATTGATCGGGATCGGTCACTTCCTCGAACGCGGCATGGATCCCGTGATCGCGGAGATAGTCGATCAAGGCCGGCAGAGGACAATCCTGTCCGGCTTCGGACCGATTGACGGAAAGCGCCGTCACCGATCTGGCCGCTGCCATGAGCGGCAGCGCGTCGCGCACGGCGCGGCTGGCCTCCCGGCTGCCGTCCCAGGCAACCACGACACGCGTTCCGATCGTCTCGAACGGCCCCTCACCCGGAAGGACGAGGATCGGCTGCCCGGAGGCGAGCACGACGCTTTCCGGCGGCACGTCCGGCACTCCTTGAGAGTCGAGCCGTCCGAGGATCGTCAGATCGGCTTGCTTCGCGTAGATCCGCCAGACATCTGCTACGTTGGGGCTGCTGCGCCATTCGGCCCGGACGCCTTCGCGTTCGATCCTATCCCTGAGGGCTTGGGCGGCTTCTTCGCCAGCGAGCAGGGCTTCGATATCGCAGCCGATCTCGAAACCACGGCCGAGCACCTGTAACAAGGTCAAAGCCGCACCATGGTGGCGCGCGAGCGAGATCGCGAGATCGAGGCGCGCCTCGCCGGCCGGGGTCGATTCCAATGGCACCAGGAGTCTTCGCAGCATCTGCCGTTCTTTCCCGAGAGCAAGATCGTGCTGCGAAGATCCCACGCCGGGACGCCCTGCGCCTTGATCCAGCGCAAGGCACTGCTGGCGATCGTGGTCAATGCCATCATCCAGAATGCCGGCCAGACCTGCTCCGCCGGCAGCCGCGTGCTGGTGCAGGACGGCATCTATGACCGGTTCGTGGGGGCACTCGCCGACCGGTTCGCCCAACTGACCGTGGGCTCCAGCCAGCAGGACCTGGACGTCGGTCCGGTCATCAACCCGGCGCAGCGCGCCCGGGTCGAGCAATATCTGGACCGTGCCCGCGCCGACGGGCTGCCGATCCTGGCCCAGGGCAAGATCTCGCCCGACGCCCCCGCCGGCGGCTTCTACGTCAAGCCGACCCTGATCGGCAACGTCCCGGAGAGCCACGCGCTGGCGCAGGAGGAAGTGTTCGGCCCCGTGCTGTCGGTCTTGCGCTTCAGCGACGAGGCGGACGCGCTCCGCATTGCCAACGGCACGCCCTACGGCTTGGTCGCCGGCGCCTGGACCCGCGACGGCGCCCGGCAATTGCGCCTGGCTCGCGCGCTCGAAGCCGGCCAGGTCTTCATCAACAATTACGGCGCCGGCGGCGGCGTCGAACTGCCGTTCGGCGGCGTCAAACACTCCGGGCACGGCCGCGAGAAGGGCTTCGAGGCGCTGTTCCATTTCAGCACGATCAAGACCGTGGCGATCAAGCACGGGTAGGGCCGTAGCATCGGTAAGGGGCTAGCCAGAAGTCGGCGTCTTCGATAGGTTTCCACAACTCATCGGAGACTGCTTTGAATCTTTCGCGCCTTGCCGGGCCTATGCTCGCGATCCTCTTCTGGTCGAACACCAGCGTGTTCGCACAGACCGACGATGCTATAGCGCCGGCTTCACCGGCCGCACTCGAATTCGCTCAAACGATGCAGGCTGGTCGTCAGCTGAGAGCCTTTATGCGCGGGATCGCCACCCATACCGTGACGATCCAAGGCACCGTCGCAAAATACGGCGCCGACAAGGTGACGCCGGTGCTCGAACGAAACATCGAGGAAGAAGCGATCAAGCACGACGCCGAGTGGGCGAACAACCTCGCCCTATCATACGAAGAATATTTGACGGATGATGAGCTACGATCGTTGGCCAAAAACACGGCTCAATCGCCTTTTGTGCCGAAGCTGAAAGAAGTAATGCCGCAGGCTGGTGCAAGTATGAAACGCCGGTCGGAAGCGTTGGTGACGGCAGCCGCTACCCAAGTCGTAATGGTCACATTCAGGCAATTTACAACGGGCGACCCGCCGAAATAGCTGGATGGATAGGCGTCTCCCAGGCCCTTAGGCCCCGCCGGCCTGAAAAATGGTGTCCCCGACGTGATTCGAACACGTGACCCCCGGTTTAGGAAACCGATGCTCTATCCTGCTGAGCTACGGAGACGACGCGGGTCTTATAGCCTAGAGGGGCCCCAAGCGAAAAGCCTCAAGGGCGCTGGGTTGCTTTGCGGCCGTCGGGCAGCAGCTCCAGCGCCGTGACATCCTCCAGATCCAGGATCGGCCGGCCTTCGTAGGCGAGCCAGCCGCGTACCCGGACCCTGCGCCCTTCGAGCGCCGCCGGGTCGAAGTCGTCGGCGCGCTGCAGCACCGCACGCGGGATGCGCACGGTGAAGCCATGGCGCCAATCCTGGGCGAAATCGAGAAATGTCGCCTCATGGGTCGGTGCCACCGACAGCACGCGGCCTTCGACCAGGACGAAGCCGCCGGTGTCGCGCGCGGTCAGATGGTCGGGCGCACGCACTGCGTAAACCGACAAACGCCAGAGCCCACGATGATGCCGGCGGGCGTCCGCCTCGGCCTTGAGCAGCATCGGGGCGACAGGGCCCACATCGCGGGTGAGTTCAAGCCGGTCGCGGCCCTGGCGCAGCAGTTGGTCCTGCAGCCAGGTGCCGTTGCCGAGGGTCGCTTGGCCGACCAGGCGGCCGTGGCGGTCGGGCTTGTCTTGGCGCGCGCGGAGCGTGACCGCCTGGCCGAGTGCCAGATCGGCCAACGCCTGGCGGGCGGCGTCGGCTGCGGGCCAGGGCACATCCTTGTTCATGGCAAGCGGGGCGGCGGGCGCGATCAGGCCGGCCAGGCGCAGCACCTTGCCGTCGGCGAGCGTGAGGGTGGCGCCATCTTCGACCGACTGGACGGTACCGCTCGCAACTTCGGGCAGGCCGTCGAGAGCGGCGTCGCGCGGCTTGGCTTGCGCGATCAGCGGCAGCAGGGCCAGCCCCGCCAGCACCATCCGTCCGAACCAGGCCATGCCGCCTCCCTTTCGAGAGACAGCTCTAGCAGAGTTCAAGCCTCGATCAACAGATCCTGGGCCAACTCGACATGGCGCGAGATCGATTGCCGCAGCTTTTGCAGCGCGCGATGTTCGAGCTGGCGCACGCGTTCCTTGGAGACGCCCAACTCGCGGCCCAGTTCCTCGAGCGTGCAGCCCTCGTCGCGCAAGCGGCGGCCGGCGATGATGGTGCGTTCGCGCGGCGACAGTTCGGACAGCGCCTCGGCCAGCCATTTGGAGCGGGTGTGGGCGTCGCGCAGGCCGATCACGACCTCTTCGGGGCTGGGCCGCGCATCGGCCAGGAAATCCTGCCAATCATCGTCGCCGCCCTCGCTGATCGGCGCGTTCAGCGACTGGTCGTTGCCGGCCAGGCGCTGTTCCATCGCCTCGACATCCAGGATATCGACCTGCAGTTCGTCGGCGATCTTGCGGCGGCCCTCGTCGCCCAGGGGGCGGCCCGACTGATCCTCGATCCGGGCGCGCAGTCGGCGCAGGTTGAAGAACAGGGACTTCTGCGCGGCCGTGGTGCCGGTGCGCACGATCGACCAGTTCCTCAACACGTAATCCTGCATGGCGGAGCGGATCCACCAGGCGGCATATGTCGAAAAGCGCACGTCGCGCTCGGGTTCGAACCGGGCCGCCGCCTGCATCAGGCCGACATTGCCCTCCTGGACCAGGTCGCCCATCGGCAGGCCGTAGTTGCGAAAGCGCGTCGCGGTCGAGACGACCAGGCGGGTATAGGCGCCGACCAAACGGTGCAGCGCCTTCGTATCGTCCTCTTCCCGCCAGCGGCGCGCCAGATCGAACTCGGATTCGCGGCTCAACATCGGCACCTTCATCGACGCCTTGATGTAGGAGAGGTTGGCCCGCTGCGTTTCCGGATCGTCGATATGCGCCATGACGGTCTACCCCCCAAAGGGACCGAGCCACTACCGGCTTCAGGGGGTTTACGCAGCAAGGGGCCGTCCGGATCATCCGGCCGTGCAAAATATTTCGTCGGGAACGATCAGCAAGAGAGATCAGGCCTCGTAGGCCTCGGCGATCTGGCCGTCGAGGGTCAGGCAGGCGGCGGCGAGCGGGCCGCCGAAGCCGCAGCCGCGATCCATCGAGAGCGCGAACGGCGCCTGTTGCAGCCCGCCATGATGCTTGTCGAAGCCGCGCACGACCTTGGTGAAGCCGCCGAAGGATTCGCTCAAGTCGAGGAAGCCGGCGCCGCCCCACCAGAAACTGTCATGCTGGGCGGTCAAGGGCCGGCTGGGATCGATGCCGGCATGGACGAACAGCAGCTCGTTGCCGCCGGTATAGGCGGCACGGCGCAGTGCCGTCAGCAGATTGGCATGGCCGGGCGCGCCATTGACGGCGCCCCGCACCTCGTTGGTCCAGCGCGTGATCGCGACCGGCCCGTCGCGGCTCGCCACCAGCCCGTGATTGCGGTCGAGGCCATAGCCCTCGAGCGTGGCGGCCAGACCGTGATCCAGCATCCAGCCGTAGACTTCCTGGGGATTGGGCGCAAACTGCAGTTCCAGCAGCTTCTGCCACATTTCTTCCTGGCTGCCGCGCAGATAGACCAGGTCGCTGGCGAAGGCGCCGGGCCGGGCGATGAAGCTGCGGCGGAACGACAGGAGCTCGTCCAGCGTCTCGCGCACGGCCGTGCCCCGGCCGATCATATTGCCCAGATAGACCAGCGCGTCGCCCGGCTGCAGGCGGCGTTCGATGGCGCTATGGATGGTGCGGAGCCGGTCGATCTCGGCATGGATCGAGGAGACCGCCCAGACGCGGCGCCGCCCGACCAAAATGCCGAAACGACGACGGGGAGGGGTGCGGGGCTGGCTCATCAGCCACCAGCTTAGCGTGGGCCCCGGGGCCCGCGCCATAGGCTAAATGGCGAAAGGCCGGCCGCACCCTCTGAATAAAGGGCAGCGGCCGGCCTCTTCATTGCGGCAAAGCCGACGTCAGGCGGCGTTGAGCATTTGCTCCAGGCGCTCGGTCGCCGTGCTCTCGTCGATCGCCTCGACGGCGGCAAACTCGCGCACCAGACGGTCGAGCGCCGCCTGATAGATCTGGCGTTCGCTGTAGGACTGGTCCGGCTGGCCGGCATTCCGATACAGATCGCGCACGACCTCGGCGATCGAGGCCGGATCACCCGAATTGATCTTGGCCTCGTATTCCTGGGCCCGGCGGCTCCACATGGTCCGCTTGGCCTTGGACCGGCCCTTGAGCTTGACCAGGGCGACCTGCATCTCTTTCTGGGTCGACAGGCGGCGCAGACCCGAGGCCTTGGCCTTGGTCACCGGCACGCGCAGGGTCATGCGGTCCTTGTCGAAATGCACGACGAAGACATTCAGCCGATAGCCCGAGATTTCCTGGGCTTCGATACCAAGGATCTTGCCGACGCCGTGACTCGGGTAGACGACGAAATCGCCTTCTTCAAAAGCTAATTTTTCCGGCATCCGATTCTCTCAAAAGCCTGTGGCCAGGTCGGTTGGGCGCTAGTCACACATCCCGCTGCTTGCGAACAAACCGGTTCGCGAGCACCGACGATGCTATCCGACCGTACGGATGGGGGTGACCGGGCCGCATTCGTGAGATGCCCAGAAATTCGATCGTCTGAGACGTCTACGATGCTCCGTTCGTGAAGAACAGTAACACAAAAGTCACGCCAATTGCCAGCCTAACGCCATACGGCGCCGGCATGGCAACCATGAAACTTACGATTTTCGGCTTTTTACTCTACGGCACGGGTCCCGGAGCCGGAGCCGGCTACCCGCTGCAGGCGAGCACCGACCGGCTATGGGCGGATCAGCGCTTGCCCGGGGTCGCCGTGAAATATTTGTCGAACTTGCCGTCGACGCCCTTCCAGCTGTCGGCATCGGCCGGGGCCTCGCCCTTGCGGGTGATGTTGGGCCAGCTGGCCGAATAGTCGCGGTTCAGCCCCAGCCATTTCTCGGCCTGGCCGTCGCTGTCGGGGATGATCGCCTCCGCCGGGCATTCCGGCTCGCACACGCCGCAATCGATGCATTCGTCCGGGTTGATGACCAGCATGGTCTCACCCTCGTAAAAGCAATCGACCGGGCAGACTTCCACGCAGTCCATGTACTTGCACTTGATGCAGGCTTCGGTGACGACGTAGCTCATCGGTCTCGTTTCCCGTTTTGCGGCTGAGCGGCCAAGTTTTGCCGCCCCGCATTGAAAATACGCGGGCGCTTATCCCGCAAGTCCAAAAATTGGCGCGTCAGCCCTGTGCCGCCCGATCCCGCCGCGCCAGCACCCGCTGGCGGGCGGCGCCGCGCTCGTGATCCTCGACGAAGATCAGGCCGGCGATCCGGCGGATCAAGGCGTCTTCATCCGGGTCCAGCACGCCGTCGGCATAGGCCACCTCCCACAGCATCTCGATCATCTCCACCCGCGCCGCCGGGTCGAACCGCTCCGCCACGACCCGGGTGAAGCGATAGAGCGCGCTCGACCGGTCCGCCGCATTTTCCGCCGCGGCGATCAGCCGATCGACCGAGCCCTGGTCGAGCGCGAAGCGCTTGGCCAACACCCCGCGGATCGCCGCCCGCTCGGCCGGATCGAAATCATCGTCCATGCGCGCGGCTTCGACCAGCAAGGCCGCGACCGCGATATGGATCTCCGTCTCCGCCCGCGGCGCATCGCCCGGCATCAGCAGATCGAGAATACGGTCGAACATGGGAGCGGTCCCTACCATGAGAGGCACCCCCGTTCAACCGTGATGGCAGCGAAAAGCTCCGCCGCCTCTGCCAATCAGCGGCAAAGCTGCTATCCTCGGCTGATCATGACGACAGCCCCCGATCCCGCGGCCATTCCCGTCGACCAGCGGCGGTTCGCGCCCGCAACCGAGCGCAATCGCGACCCGATCCTGGCGCTGCTGCGCCGGGTGCTGCCGGCCGCCGGCACGGTGCTGGAGATCGCGAGCGGCACCGGCGAGCATGCGATCTATTTCGGCCGGCATCTGCCGCACCTGACCTGGCAGCCGACCGATCTGGATGCCGCCGCCCGCGCCAGCATCGTCGCCTGGAGTGTCGAGGCCGGCCTCGCCAACATCGCCGCCCCCCTGGCACTCGACGCAGCACTGCCGAACTGGCCGGTCGATCGGGCCGATGCGGTGCTGGCGGTCAATATGGTCCATATCTCGCCCTGGGCCGCAACCGTCGGGCTGCTCGGCGGATCCGCGCGCGTGCTGCCCGGCGGCGCGCCGCTCGTGCTCTATGGCCCCTACAAGCGGGGCGGCCGCCATACGGCACCCAGCAATGAGGCGTTCGATCAGAATCTGCGCCGGCAGAACGACGCCTGGGGCGTGCGCGATCTGGAGGTCATGGTCGAGACCGCCGCCGCCGCGGGCTTCGATCTGGCCGAAATCGCCCCGATGCCGGCGAACAATCTGGGTCTGGTGTTCCACCGCCGCTGACCGGCTTGGCGGCAGAGTTTGTTCCTGATATGTTCCGTAAAATCATCTAACGGAGCGCCGTCGCCATGCCGTCCCGTCTCAGCCGTGCCGCCCTCGACCGCGCCCGCCATTTCGTCGCCGCCAAGGGCCGGTTGCTCGATGCCGTGCTGATGCAATATGCGCTGGGCGAGGGCGCCGGCACGGACGCGCTGGTGGCGCTGGCGCCCTATCAGAACGACGACGGCGGCTTCGGCCATGGGCTGGAGCCGGACCTGCGCACCCCCGCCTCGACCGCGATCGCCACCAGCACGGCGCTGCAAATCCTGCGGCGGATCCGGGCGCCGGCCGACCATCCGCTGATCGAGGATGTCGTGGCCTATCTGGTCGCGACCGTCGACCGGGATCTGGGGGTCTGGCCGATCATCGGGCCGGAGGTCGACGAGGCACCCCATGCGCCCTGGTGGCACTATGGCCCGGATCTGGCCGCCGCCTGGAACGGCTTCCGCTTCAACCCGACCGCCGATCTGCTGGCCGGGCTGATCGATTATCGGACGCTGGTGCCGGCGGATCTCTTGGCCGGTCTCGAGGCGCGCATGCTGGCGACGGCCCAGGCGACCGACAAGCTCGACGGTGCCTATGACCTGATGGCGGCCTGGCGCCTGGCCGAGACGCCGGGCCTGTCCGCCCCGCTGAAGGATGCCCTGACGAGGCTGCTGGAGGCGTCGCTGGCCGCGATCGCGCCGGACGATCCCCACGTCAATTTCCTGGAACTGGCGCCGCCGGCCACGGGACCGCTCGCGGCGCTCTCCGCACAGCGCTTCGCTGAGGCGGTCGAGACCGCCATCGCGGCCCAGAGGCCAGACGGCAATTGGGCGCCGTTCTGGGAGTGGAAGGATGTGTCGGCCGCCGGCTGGTTCGCGGCCGAAGCCGACTGGAACAGCCTGCTGACGCGCCACACCATCGAGGTGCTGGCGGCCCATGACCTGATCGAGCCGGCATGACGACCGCCATCGTTGGCGCGCTCTGGGACCGGTTCGAGCAGCGCGACTGGACCGGCGCGCGGGCGCTTCTGGCCGACGATGCCGTCATGACCTGGGTCTGTACCGCCGAGCGCTTTCACGGCGGCGATGCGGTGATCGCGGTCAATGCCGCCTATCCCGAAGGCTGGTCGATCCACCTGCTCGACTGCACGCCGCTGGCCGACGGCCGGATCCTGAGCCTGGTGCGCGTCGAGCATCCGCCGCAGTGTTTCTTCGCGACATCGCTGTTCCGGATCGAAGACGGGCTGATCACCGGGATCGAGGAATATTGGGCGACGGCCGAAGCGCCGCCGGCATGGCGCAGCGCGGGTGATCTACCGGGCTACGAACACCCGACCTAATCGTCGGCCAGCAGCGGCACCCAATCGTCCGGAATGCGCGACAGCGGCTCCGGTGGTGCCGTGTCGCGATAGAGCAGCTGCGCTTCCGCGGCCGGCCCGCGCCTGGTGCCCAGTCCCAGCACGGCGACCCGGCGGCGATGGCGACCCTGGACGACCGTCAGCAGGGCGCCGACGCGCACGGCCTGATTGGGCTTGGTCACGATGCGCCCGGCCAGTTCGACCAAACCGGCCTCGCACAGGCGGGCAGCGAGCGACCGGGTCTTGGCCAGGCGCGCATGCCACAGCCATTTATCGATGCGCAGGCTGCCGCTCACCCGCGGCCTCGCAGCGCTCCGAGCTTGGCGAACGGGTGATCGGCCGACGGCGCCGGCGCCGGCGGGGCAGCCCGCGCCTCCTTGCGCCGCACCGGGCGCTTTTTCGCGACGAAGCTGGTCGTGCCATCCTCGACCACGCCGCGATAGCCCAGCGCCGTGACGATGCCGGCCAGGTCCGTCAGGGGCGAGCCCACCAGGGCCGCGAGCGTGCCGTCGAGGGTAAACCGACCGTCCCGCGCCTTGGTCCTGAGCACCAGGGCAAGATCCTCCAGCCGATCGGCCCGGATCGCGCGGGCGCCAACCGGGCGATAGCCGATCGCGTCGAAATAGGCGACCGGCTCCGCCGCGCGCGCCACCGACAGGCGGCCGGCCGGTGGCACCGCGAGCGGGCCGCCGCCCTGATGGACCGTCCAGAGCAGCGCCCGCAATGCCACCGCCGCCGGTTTCAGCAGCTTGTCGAAATAGACCGTCTCGGTGCCGAAGCGGATGCCGAGCCGGCTCAACGCCTTGCGGTCGGCCGGATCGAGTTCGCCGACCAGCGCCCGCGCCGGTTCGGCATCGAGCGAGCCCAGGCCTTCGCCCAGCCGGAACACCAGCCCGCGGGCGCCGGCCTCGAGCGGACTGGCCAGCGCCGCTTCGAGCGGCGCCAGGGTGCGGGCAATCGTCTCGCGCACGAAACGTTCGAGCCGGCGCTTGACCCCGTCGCGGGCCTCGCCGTCGAGAAAATCGACGGCGCGCAGCTCGACCCGGGGAGCAAGCGCCCGATCGCCGGCGACCAGGCGCGCGATCGGCTCGCCGATCCAGGCAACCGTGCCGTCCGGCATCAGCGCAAAAGCGGCATCCTCGGCGGCAACGAGGCGCCGGGCACGCGCCTGGACTTCGCCGCGCAGCATGCGGTTGGCGGCGACCATCAGGGTCTTCGCCCCCTCGCCGGTCGCGGCCGGATCGGGATGGAAACCGAAGCCCTTCATCACGCCGACGAAATGACCTTCGACCCAGACCTCGCCATCGTCGGCGACGCTGGCCATCAGCTCGCGCGCCTCGCCCAGGCTGCGCACCAGAAACGCCGAACGCCGGTCGACGAAGCGCTGGGTGATGCGATCGTGCAGCGCATCGGACAGCTTGTCCTCGACCGTGCGGGTGCGGTCCTGCCAGGTGGCGCCGTCGGCCAGCCAGCCGATGCGGTTGGTGATGTAGGTCCAGGTGCGGATATGGGCGATGCGCTGGACCAGCGTGTCGATATCGCCCTCGGTCCGGTCGATGCGCGCGATCTGGGCCGCGACCCAGTCGGGCGGCAGGCGCTCGTCCGGGCCGGTCAGATGGCGGAAGATCTGGGTCAGCAGGCGTGCATGATCCTCGGTCATCACCTTGCGGAAATCCGGGATCTGGCAGATTTCCCACAGCAGCCGGACATTGCCGGGATTGGTCGCCTTCCGGGCGATGTCCGGCTGACGCGCCAGCACCTGTAGCGCCAGTTGGTCGTCGCCGCCGTCGGCGCGCAGCAGCACCGGCGAGGGCGGGCGCGCCTCCAGGCTTTTCAGCAAGAGGGCGGCCGAGCGGAAATCGAGCTTGGGATTGCGCCACCACAGCGCCGTCAGCGGATCGAAGCGATGGGCCTCGACCGCCTCGACCAGCTCTTCATCGAGCGGACCCGCCTCGGCCGTGGTGCCGAAAGTGCCGTCGTTCATGTGCCGGCCGGCGCGCCCGGCGATCTGCGCGATTTCGGACGGGGTCAGCCGGCGCGGCCCACGCCCGTCGAATTTGCTGAGCCGGGCGAAGGCGACATGATCCAGATCCATGTTCAGGCCCATGCCGATGGCATCGGTCGCGACCATGTAATCGACCTCGCCGGCCTGATACATCGCGACCTGGGCGTTGCGCGCCCGCGGGCTCAAGGCGCCCAGCACGACCGCCGTGCCGCCGCGCTGGCGCCGCACCAGTTCGGCCAGTTCGAACACGTCGGACACGGAGAATGCCACGACCGCGCTGCGCGGCGGCAGGCGCGTGACCTTCTGCGGCCCGGTATAGGTCAGCGTCGAGAAGCGGGGACGCGAGACGGTTTCAGCCTCGGGCACCAGCCGGCGCAGCAGCGGGCGGATCGTGTCGGAGCCGAGAAACATCGTCTCGTACCGGCCGCGCGCATGCAGCAGCCGGTCGGTGAAGATATGGCCGCGCTCCGGATCGGCGGCCAGTTGGATCTCGTCGATCGCCAGGAAATCGACCTGCCGGTCCAAGGGCATGGATTCGACGGTGCAGACGAACCAGCTGGGGTTCGGCGGCACGATCTTTTCCTCGCCGGTGATGAGCGCCACGGCGCGCACGCCCTTTTCGCGCACGACGCGGTCGTAGTTTTCCCGGGCCAATAGGCGCAAGGGGAAGCCGATCATGCCCGAGGCGTGGCCCAGCATGCGTTCGATGGCGAGATGGGTCTTGCCGGTATTGGTCGGTCCCAATACCGCCGTGATCCGCCCGGGCGAGAGGGTCGATCCCATCATCGGAACATCGGGCCGATGATGCCGAAATGCAAGCACCGCCGCCGGAGCATCGGCCGTGCCGCACCCGGCCCTTGCGATGATCGGAGCACTCCTACATATGAGGGGCCCCGTTTCATGCAATCAGGTTGATGGTTCTCAAAGATGGCAGAAACCCGCAGCTTTCAGGCCGAAGTCTCGCGCCTGCTCGATATCGTCGCCCACTCGCTCTATAGCGACAAGAAGGTCTTCCTGCGCGAGCTGATCTCGAACGCGTCCGACGCGTGCGATCGCCGGCGCTATCTGGCCCTGACCGAGCCCCTGCTGGGCGCCCCCGACGGCAAGTATCGCGTGCTGTTGAAGCCCGACAACGCCGCCAAGACGCTCACCATCCTCGACAATGGCATCGGCATGACCGAGGCTGAGCTGATCGAGAACTTAGGCACCATCGCGCGCTCGGGCACGGCCGCGTTCCTGAAGAACCTGGAGGGCGACGCCAAGCGCGACGTCAGCCAGATCGGCCAGTTCGGCGTCGGTTTCTATTCGGCCTTCATGGTCGCGGATCGCGTGACGGTCGTGTCGCGCAAGGCCGGCGAGGCCCAGGCGCATCAGTGGGAGTCCGACGGCAAGGGTGAATTCACCGTGGCGCCGGTCGAGAGTGTCGAGGTCGGCACGCGCATCACGCTGCATCTGAAGGAAGACGAGCAGGATTACATGCTGCCCGCCCGGCTGAAGCATGTGGTCAAGACCTATGCCGACCATATCGCGCTTCCGATCGTGCTGGACGAGGACGGCAAGGAGGAGGCGCTCAACAGCGCGTCCGCCCTCTGGACCCGGTCCAAGAGCGAGGTCACGCCCGAGCAGTCGACCGAGTTCTATCGCCAGGTCGCCCATGCCTATGACGATCCCTGGCTGACGCTGCATTACAAGGCCGAAGGCGTCATCGAATATACCAGCATGCTGTTCGTGCCGGGTTCGAAGCCGTTCGACCTGTTCGACCCGGCGCGCAAGCACTCGGTCCGGCTCTATGTCCGCCGCG
>Ga0302314_10005017_pt1 | contig 24204 bp, 21 predicted proteins | sample III_Palsa_N2_3_FD_200533 | JGI IMG/M metagenome (GOLD analysis project Ga0302314, IMG submission 200533) | Peat permafrost microbial communities from Stordalen Mire near Abisko, Sweden - III_Palsa_N2_3 | ecosystem: Environmental > Terrestrial > Soil > Palsa > Peat permafrost | place: Sweden... | reverse complement strand
AGCCGGTAACGGCCAAGCCCCTTTTCTTATGCCCGCTTAGCAAGCTGGAACGAAGGGCTCCAACAATGGCTCCTTCCCCTCCTCCGCCCGGACCAGATCCGCGGCACCATCCGTGCCAGGTCTGCGGAAAATTCGGTGCTCACGGTCACCATGACGTCCGCGGCGGCCATATGGACGAAAATTGGTTCTGCCTCGAGCACCGGCCGGCGGACGGGCAACCGCGGAGGAATTGATCAGCCCTGCCGTTTGAGATGTCGGAACCCCCGACGCGTCGCCACGATCTGAAGGCCAGCCGATCGGAGCGAGCCGACGATCATCGACGCGCGGCTTGCCCCGCGTGTCAGTCGGAAGACGCGGCTCAAGCCGTTCAAACTGCTCGTCGTCCTGCCAAAAATATTCCTGATCCATCCGAGATCTCCCTTCGGGAACCTGGAATCGGATTTCGCGGCCGTGGAAAGCCGTTTATGGGGCCCAGCTCTAAAGAATAAGTCCGGCAGGCCAGTGGTACTCGACAATTACTTGGACCGCTTCGCTTTGAAAAGCCAAGGCGACGGTGAGGTCGCGCGCTCAGCGCCGCCCCTCCGCTCAATCGCCCGTTTCCGCGAGGCCCCGCATGAAGAAGGCGACGGCCTCGCGGACGCGCCGCCCAATCTCGACCCGCGTCGGCGGCCGGCCCGATTTCAGCAGCATGAACAGGTTCAGGTCGCCGATCGCGAGATTGAAGATCATGTTCGCGGCCCTGACCGGATCCTTAATCGGCAGAGTTCCGCGCTCGGCCTGAGCCGCGAACCATTTTTCCAATGTCCCGGCGCCGCGCCCGAGCCCCTGGCGGTGGAAGACGCGCGCCATTTCCGGCGAGCGCGATGCCTCCGCGATCAGCAACCGCAAGAGCCGGATCTGCTTCGGCGACAGCGCGAACAGAGCCACCTTCAGCAGAATGCTTTCGAGCGCCGCCGCCGGCTCGCGGTCGTCTGCCTCGATCGGCAGCGTAAAGACGGCAAGACGGTCGGACAGCAGCGCTTCGAACAACGCCGCCTTGCCGGGGAAGACCTGATAGATCGTCTTTTTCGACATGCCGGCGCGTTCGGCAATATGGGCGATCGTGGCCGCATGATAGCCCCGCTCCAGGAAGACATGCTCCGCCGCATCGATCAGTTGGCGCCGGCGCTGCTCGTCCGAAAGCTGCCTCGGTCGTCCCGGCCGGGCCGCGGGTTTGTTTTCTGCTGGCAGACGCTCGGCCATGTCCCCTCCCGCCCGCTGCCCCAACGCCATCCAGGCGCCAACACCGGCCAGACATCATTCAAGTACCTGGTATCAGCCCTGTGCTTCAAGGGCCTTGACGCTAGTTAGGAGAATACCTAGTTTCCGAACGTTCGGAAACCAACTGGTTTCCTATCTGCCTTTCCTTTTCGCAGGGACGGAGCCGCGCGTTCGGGAGTCTTCCCCCGAACCTGCGCACCACCTGGTCGCACTTGAGCACTGGAACGCTGATGCCCAACCGAGATCACGCCTTCTCATCCTCCCTGATCGCCATCGCGGCGGTCGTTGCCGCCGCGTCCATCGGCGGCACGGCGCGCGCGCAGCAGGCACCGGCCCGCCCGACGGAAGTCGGGGTGGTTACGGTGCACGCGCGTCCGGTCTCGCTGCAGACCGAGCTGCCGGGCCGGACCTCGGCCTATCGCGTTGCCGAGATTCGCCCGCAGGTCGGCGGCGTGATCCTGAAGCGGCTGTTCACCGAGGGCGACACGGTCAAGGCCGGCCAGCAGCTGTATCAGATCGATCCGGCACCCTACGAGGCGAGTCTGGCCAGTGCCAAAGCGACCCTGGCCCATGCCCGGGCCGCGGTCACCTCGGCGCAGTTGACCGTCGATCGCTATCGGGTGCTGAACAAGGCCCAGGCGGTCAGTCGGCAGGATCTCGATAATGCCGTCGCCACGCTCCAGCAGGCCCAGGCCGACGTCGCCTCCGGCGACGCCTCGGTGAAGACGGCGGAGATCAACCTCGCCTATACCAAGATGACCTCGCCGATTGCCGGCCGTACCGGCCGCTCCTCGGTCACCGAGGGCGCGCTGGTCACGGCGAACCAGACGACCTCGCTGGTCACGATCACCCAGCTCAACCCGATCTATGTCGATGTCACGCAGCCGAGCGCCACGTCCCTGCGCCTGAAGCGCGAGTTGGCCAGCGGCCAGATCAAGAACGCGGGCGACGACCAGACGCCGGTCACGCTCGTGCTTGAGGACGGCAGCGCCTATGACCAACCGGGCAAGCTGCAATTCTCGGAAGTGAGCGTCGACCAGGGCACGGGTTCGGTCACGCTGCGCGCGATCTTCCCGAACGACCGGGGCCTGCTGCTGCCCGGCATGTTCGTCCATGAGCGGGTCGAAGAAGGCATCAGCAACGGCGGGCTGTTGGTGCCGCAACGTGGCGTCACCCATAACCAGCGCGGTGAACCGACGGCGCTGGTCGTCGGCAAGGACGACAAGGTCGAATTGCGGATACTCGCGACCGACCGGGCGATCGGCACCGACTGGCTGGTCACCAAGGGCGTGCAGGATGGCGAGAAGGTCATCGTCGAGGGCGTGCAGAAGGTGAAGCCCGGGGCGCCGGTCACGGTCAAGGAGATGACCGCGGACGCCGCCGGCGACGCCCCCGTCGTGGCCCGGTAAGGAGCTGCCTTCATGTCGCGCTTCTTCATTGACCGCCCCGTCTTCGCCTGGGTCATCGCGATCATCCTGATGCTGGCGGGTGGCATCTCGCTGATGACCCTGCCGATCGCGCAATATCCCAGCATCGCGCCGCCCGCCGTCTCCATCACCGTGACCTATCCGGGCGCCTCGGCCGAGACGGTCCAGAGCACCGTCGTCCAGGTGATCGAGCAGCAGCTGAGCGGCATCGACCATCTGTTGTATTTCTCGTCGGAAAGCGACAAGGACGGCAGCATCTCGATCACGCTGAATTTCGAGCAGGGCACCAATCCCGACATCGCCCAGGTCCAGGTGCAGAACAAGCTGCAGCTGGCCCAGCCGCGCCTGCCCCAGGCCGTGCAGCAGCAGGGCATCCGCGTCGCGAAATCGACCAAGAATTTCCTGATGGTCATCGGCTTCCGCTCGACCGACGGCACCATGACCAGCGGCGATCTGGCCGACTTCGTCGCCTCGACGATCCAGGACCCGATCTCGCGCACCGCCGGCGTCGGCGATTACCAGCTGTTTGGCGCCCAGTACGCGATGCGCGTCTGGCTGGACCCGGCGAAGCTCAACAATTACAGCCTGACGCCGTCCGACGTCAGCACGGCGATCACGGCCCAGAACGTCCAGATCGCCTCCGGTGAACTGGGCGGCCTGCCGTCCCAAAAGGACCAGCAGCTCAACGCAACGATCATCGGCCCGTCCTACCTCCAGACGCCCGAGCAATTCGGCAATATCCTGCTGAAGGTCTCGCCCAGCGGCGCCCAGGTTCGGCTGCGTGACGTGGCGCAGCTCGCACTCGATTCCGAGAGCTATTCTTCCGCCGCGCAGAGCGACGGTCATCCGGCCTCGGCGCTGGCGATCAAGCTCGCCAGCGGCTCCAACGCACTCGACACGGTCGCGGCCGTGCAGAAGACGCTCGAGCAGCTGAAGCCGAGCTTCCCGCAGGGCGTCGAGGTGATTTATCCCTACGACACGACGCCATTCGTCCGGCTATCGATCACGGAGGTGGCGAAGACCCTGGCCGAGGCGGTCGTGCTGGTCTTCCTGATCATGTACCTGTTCCTACAGAACATCCGGGCGACGCTGATCCCGACCATCGCGGTGCCGGTCGTGCTGCTCGGCACCTGCGGCGTGCTCGCCGCCGCGGGATATTCGCTCAACAGCCTGACCATGTTCGGCATGGTGCTGGCGATCGGCCTGCTGGTCGACGACGCGATCGTCGTCGTCGAAAACGTCGAGCGCGTGATGGAAACGGAACATCTGTCGCCCAAGGAAGCGACGCGCCGGTCCATGGACCAGATCAGCGGCGCGCTGATCGGCATCGCCCTGGTGCTGTCGGCCGTGCTGCTGCCGATGGCGTTCTTCGGCGGCTCGACCGGCGTCATCTATCGCCAGTTCTCGATCACCATCGTCTCCTCGATGGTGCTGTCGGTGCTGGTCGCCTTGATCTTCACGCCGGCGCTCTGCGCCACGCTACTGAAGGCACCCAAGGCCGGACATGGTCCGCGCCGCGGCTTCTTCGGCTGGTTCAACTGGACGTTCGACAAGACCAACGCCAAATATGTCCGCGGCGTCAAAGGCCTGGTCGCCCGCCCGCTGCGGTCGATGATCATCTTCCTGGCGATCGTGGCCGCGATGGTCGTACTCTACCTGCGCATTCCGGGCGGCTTCCTGCCCGACGAAGACCAGGGCGTGCTGTTCGTCCAGATCAGCGCGCCGCCGGGCGCGACCAGTGTCCGCACGCAGCAGGTCCTGGACGAGGTCAGGGAATATTTCCTCAAGGATGAAGCCGCTTCGGTCGATTCCGTGCTGACCGTCAACGGCTTCAGCTTCGGCGGCCGCGGCCAGAATTCCGGCCTCGCCTTCGTCAAGCTCAAGGACTGGGCCAAGCGGCCAGGCGCCGCCAACCGGGTCCAGGCCATCGCCGGCCGCGCCATGGGCCGCTTCGCCGGGATCAAGGACGCGCAGGTGTTCGCCTTCGCGCCGCCGGCCGTGATCGAACTTGGCAATGCCACCGGCTTCGATTTCGAACTGCTGGATCGCGGCGGGCTCGGCCACGACAAGCTGATGCAGGCGCGCAACCAACTGCTGGGCATGGCGGCCCAGGATCCCCGCCTCGCCGCCGTGCGCCCCAACGGCCTCGACGACGAACCCCAGTACAAGATCGAGATCGATCGCGAAAAAGCGAGCGCCTATGACCTGACGATCGCGGACATCAACAGCACGCTCTCGGCGGCCTGGGGCTCGTCCTACGTGAATGATTTCATCGATCGCGGCCGGATCAAGCGGGTCTATCTGCAGGGCCAGCCGGACGCCCGCATGCTGCCGGGGGATCTCGGCAGCTGGTACGTCCGCAACAGCGCCGGCCAGATGGTGCCGTTCTCGGCCTTCGCCAAGGGCACCTGGGCAAGCGGCTCGCCCAAGCTCGAACGCTACAACGGCACGCCCTCGCTCGAAATCCTGGGTGCGCCGGCACCGGGCCAGAGCACCGGCTCGGCCATGGCCGCCATGGAGGAACTGGCCGCCAAGCTGCCGGCCGGCATCGGTTACGACTGGACCGGCATGTCCTACGAGGAACGCCAGGCCGGCTCGCAGACCGGCTATCTCTACACCCTGTCGCTGGTGGTCGTGTTCCTGAGCCTGGCGGCACTTTATGAAAGCTGGTCGATCCCGACCGCCGTTCTGCTGGTGGTGCCGCTCGGCATCCTGGGCGCCGTGCTCGCCACCTGGGCCCGTGGGCTGTCCAACGACGTCTATTTCCAGGTCGGCCTGCTGACCACGATCGGCCTCGCCGCCAAGAACGCCATCCTGATCGTCGAATTCGCCAAGGAGAATTTCGACAGCGGTCGAAACCTGGTGGATTCCGCCATCGATGCCGCGCATCAGCGCCTGCGGCCGATCCTGATGACGTCGCTCGCCTTCATCCTGGGCGTGCTGCCGCTGGCGATCGCGACCGGCGCCGGCTCCGGCGGTGAGAACGCAATCGGCACCGGCGTGGTCGGCGGCATGATCTCGGCCACGATCCTCGCCATTTTCCTCGTTCCGGTCTTCTTTGTCGTCGTGCTGCGGCTGTTCAAGGTGCAGCCCGGCCGCCCCGGCGAGGACCTACCCGTCCCTGCGGCCCAGCCGGTGGCGGGGGAGTGATCCACATGAACCGCAAGACCATCCTCCTCGGCGCCATCGCGGGTTTTCTCGCCGGCTGCACGCTCGACCCGGACTATCAGCGCCCCGATCTGCCGGTCGCCAGCGCCTGGCCGGACGGACCGGCCTACCAGCTCGCGTCCACCGACCAGACGGTCCCGGCTGCCCCCACGGCCGACGCGATCGGCTGGCGCGAATTCTTCACCGATCCGCGGCTGCAGGCCCTGATCGAGATCGCGCTCAAAAACAACCGCGACCTGCGGGTGGCGGTATTGAACGTCGAGGCCGCCGAGGCGCAGTTCCGCGCCAAGCGGGCCGACCTGTTCCCGCATATCAGCGCGACCGGCACCGGCCAGTTCCAGGGCCTGCCCGACAGCACCACCATCTCGACCAGTTCGGACAAGACCGCCACCAGCAGCAGCAGCTACCAGACGACCAGCAGCAGCGGCGGCATGTATCGCTACTACACCGCCGGTATCGGTTTCACCTCGTACGAGCTCGACCTGTTCGGCAAGGTGCGCAGCGCCGCACGCCAGGATTTCGAGCAGTACCTGGGCTATGCCGAAACAAGGCGCAGCTCGCAGATCAGCCTGGTCGCCCAGGTAGCGAACGCCTATCTGACGCTGCTGGCCGACCGGGAGCTGCTGCGCCTGACCGACGAGACGCTGGCCAGCCAGACCAAGTCCTACGAACTGACCAAGGTCAGCCTAGCCGGCGGCACCTCGACCGCGCTGGCGCTACGCCAAGCCGAGACCTCGGTCGATACGGCGCAGGCGAACCAGGCGCTCTATACGAGACAGGTGGCCCAGGATGAGAACGCGCTGGGATTGCTGCTGGGCGAGCCCCTACCGGCCGACCTGCCGGCAGGTCACGGCCTGGACGGCGAGGGGCTGCTGGCGGCCTTGCCGGCCGGCCTGCCCTCCGACCTGCTGACCAGCCGGCCCGACGTCGTCTCGGCCGAACATAACCTGAAGGCCGCCAACGCGAATATCGGGGCGGCCCGCGCCGCGTTCTTCCCGAGCATCTCGCTGACCGCGTCCGACGGCGTCGCCAGCAACCAGTTGAGCAATCTGTTCACAGCCGGCGCGACGACCTGGAGCTTTGCCCCGCAGATCTCGATCCCGATCTTCACCGCCGGCCAGAACCAGGCCAATCTCGACCTGGCCAAGACGCAGAAGAACATCCAGGTCGCGGATTATGAGAAGGCGATCCAGACCGCCTTCCGCGAGGTCGCGGACGCGCTGGCGGCCCGCGGCACTTATATCCAGCAGATCAAGGCCCAGCAGGCGCTGGTCGATGCCTATGCCGACGCCTATCGCCTGTCCGACCTGCGGTTCCGGACCGGCGTCGACAATTATCTGAGTGCACTCGATTCCCAGCGCTCGCTCTATAGCGCGCAGCAGAACCTGGTCACGCTGAAGCAGGCCGAACTCGCCAATCTCGTGACCTTCTACAAGGCGCTGGGCGGCGGCTGGCAGGAGCATTCCATCCAGCAGGCCGAAGCCTCGCCCTCGTAAGGATGGGTCGCTACGCGAGACCGCGAAGGCCGGTGCCCTCGTCCGAGCCGCCACACCGCGGGCGGGGGCGGCCACCGGTCATTTCGGTCGAGGAGCGTCGCCTCCGCCTATTCGATACAGCGGAAGCGGTGTTTCAAAGCCACGGCTATGCCGCCTCGAGCATCGACGAGATCTCGCGGATCGCCGGCATGTCCAAGGCGACAGTATATCGCTGGTTCGCGAATAAGGAGGCGTTGTTTTCCGGGCTTGTGGAGCATCGAGGCGTGGAACTCCTCGATAATTGCGCGAAGGTCGAAGCGGGCTGGCCGCCAGCAACCGCGTTGGAGAGCTTCTTGCGGCGCGTGGCCCGTACGGTGCTTTCGCCGCGCGTCGTCGGGTTGCTCCGCCTGGTCATCTCCGAAGCGCCGCATTGCCCGGAAGTCGCCCGTTCGTTTCAAAGGAAATCGGCCGAACGGTGCCAATCCATCATAGCGACATTGCTCGCACAGGACCCCGCGCTGGTCGAAGACCGCGACGCGTTGGGCGAGGTCGCGAGCCTTCTCTACGGCGCCGCCATTACGGAATTGCAGCTCCGTCTGCTTCTGGGGCAAGGCGAGTCGCCGACCGGCCCGCTGATAGACGAGCGTGTTCGTCGAGCAATTGCCGCCTGTCTCGCCCGGACGCTCTGAATGTCAACCGGCCAAAATTGGCGGCCAATTCCCCCTCCAAATGGGACATCTGCTGGAGTCGGGGCCGCATTCAGGCCGAGGCCACCGTAAGGTCGGATCTCCGCCGCCTAGTGGAGGGCCTGGAGATCCCCTGTCGATATGACGGGGATCAACCGGCATGGTTGGACGAGGCGGCCTGCATTGTTGACGCCCTGACTGACCGCATCGCCAAGATGGAGGCTTCTCAAATATGACCGAGAGAAATGCGGCGGAAATCCTGACTTGTTCTCTTCCTGGGCCGTATCGACGAGCAGGCGTTACGGGCCCCGGCCGGGCAGCCCGAAGCTGGCGCCCGGCGTCCAGAGCACGGCCACGGTCTGCGGCAGCGCCCGGGGATTGTCGTTCGGCAGGATGGCCATGCCGGCGATCTGGCCCTCGTCGTTGATCGCCGCCGGCATGGCGTTCGCGGTGCCGGGCAGGAAGGGCAGGGCGATCACCTGGCCCTCTGCGAACAGGACCGGATGCTGGTTGCCGACACGGTCCTCGCAATAGCCCACGGCCTGGCTATGGTTGTTGATCGCGACCGCATTGCAATTGTCGGTGCCCGGCAGCACGCCGAGGTCGGTGAGCGTACCGTTCTGGAACAGGGCCGCATGGGTCGGGCCACCGCCGAAATCGGCCGAGCCGACCGTCTGGCCCAGATTGTTGATGCCGTACGCGAAGCTGAGAAAGCCACCGGCGGGCACGCCGAGGTCGATGACCTGGCCGTTCACGAAGCTGACGGCATGGGTCCCGCCATCCCCGAACGTGGCATAGCCGACGATCACGCCCAGGTCGTTGACGGCCGCGGCATAGCTGGACCCTCCAGCCTGGAGCACGCCCAGATCGACGGCGACGCTGCCGGCGAAGCGGACGGCATGGTCGGCGAAATTGGCGTTGTCCTGGCCATTGTCAGCGAAGCCGACGATCTCGCCGCGGTTGTTGATCGCCGTCGCATAGCTGTCGACGCCCCCCGGCAGAGTGCCGAGATCGATCGTCCCTTGCGGGGTGAAGGCCGCGGCATGGGCGATGCCGCTCGGATCGCCATAAAGATATCCGGCGGCGACGCCCTGGTCGTTGATTGCCGCGGCGCCGCCATAGGTCAGCATCGGATTTTCGGCGGTGAGGCCGGGGAGCGGCAGAACCAGGTGGTTCGCGAACAGCGCCGGCCTATTGAAGGCGGAACCGGCCGCGTCGCCCCAGTTGTTGAGGCCCGATGCGCCGCCGACGGTGTCGCCCGGCTGAGGCTCGAGACTGCGGATCGTAAAGATCGTCGGCACCGGCGTGGGCAGCGACGCCGCAGTCGCGCCGAGGGCAGGCAGTGCCAGGGTGATGAGGGCCACGACGGCCGTTAAACCGCTCCGCTGCATCGCCTCGTCCTCCCCATCGGACGCCGACACGATCGGATCGCCGACTGTCGGTCACGACAGACGCTGCGCCCTGGGGTAAGTGGGAGCAATCTTGGGTGGCGTGTCTTTTTTGGGACGCACCGATTTTCCGGTTCAACCGGCCAAAAGAGAGGGCACGGAGGCCGCCGAGAGAGGTGCAAAGTGGTCGAGCGGGCGGCCGGATTGTGTCCCTGTCCGCCTTGCCGCGTTTGCGCTACTCCGGATGTCGTCAGGCATCCTGAAAGTTGATCCATGTCGCCCTTTCGCGGTCTTTCCGCCTTCCCGATAACGCCGGCAGATGCTCAGGGTCGTGTCGATGTTGCAACCCTGCGGCGGCTGCTCGGCCGGCTCACGCGGGCGGGCGTCGGATCGATCGGATTGCTCGGCAGCACGGGCTCCTCGCCCTACCTGTCCCGGGCGGAACGCCTCCGAGCGATCGAGACGGCGGTCGACGAGGTCGGCGGGGCCGCGCCCATAATCGTCGGCATCGGCGCGTTGCGGACCGACGAGGTGCTGGAGTTGGCGCGGGATGCGAAGGCTGCCGGTGCCGCCGGCGGGCTGCTGGCGCCGATCTCTTACACGCCGCTGACCGAAGACGAGGTGTTCGAGCATTTCGCGACGGTGGCGCGGGCGACCGATCTGCCGCTCTGCATCTACAACAATCCCGGAACGACCCATTTTACGTTCAGCGCCGCCCTGATCGGGCGGCTGAGCCAGTTGCCGCATGTGCAGGCCGTGAAAAATCCGGCACCCGCGGCCGAAGCGGTGATGGCCGATCTGGACGGTCTGCGCAGGCTGGTGCCGGCCGGCTTCTCGCTCGGCTACAGTACCGATTGGCATGCGACGGCAGCCCTGCTGGCCGGCGGCGACGCCTGGTACAGCGTGCTGGGCGGCCTGTTTCCCGAGCCCTGCCTGCAGATCCTGCGGGCCGTTCAAGCCGGCGACGCGGCAGAGGCGCACCGATTGAATGCCGCGTTGCAGCCGCTCTGGGATCTGTTCACGCGCTACAGCAGCCTGCGCGTGGTCTACGCGGCAGCGAACCTGCTCGATCTCTGCCAGACCCAGCCGCCCCGCCCTATCCTGCCCCTGGCCGATGCCGCCCGGCAGCGCGTCGCCGACACGCTGACCGATCTGGGCCTGCTATAGCTCCGCGCGCCATTCCGCGACCGTGATCTCGTAAGTGGCGAGTTCCATTTCGTACCAGGGCTCGATCCCGCGAAAGCCCATGCCGAGCCGTTCCATGACCCGGCGCGATGCCGTGTTTTCCGGCACGGCGACGGCCAGCAGCGTCGGAATTGCCAGGCGGTCGAACGCGAAGCCGCCCATGGCGCGGGCCGCTTCGGTGGCATAGCCCCGGCCCCAACGGTCCGGGCGCAGCCGCCAGCCGATCTCGAGCGGATGCGCGACGTTTCCGGCCAGATGCTGAATGCAGCCGGCGCCGACCAACTCGCCGGTCGCCCGCTCGATGAAGCTCCACCAGCCGAAGCCATGGGCCGTCCATTTGCCCATCTGGCGCTCGATCGCCGCGGCGGTCTCGTCCCGGCTCTGTGTCACGCCGCCCACATAGCGCATTACCCGCGGGTCGGCGCCCATGAGGCTCAGCCCGTCGAGGTGAGCGACCGTCCAGGGCTCCAGCCTCAGGCGCTCGGTGTGCAGAATCGTGCCGGTCATGTCAGCGGGCCTGTGTTGGTGGATGGCGCATCTGGAGTGAGTGAGCGGCTCAATCATCGACACATTGTAGATATAGGTCGTCGCGACCGAGCCTCAACCGACGATCACCGCTTTCGCCGCCATCGCGCCGATCTCGTCGGCGCTGTAACCCGCGTCGGCAAGGATGCGCCGTGTATGCTCGCCATGAAGCGGCGGCGCGGTCTCGACTGCGCGAGGCCCGCCGTCGAACACGATTGGGTGCGCGATGCTCTTCATCGGTCCGAGCGTCGGATGGTCGTAGTCAAGCACCATGCCGCGCGCGATGGTGTGGGGATCGTCCAGCATCTCCTGCAGGCTGTTGATCGGCGCGCAAGGCACGCCGAGCCCGGTCAGCAGCGCCGTCCATTCGTCGCGCGGCCGGGTCACGACGATCGCCTGAACCGTCGCGACCGTCGTGACGAAATGGGCGACCCGGTCCGGGTTGGTGCGAAACCGCGGATCCTCAATCAATTCCTCGCGGCCGACGGCGCGGCAGAAGCGGCGCCATAGATTGTCGTTGGCGATGCCGATCATCAACGGCGCGTCGCTCGCCTCGAACGCCTGATAGGGGCAGAGCGACTCATGGCCGGAACCGCATTTCTCCGGCTGCACGCCCTTTTCCCAGAAGCTTTGCAGATTATAGCCGAGGAAGCCCACGGCGGTTTCGAACAGCGACACCTCAAGCTGCGTGCCCTTGCCGGTGGCGCCCCGCTGCAGCAATGCCGCCAGAATGCCGGAGAAGGCATGCAGCCCTGTCGTCTGGTCGATCGGCGAGATCGGGCTGCGGATCGGCCCGCCGCCCTTTTCGCCGGTCAGGCTCATGACGCCGCTGAACGCCTGCAGAATGACATCGTAGCCGAGGCTATTCGCGCGCGGGCCGGTGCGGCCGAAACCGGAAATGCTGCAATAGATCAGTTCGGGCTTGAGCGCCTTCAACGTCGCATAGTCGATGCCCAGCCGGTCGGTCACGCCAGTGCCATAGCTTTCGACCACGATATCGATCGTCGGCATGAGGCGATAGACGATCTCGCGACCCTCCGCCGTCTTCAGATCGACCGCCAGGCTCTGCTTGTTGCGATTGACGCTGAGGAACACCGCACCCTGCCCCTCGCGGAACGGTGGCCAGCGGCGGGTCTCGTCGCCGATCTCGGCCGGCTCGACCTTGATGATCTCGGCGCCCATGTCGCCCAGATATTGGGTGCACAGCGGGCCGGCCAGCACCTTGGTGAAATCCAGCACGCGCAGTCCGGCGAGCGGTTTGAACATCGAAACTGTCCCTCCCTGACGACCATCGAGCCTGTTTCGACTCATTTGGTCCGACCATTTGACAAACAGATAATAGGTCCATAACATCGCACCCTGTCAACAAAGGGATGCGACCGAATGGCGGGTGAAGTGATCGAGCTGGGGCTGATCCGGGTCGAACGGACCTATGAGGCGCTGGCCAATCATCTGCGCGAACAGATCCTGCGCGGCGAGGTCCCGCCGGGGGCCGCCCTGCCGAACGAGCGCGACCTGTGCGAACAGACCGGCCTCAGCCGCGGTTCGGTGCGCGAGGCGTTGCGGATTCTGGAGGCCGAGGGACTGGTCACGACCCGAGGCGGCCGCAGCGGTGGTCGTATCGCCCGGCTGCCGGGCGCCGAGGGCGTCGGCCGTTCGCTGGACTTCTTCATTCGCGGCCAGCAGGTCGAATTCGCCGCCGTGCTGGAAACCATGGAGGCGCTGGAGCCGGCGCTGGCGGGCTTGGCAGCCGAACATCGCAGCCCCAAGGACATCGAGGCGCTGGAGACGATCAGCCGCGAAATGGCCGACCCGTCGATCGACACGGCGCGCTATCTGGCGCTGAACGCGGCCTGGCATATGGCCGTCGCCCGCGCCAGCCACAACGCGCTGCTGATCGCCGTCATCCAGGCGCTGGGCCCCCGCCTGCATGACCCGCATGTCGATGATTTCATTTCGCCCGAGATGCGCGACATCGTCATCGGCGCCCATGCCCGGGTCCAGCGCGCCATCGTCGATGGCGATATCGAGGCGGCACGGCGACGCATGGCCCGCCATCTGCGTGCCTATCGCATGAAGGTCGAGCAGGTCGGGCCGGAGACGGTCGTCTTTACCTGATCGATCGGACGAAGAATCGCACGCCGAATGGCGGCGACACCTAGGAAGGGGGAACGCGCCGGATGAGTATCGATTTCGACCTGCATGACGGTGTCGCCCTGGTGACGATCAATCGTCCCGAGCGCATGAACGCCATGGACACGGAGCATTACAGCCAATTGTCCGATGCGTGGATCCGCATCCGCGATGATCGGGAAGTCCGTACGGCCGTCGTGACCGGCAGCGGCGAGAAATCCTTTTCCGTCGGCGCCGACCTGAAAAGCTTCATCGGCCATGCCCCCGACCTGGGCGAATTCATGCTGAGCCAGAAGGGCCAGTTGCTGAACCGCGGGCTGGAAGTGTGGAAGCCGATCGTCGCCGCCGTGAACGGCTATTGCCTGGGCGGCGGCATGACCCTGCTGCTGGCGACCGACCTGCGCTTTGCCGCCCCCCATGCCTCATTCGCGCTGAGCGAAGTGAAGCGCGGCGTGTTCCCGGCCAACGGCGGCACCCAGCGGATCCTGCAGCAGCTGCCCTACCCGATCGCCATGGAAATGCTGCTGACCGGCAACCCGATGGATGCCGGGACGGCAGCACGGTGGGGCCTGATCAATCGGGTGGTCCCAGCCGGCGAATTGCTCGACACCGCCATGGCGGCGGCCCAGTGCATCGCGCGCAACGCGCCGCTGGCCGTACAAAGCGCCAAGGAACTGGCCGTGCGCAGCCGCGACATGGACTTGGCCAGCGGCCTGCGCATGGAACAGGCCATGCTGCGACTGCTGCAGACATCCGAAGACCTTCAGGAGGGCACGAAGGCTTTCGCCGAAAAACGCGCCCCCGCCTTTACCGGGAGATAGACATGGCACCCAGCAAACCCGCGGCCCGCAAGGTCGTCATCACCTGCGCCGTCACCGGCTCGATCCATACGCCGTCGATGTCGCCCTATCTGCCGATCACGCCGGCGGAAATCGCGGCGGGCGCGATCGGTGCCGCCGAGGCCGGCGCCTCGATCCTGCATCTGCATGCGCGCAAATCCGATACCGGACAGCCGACACCCGATCCGGCCGTGTTCATGGAGTTCCTGCCGCGCATCAAGCAATCGACCGACGCGGTCATCAACATCTCGACCGGCGGCGGCCATGGCATGCCCCTGACCGAGCGGCTGGCGGCGGCGCTGCAGACCAGGCCGGAGATGGCCTCGCTCAACATGGGCTCGATGAATTTCGGCCTGTTCCAGGGGCTGGATAAGCCGCGCGACTGGCAGCATGCCTGGGAACCGGCTTATCTGGAGATGACGCGCGACTTCATCTTCCGCAACACTTTCAAGGATATCGAATTCGTCCTGCAGGAGCTCGGCGAGGGCTGCGGCACGAAGTTCGAGTTCGAATGCTACGACGTCGGCCATCTCTATAACCTCGCCCATTTCGTCGACCGCGGGCTGGTGAAGCCGCCATTCTTCATCCAGACGATCTTCGGCATCCTGGGCGGCATCGGTGCCGACCCGGACAATCTGGTCCATATGCGCCACATCGCCGACAAGCTGTTCGGCACCGACTATCAATGGTCGGTCCTGGCCGCCGGGCGCCACCAGATGAGTTTCACCACGCTCGCCGGCATCTATGGCGGCAACGTCCGCGTCGGGCTGGAAGACAGCATCTATCTGGGCAAGGGCGTGCTGGCGAAGAGCAATGCCGCGCAGGTCACCAAGATCCGCCGCATCCTGGAAGACCTGAGCCTGGAAATCGCGACACCCGCCGAAGCCCGCGCGCTGCTGGGTCTGAAGGGCGCCGACCAAGTCGGCTTTTAACCAGACGACGCCACCCGGTGCCGAACGTCGGGGGTGAAATATATTGGGGAGGATACCGATGCCGATCAAAAGCATCCGCAGCGCTGCCGTCGCCTGTCTTGCCTTGATGCCGCTCTGGACCGCGGCCCAGGCCGAGACGATCAAGCTGGGCGTGTTGACCGATCTCAGCAGCACCTATTCGGATTCGTCGGGCAAGGGGGCAATCGTGGCGACCCAGATGGCGGTCGATGATCTGAAAGCCGAACTGGCCGCGGCCCAGTTCGACGTGAAGCTGCTGAGTGCCGACCACCTTGGCAAGGCCGACGTCGGCTCGTCGATCGTCCGCGGCTGGTTCGACAATGACGGCGTCGACGTCATCGTCAACGTGCCGAATTCGGCCGTGGCGCTGGCGGTGCAGAACCTGACCCGCGAGCGCAAGAAGATCTTCCTGATCACCGGCGCCGCGACGTCCGATCTGACCGGCAAGGCTTGCTCGCCCTATTCCGCCCATTGGACGGACGATGCCTACACGCTCGCCTCCTCGACGCCGATCGCCTTGCTGAACAAGGGGCTCGATACCTGGTTCTTCGTCACGGCGGACTATGCCTTCGGCCATAGCGCCGAGACCGAGGCGACGCGGGTCATTCTCGCCCATGGCGGCAAGGTCGTGGGTTCGGTCGATCATCCGGTCGCCGTGGCCGACATGTCGTCCTTCCTGCTGCAGGCCCAGGCCTCGCACGCCAAGGTCATCGCACTCGCCAATGGCGGCGGCGACACGATCAATGCGATCAAGGCGGCCCACGATTTCGGCATCACCCAGGGCGGACAGGCCTTGGTCGGGATGGGCCTGTTCATCACCGACGTCCATACCCTGGGCCTGGAGGCAGCCCAAGGCCTGTATTTGACCACCGGATTCTACTGGGATCGCACCGACGAGACGCGGGCCTGGAGCAAGCGCTACGGCGCGCTGATGGGCGGCAGCATGCCGACGCGCGAGCATGCCGAAACCTACTCCGCCGTGCGCCACTATCTGCAGGCCGCCATCGCCGAGCACTTGACCAATTCGGACAAGGTCATGGCCAAGATGAAATCGACTCCCGTCGATGATTTCTACGCGCCGGGCGCCACGCTGCGCCAGGACGGCCGCCTGATCCGCCCGGTCTATCTGGCCCAGGTCAAGACCCCGGCCGAGTCCAAGTACCCCTGGGACTATTACAAGATCATCGCCGCCATCAAGCCCGAGGACGCGTTCCGCCCGATCGAGGCCGGTGGTTGCCCCTTCGTGAAACCCTGAGCGAGGCGCCCCCCATGGAACGGTCCTGGCTGTTTGTTCCGGGCGATTCGGAACGCAAGATGACGAAAGCGGCGGCGTGCGGCGCCGACGTGCTGATCCTGGATCTGGAGGATTCGGTTGCCGCCGAGAACACGGCGACCGCCCGTGGACTGGTTCGCGACTATCTGAAGTCCCGGCCCGATCGGGACGGCCAGAAGCTATGGGTCCGCATCAACCCGCTGGCGACGCCGATGGCGCTGGCCGATCTCGCCGGCATCATGCCCGGTGGACCGGACGGTATTTTGCTGCCGAAGCCGGAGAGCGCCGCCGATGTCGTGACGCTGGGCCATTACCTGGACGCGTTCGAGGCGGCGTCGGACCTGGAACGCGGCACGACCCGGATCATGCCGGTCGCGACCGAGACGGCTCTGAGCATGTTCCACCTGGGCACCTATCGCGGCCTGACCCCGCGCTTGGCCGGGCTGACCTGGGGCGCGGAGGATCTGGCCGCGGCCCTGGGCGCCGGCACCAACCGGGGGGCCGACGGCACCTATTCCCACACCTACGAGATGGCCCGGTCGCTGTGCCTGCTGGGAGCGGTTGCCGCTGGCGTGGCGGCGATCGATACCATCACCGGCGACTTTCGCGACAAGGACCTGATCGAACGCGAGACCCAGGACGGCCGCCGCCTGGGCTTCCGCGGCAAGATCGCGATCCATCCGGACCAGGTGCCGATCATCAACCGCGCCTTCACCCCGACCGAGGCGGAGCTGGATCATGCCCGCCGCATCGTCGCCGCCTTCGCCACGGCCGGCACCGGCACGGTCGGACTCGACGGTCAGATGCTCGACATGCCGCATCTGAAGCAGGCACAAAACCTGCTGGCGATGGCCAAGTAAAGGAAGCAGAGCCATGGATTTCGCCCTGACAGAAGACCAGGAAGCCATTCGCGAAGCGATCGGCCGCATCATCGACGGCTTCGACGATCGCTATTGGCTGGAACGGGAAAGGACCTCGACCTTTCCGGACGCGTTCCATGCCGAGATCGCCAAGGGCGGCTGGCTGGGCATCGCCATGCCGGTCGAGTATGGCGGCGCCGGCCTGGGCGTGACCGAGGCGGCGATCATGATGCACCGCGTCGCCAGTTCGCCCGGCGCCCAGAGCGCCGCATCCGCGATCCATATCAACATCTTCGGGCCACATCCGATCGTGGTGCATGGCACCGAGGACCAGAAGCGGGAATGGCTGCCGGCGCTGATCGAAGGCCGTCAGAAAACCTGCTTCGGCGTGACCGAGCCCGATGCCGGGCTCGATACCACGCGCATCAAGACCCGCGCCGAGCGGGTCGCTGGCGGCGGCTATCTCGTCCATGGCCAGAAGATCTGGACCTCGACCGCGCAGCGCGCCGACAAGATCATGCTGCTGGCGCGGACCACGCCGATCGACCAATGCAAGAAGCCCCAGGACGGGTTGACCCTGTTCTATACCGACCTTGACCGGCGCCATATCGACGTGCATCTGATCGAGAAGATGGGCCGGCATGCGGTCGATTCGAACCAGATCTTCATCGACGCCCTGCCGATCCCGGCCGAACACCGCATCGGCGACGAGGGCATGGGCTTCCGCTATCTGCTGGACGGGCTCAACCCCGAGCGGGTCTTGGTCGGGATCGAAGCGGTCGGCATCGGCCAGCATGCGCTGGAACGCGCGGCCAAATATGCGCGCGAGCGCCACGTGTTCGGCCGCGCCATCGGGCAGAACCAGTCGATCCAACATCCGCTGGCCGAAAGCTGGGTCGAGTTGGAGGCCGCCTATTACGCCTGCATGCGGGCTGCCTGGCTCTACGACGGCGGCAAACCGTGTGGGCCGGAGGCCAATGCGGCGAAGCTGCTGGGCGGGCGGGCGGGATACGAGTCCTGCCTCCGCGCGGTCATGACCCATGGCGGCATGGGCTATGCCCAGGAATTCCACGTCGAGCGGTTGCTGCGCGAATCCCTGATCGCCCGCCTGGCGCCGGTCAGCGAGCAGCTGATCCTGTGCAACATCGCCGAGCGCGTGCTCGGCCAGCCCAAATCCTATTAGAGGGTCGATCATGCTGGTCGAGATCGCCCGTGCCGACGGCATCGCCACCGTCACCTTGAACCGGCCGGACAAGCTCAACGCGCTCAATGTGGAAATGCGCGAGGAGCTGGTGCGGCTGTTTACGCTGCTGGGCCAGGAGACGGCGACCCGCGCCATCATCCTGACCGGCGCCGGTCGCGGCTTCTGCGGCAGCGGCGACGTCGCCAGCATGGGCGATTTCACGCCGGAGAGCGCCCGCGACCGGCTGAAGATGGCCCATCGCATGATCCTGGCGGTCGCCAATATCGAAAAGCCGGTGATCGCCGCCGTGCGCGGGCCCGTCGCCGGTATCGGCTGGAGCCTGGCCATGGCCTGCGACCTCGTCGTGGCGTCCGAGACGGCCAAGTTCATCCAGGTCTTCAAGAATGTCGGTCTCGCCCCCGACGGCGGCGCCATCTATTTCCTGACCCAACTGCTGGGCGTCCAGCGGGCGAAGGAAATCGTCTATAGCGCCCGGCCGTTGCCGGCTACGGAGGCGCTGGCGCTCGGATTGGCGACCGAGGTCGTCCCCGATGACGCGTTGGACGGTGCCGCGCTGGCAATGGCCGCCCGTTTCGCCGCGGACCCGGCCTTTTCGTTCGGCGTCACCAAGAAACTGTTCAAGTCGATGGCCGTGCCCAGCCTGGAGGCATTCCTCGATGCCGAGGCCTGGGCCCAGGAGGCCTGCCTGATGACCGCCGACCATCGGGAGGGCGTCGCGGCCTTCCTGGAAAAGCGCCGACCGCAATTCGGCCAGAACCTTCGACACGGGGGAGAAGCACCATGACCACCATCGTCGCCTCGGGCGCCCGGCTCGACCGGTTGCCGATCTGCAGTTTCCATCGGCGCCTGCTGTGGCTGATCGGCGCCGGCCTGTTCCTGGACGGGTTCGAGGTCTATGTCGCCGGCGGCGTGATCGGCCTGCTGATCAAGACCGGCTGGACCGACCTGGCCTCGGCCGGTCAGTTCATCTCGGCCGGCGTGTTCGGCATGGTGCTGGGGGCCGCCCTGTCGGGCGTGCTGGGCGACCGGTTCGGCCGGCGCTTTTCCTATCAGCTCAATCTGCTGATCTTCGGCCTTGCCTCGTTCGCGGCGGCCGCCGCGCCATCGATGATCTATCTGGTCGCCGCCCGCTTCGCCATGGGCATCGGGCTGGGTGCCGAGATCGTCGTCGGCTATGCCACGCTCATCGAATATGTGCCGCCGACCCATCGCGGCCGCTGGGGTGCCGGCCTGTCGATGTTCATGAATGCGGCCTTGTTCGTCTCGGCGCTGACCGGCTATTTCGTGCTGCCGGAGATCGGCTGGCGCTCGCTGTTCGTTGCGGTCGGCATCGCAGCTCTGGGCGTCTGGTACCTGCGCAAGGGCGTGCCGGAATCGCCGCGCTGGCTGGAATCCAAGGGCCGCAACGACGAGGCCGAACGCATCGTCGCCGGCATCGAGCGCGAGGCCGGGGTCACGACCCCGCCGCCGGTGCCGGCCCCGGCAATTCCGGCTATCGCCATCGTCCATCCGCTGTGGACGCGCAACATGCTGGCGCGCTTCGCCATGGGCTTCGCGCTGAATATCGGCGGCAACGCCATGGTCTATGGCTTCATCATCTGGCTGCCGAGCTTCTTCGTGAAGCAGGGCTTGACCATCGCGACTTCGCTGGGCTTCACCGCGATCATGTCGCTGGGCGGCCCGATCGGCGCCGGCATCGGCATGCTGGTGGCCGACCGGTTCAACCGCAAGCGCATGATCGTGGGATTGTCGGTGCTGGCGGCCCTGCTGGGCTTCCTCTATCCGTTCGCCGGCAGCAACGCGCTGGTCGCCCTGAACGGCTTTGCGCTGGTGACCGTGATCTATGTCTTCGTCGCCGTCGCCTGGGCATCCTATGTGCCCGAGTTGTTCCCGACGGAGCTGCGGCTGCGCGCGGCGGGCACTTGCAACGCCGTCGGCCGGATGGCCGCCGCCGCCATGCCCTTCGCCGTCATCCCGCTGTTCAACCGCTTCGGCATCGTCGGCGTGGTCGCGCTGCTGGGCGGCATCCTGCTGATCCAGGCGGTCATCGTGGCTTTGCTGGGCATCGAAACCAATCAGCGCTCGCTCGAGGCGCTGGCCCCGGAAGAGGACCATGTCGCCATCGCGACGTCACAACCGGCGCGGATCGGCTAAGGAGAAACAGATGCCAGGCCTCTATTACGACCAGTTCCACATCGGACAGATCTTCAAGCATGCCATCCGGCGGACGGTGACCGAGGCGGACAACGTGTTCTTCTCGGCGCTGACCCACAATCCGGCAGCGCTGCATCTGGACGAGGAATATTGCCGGGACCATACCGAGTTCGGCCAGCGCATCGTCAACAGCGCCTTCACGCTGGGCCTGATGGTCGGCATCACCGTGGGCGACACGACGCTCGGCACCACCGTCGCCAATCTGGGTTGGGACGAGGTCCGCTTCCCGAAGCCGTTGTTCCATGGCGATACGGTCCACGTGGAAACCGAGGTGCTGGAAATGCGCGAGAGCAAATCGCGTCCGACCCAGGGCATCGTCGTGTTCCTGCATCGCGCGTTCAATCAGCGCCAGGAGTTGGTCGGCCATTGCAAACGCTCGGCGCTGATGCTGAAGGAAAATGCCTGACTGGCTGCTGCAGCCTGCTCAATCACCTCCGCGCCTGGCCGAATGGAGAACGCGTATCCAGCGCTGTTCTCGGCCCGCGTCTGGGGCATGGTTCCACGGCATCAGCTCTGACCATCCGAACATCACTTCGGACGCGTGGCCCAAGGGCACCTTCTGGCGGCAAAGAGCATGCTGCTCGACGAGAACGGCATCCGTGCCGAATCCAGCCAGATTGCCCGGATCCTCGTCGTCGACGACGATCCTGCGATGCGGCAGATGGTCGTGAGCTATCCGTGAAACCGGTCCTTTTCTGTACCTTCGGAGCTAGAGGCCGGAGGTGCGCCTCCTCTCACTCCGACCAAACCGGACGCAGGAGAAGACGATAGAAATAAGGGGCTTAGCCGGTATTGGCCAAGTTATCCCTCAGCCCCCGTTTCAACCCCCGCCGCATCCGATGCGAGCGTCGGCCGAGACAGGCCGCGGAACACCAGCCAATTGGCCATGGCTCCGCACAGCATCAGCGCGCTGGTCGCGAAGAAGACCGAGCGCATGCCGAATTGGGCGCCAGCGAAGCCGCCGACCAGCGGGCCGGTGATCTGACCCATGTATTGCGCCGATTGCGAATAGCCCAGCACGCCGCCGGTGACAGTATCGGGCACGCTGTGGCGGATCAGCGCCGTGACCGAGGGCAGCAGGCCGGCCAGCGCCAGCCCCATCAGGAAGCGCAGCGCCACGAGCTGCCAGGCGTCGGTGACGAAGGCCTGGGGGATCAGCAGCAACCCACTGAGCACCAGGCAGCCGATCACCACGCGCCAGGCGCCGATCCGATCGGCCAGCCGCCCCACCCGGGGTGCCGCCAGGATGCTGGCAAGCGCCGACGCCGCCATGACCAGGCCCGACATGAACGCGATCCGGGTCGGGTCCGTCACCAACTGGGCGACATAGACGGTGATGATCGGCTCGATCGACATGTTCGCGAACATGAGCATCAGCGCCGTCGCCAGCATGGCGAAGACCGGGCGACGATCCGGAATCGCGGCCCAGGTGCCGATCCGCACCGCGCCCGGGACCTTGGCCGGGCGGGCGGTCTTGTCCTCGCGGATCAGGAAGCAGGTCGCGAGAAACGCCACGAAGATGGCGGCGCCCGCGGCGAAGAAGGTTTCGCGCAGCCCGATCAGGCCGGGCAGGATGCCGCCCAGCAGCGGGCCGACGAAGCTGCCGGCCATTACGCCGATCGATAGGGTGCCCAGTGCCCAGGTCGAGCGCTCCCTTGGCGTCTGCATTGCCACCAGGATGACCGAACCGGAAGCATAGCCGCCCGCCAGGCCGATCGCGAGCCGCAGACCCACGAGCTGGTAGATATTATGCGCCAGGCCGATCAGCGACATGACGATCGCCATGCCCAGGCTGGCGCGCACCAGCATCAGCTTGCGCCCATAGCGGTCGGCCAGCCGCCCCCAGATCGGCGAGACCAGCGACGCCGCCAGGAAGGTCACGCCGAACGCGACGCCGGACCAGCGCACGATCGCGGCCGGCGAGCGCACGCCCAGCTGTTCGACATAGAGCGGCAGGAACGGCAAAATCAAAGTCATGGCGATGATGGTCGTGAACGAACCGAACAGGCAGACATAGAGATTTTGCCGCCAATGCTCGTTCTGCAGCGATACCGTCATACTGTCCCATCCCATCTTGGTATACCAAATTGACCCCGGTACAGACCGTCTGTCAACTCGTGCGCCCTTCCGCGCGGCCGCGCCATCGGCTAAGCACGAGGGTGAGAGAACCATCCGGAGCCACTCCCATGACGGACCCCCGCGGCGCAGTCCTTTCCGAACTTCTGCGCAGCCATCGCTCGATCCGCCAATTCAAGACCGACCCGATCGACCCGGCCTTGGTCGAACGCGTCTGTCATGACGCGATCCTGGGTTCGTCCTCGTCCGGCAATCTTAATACCTTTGCACTGGTGCTGACCGAGGACCCGGCGCGCAAGGCGCATCTGTGCGGGTTGCATTCTGACCAGCCGATGATTCGCCAGGCGCCGCTGCTGATCACCTTCTGCGCCGACGTCCATCGCACGCGCCGCTGGCTGGCCTTGCGCGGCGCCCGGGATAATTTCAATAATCTGCAGGGCTTCATCGTGGCCGCGTTCGACGCGATCATCCTGGCCCAGAGCGTGGCGCTGGGCTTCGAGGCGAACGGGCTCGGCATCTGCTATCTGGGCACCACGATCGACGGCGCGACCGATATCGCCCAATACCTGGAACTGCCGGAGACCTGCGTACCGGTCACCAGCATCGTCGTGGGCTATCCCGATGAAGCGCCTGCCCCGCGCGACCGACTGGCGCTCGCGGCCTACCTGCATCGCGAACGCTATCAGCCGCCGACCGACACGGCGCTGCTGGGCCTTTACGAAGATCGCGAGACCAAGGGCTGGAAACGCTATCAGGCGCTCGGGCCCGAGATGGCGCAGGAGATGGCCGACCGCGGCATCACCTCGCTGGCACAATTCTATACCAGCGACCTCAAATATGCCCCGTCGCGCTGCGAGGCGACCTCGGAGCAATTCAGCCAATTGCTGGTCGATCACGGCTATACCGACCGGCTGCGCGGGACGGCGCGCCGCAAGCCGGAATAGCCTCGGTCGCTCCCACCCTCGGTTGAGACCTGCGCTTTTCGCGCTTGAGTTTCCGCAATACTTCCGATATCGGATTGATTGCGCTCTCGGGATCGTTTCGGGAGTGAAGGAGATTTGCGATGTCCGCGCTACCGCCCCCTGCCCCGTCCAAGACCAAGCCCGAGAGCGTTCGCCGCTTCGTGCTGCGCCATCTCGCGGCCGATCTGCCGCGGGTGGTGTGGTTCATGGTCGGCCAGATCGTGTTCGTCGGCTTGACCGTCGCCTCGACCCGGTTGATCGGCAATGCGGTCGAGCTGGCCGGGCGCGATACCGCGATCGCAACCTTCGTCACCCGCTTCGCCCAGATCCTGGGCGTGTTCGGGCTGGCGATGCTGTTCCGCTGGCTGGCCGACCGGTCGATCAACCGCCATACCGGCGACGCCATGGCCGCGATTTATCGCGTGGGCTTCGAGAAGTGCCTGGGCTTCGATACGAGCTGGCATGCCGACGCCTTCGCCGGCTCGACCGCGCGCAAGATCACGCGCGCCGCCCAGGGCTACGACATCTTCGTCAGCGTCAGCTATTTCCTGTTCGTGCCGTCGATCCTGCTGGTGCTGA
>Ga0302314_10005016_pt1 | contig 24207 bp, 21 predicted proteins | sample III_Palsa_N2_3_FD_200533 | JGI IMG/M metagenome (GOLD analysis project Ga0302314, IMG submission 200533) | Peat permafrost microbial communities from Stordalen Mire near Abisko, Sweden - III_Palsa_N2_3 | ecosystem: Environmental > Terrestrial > Soil > Palsa > Peat permafrost | place: Sweden... | reverse complement strand
GTTCGTCGTTAATCGAGTATAAGCGAGTATAAGCGATCATAATCGAGCATAATTTATCGTAAACGAGCGAGCGCAGGCAACTATTTTTGATGTCCGTATTTTGTGGCTGACGTCCGCGTACCGATTGCGCCTCAGCAGACTGCCAGTGAATGGGCGCTTTCGAAGACCAACGCTCACTCGTGCGTCCCATCGCGGATAGCATCGACATCACGCGCTATCCTGAGCTGCCGTCGCAAACGGTGAAGGCATAAGCGACCAAGACGTGCGATGGACATTGCGGATGGCGCGACAAGAAAGGGAAGAAACGTGGAACTACGACACTTGAGGTATTTCACCGCGGTCGCCGAGAATCGGAGCTTCCGGCTGGCCGCCGAGCGCATTAATGTCACGCAGCCAGCGATTACTCGCCAGATACAGGATCTTGAACAGATGCTGGGCGCGCGGCTTTTCGATCGCACCCCGCAGGGAGTCAAGCTTACTGTCGCGGGCGAACTGTTCCTGCGTGAAGTTCGCAAGTCGCTCGGCATTCTTGAGTCGGCTACGCGCGCGGTGAGATTGGTTGCATCGGGGCTCCAGGGCGCGTTACGCCTTGGCGTGGTCGAAAACGCAAGTTGGGATGGCCTGGTCCCTGATGCATTCAACAGCTTCCAGCGTGAAGCACCCGAGGTGAGCATTCATCTGGCGCCTATGAACACGCCCGAGCAAGTCGCCGAGATCCTGGCGGGAACGCTTGATGGCGGGTTTATCTATACCTACGGCGAGCTTGCGCGCGCGCTGCGTGTGTTACCTCTCGCCATTGACGATGTGGTGGCTGCAGTACCGCGAAGCTGGAACTTTCCGCAAGATCAACCGATTTCTGCCCGTGAGCTGAATGGCCGGCCAATGGTGTGTTTTCCGCGGCAAACATACCCGGCGTATTACGACATGCTGGTCAGCGCGTGCAGCGAAGCTGGATTGACGCTGGACGTAGTGCAGGAAGTGCCGACCGAGGCGGCAATCCTTTCGCTCGTCTCGGCCGGCATGGGGGCCGCGATCGTGAATGCCGCGAATCTCGGGCGGCCACCGGCGCGCGCGCAGTTCCTGCGCTTCACGGACTTGTCAGTCAAGATGCCGCTGGCGTTCGCTTATCTGGAGACCAATCCCAACAAGGCATTGCAGCGATTGCTTCGCGTTCTCGACACGATGCTGCAGCCCGATGTGAGCGATGGGGAGCGCAGCGGCTGTTAAACAGCGGTAGATGCATCCGCGGACGAGCCGACTATCGGTTGAATGTCTTCACAAGAAGCGCCATACGAAGCCGCCTTCGCGTTGGGCCAAGGCACTCACCACGCCCGCCGATGTTCCGGCAAAGTGCGGCGTGAACACCGTCGCGTCCGTTTCGATCGCCCGCTCGAGTACCCATCGTCGCGAGACAGTCGCGCGATGCTTGTCGGCACAGAACACCGAACTCCACGCGGGACGATAAACCTGGATCGGGTGATGCCACACATCGCCGCTAAAGAGCGCGTGCGCCCCCGCTGACTCGATTTCGATCGACATGTGTCCGGCACTGTGCCCCGGCGTCGGATGAAAGCGGATGCCCGGCAGATAGTCGCCGCCCTCCGGACCGACTTCGTCGGCCAGTCCTGCGTCGATCACTGGCAACACGCTGTCATCGAAAACCATGCGTCGGCTCTCGCCAGCCGGCGTGTCGAAGAACTCCCGCTCGACGCGAGGGAACACGTAACGCGCGTTGGGAAAAGTGGGCACCCAGCGGCCGTTTTCGAGCTGGGTATTCCAGCCTACATGGTCCACATGCAGGTGCGTAAGCAGCACGAAATCGACCTCTTCCGGCTTCACCCCCGCGCGCTCCAGTCGCTCGAGGTAGGGTGTATTGAGTTGGTGGAACAGGGCGCTGAATGGCCGGTCCTTATGATTGCCGCTTGCGGTGTCTACGAGAATGACCTTTCCGCCGACTCGCAGCACCCAGGTATTGACGTTCAGGACGAAGTTGTCGGCGGCCGCGTCGACTTGCCCATCAGCGAGCCATGCGTGGTGCTCCTGAATCACGGCGGGGTCGAAGTCGGCGAACAGCTTGTCGGTCTTCAACTGAAACTGTTGTTCAGTCACGCGGGTGATCAACGCGTCGCCGACGCGGTAGGTGGTCGGTTGTTCATCCATGAGGGATCTCCGCTGGCGATTCAATAGGATTCAGGAGCATCGCGACCGCGCCGGCGAGCGCGATGGCGACGATCGTCAACATGCCGGCCTGCATATCGCCGGTCAGGGTCTTCACGACACCGATGATGATCGGACTCGCGAAGCCGCCAAGCGCGCCGCAAATGTTGATGAAGGCAATCCCGCCCGCTGCCGCCGCCGTGCCCAGGTACCCCGCAGGCAGCGCCCATAGAACAGTGTACGACGCCCAAAGCATGGCGGTGGATAGAGCGATAGCAGGCAACGCGATGCCGAGATTACTTGGGTATAGTCCGGCGATGGCCAGCGCGATGGCACCCGCGATGCTCGCGAGCGCACTATGGCGACGGCGCTCGTTGCGCCGGTCGGAGCTGCGGCAGAGCCAACCCATCGCGGCAATGGCTGCAACGTAAGGCACGGACGACCAAAAACCGATCGCCATCGTGCCGGCAACACCGGCGGTCTTCAGGATGGTGGGCAGCCAGAAACTCACCGTATAAATCCCCGCGATCACGCAAAAATTGCTGAACGCGAGCGTCAGCACCCGTGGGTCGGAGACAACGGTTCTCAATGAGCGGTGCCGCGCTTCGCTCGCCGCACGGTTCAAGCGTTGCGCATCGAGGTCCGCAGCAAGCAACGCCTTCTCGTCATCGGAGAGCCAGTTTGCCTGCTGCGGACGATCATCGAGGAAAAAGAATGCAATCACACCCAGCACGCAGCACGGCAGGCCTTCGACGATGAACATCCACTGCCAGCCTTCGAGTCCATGCGTGCCTGCCAGCGTGGTCATTGCCCAGCTTGACAACGGTCCGCCGATAACACCGCCGATCGGTCCGGCCCACATTACGACTGCCATCGCGCGAGCGGTGCGGGATGGCGCGTACCAGTAGGTCAGGTACAGCACCATTCCCGGCGCGAAGCCCGCTTCGAACACACCGAGTAGAAAGCGCAGGGCGTAGAACGCGTGGATGTCCCGGACGAACAGCATTGACGCGGAAGTGATCCCCCACAGCACCATGATGCGTGACAGTGTTTTTCGGGCACCGATCCTTGGCAGGAGCAGATTGCTGGGAATCTCGAACAGCACGTAGCCGACAAAGAAGATGCCCGCAGCGACGCCATAGGCCGCGTCGGAGAACGAGAGCTGGCTCTGCATCTGGAGCTTCGCGAAGCCGATGTTGATGCGGTCGAGGTACGCGAGCATGTAGCAGAGCGTCAGGAACGGCAGTAAGCGCCACGTGATCTTTCGGTACAGCGCATCGCGCGCGTCGATGCCTTCTGTCAAGGGGATTGCGGACATGGTCGTCTCCGGGTTCACTGCGCGTGCGGGTGGGGATCGGAATGGGCTGCCACGAGCGCAACGCAATCGCCCGGCTCGACGCTCGCGAACGAACGCACGATAACGACCACGCCCGCGCTGCGAAACTTCAACTCGACGGGCTTGGCCCACGGCGCGTGCGGATCGAATACGCGCCCGGCCAGGTCACCGGCGCTCACGCGGTCGCCGAGCTTGAACACCGGCTCGAAGAGCCCGCGCGTGGCCGCAAAGACGTAATGCCGCTCTCCGTCAACGTGCAGCCATCGCGTGTCGTAACGCGGTGCCGGCAGTGCTTCGCTCGAGCAGATACCGAGTGCCGCGAGTACTCGCTGCAAGCCTTCCTCCACGATCGCCAGGCCGTGCGGATTACACGTCGCGTAGCCGCCGAATTCTCCGCAGAGAAAGAGCTTTCCACGTCGCTCGATAGCGGCGCCATACGTGCGGTCCTCGCCGAGCAGGTCCATCACCATCGCGTTCGGTGCGGCAAACGCATCGACGATCCGCCTATATTCATGGCGTCGGTCAGCGTCGAGCGGTGGTGCGACCAGCAGCGTCGGCAGATGGTCGAACGACGCACCTCCCGCGTGGATATCGAAGACGAAATCGGCGCGGGGAAACAACTCGGTGTCCACGTAGTGCGCAATCATCTCCGTGATGGAGCCATCGCGATGACCCGGGAAGATCCGGTTCATGTTGGCGCCGTCAATAGGCGAGGTCCGCCGCCCCGCGAGAAGCGCGGGAAAGTTGAGACCGGGTACGACGATCAGGCGACCGCTGATTTGCATCGACGGCATGCGTTGCAGCAGTTTCATCAGCGCAATCGGGCCTTCGTATTCGTCGCCGTGATTGCCGCCGGTGAGGAGCGCCGTTGGACCGTCACCGCGCTTGAGCACGGCGATCGGGATCGGGATATGCCCGTATGCGGAACGGTCCACGGAATGCGGCACGCGCAATGTGCCAGTCTGAAAGCCTTCTTGCTCGAAATCGATATCTGTCGAGATGCGAGAGCGGTCGGTGGCCATGATTCGTCTCCTGACTGTTGGCATAGAGTGCGGCGGCGAATGCAAACGACGCAGCGATGCCCGTACTATCGGAAATCGAAGTGATTTATGCCAATGCCGATTGATGGCCAGCGTGATGTCTTGGAGGCATCACGCGCCAGCGAGGGAGTGATACAAGCCTTCGACGGAATTGAATGACGCCCCGCCAGATGGCGGATGTCTCCTTGCATGAGGGCGAAGTGCGGGCGAAGTGCGGGTGTAGTGCGGGTGTAGTGCGATATCGGGTATGGGCTAACCGCGACTTCAGGTTCGGCGAGTGTGCGAGTCAGGGTTCCTAAAACGTGTGAGATAAGCGTCGGCTGGCAAACCGTGCAAAGCTGACCGACGCTCCATGGCTTACAAGATGTACTGGGCCTTCTGTTAATCCGTCGTCCCCGAATAGGCGGCTCTCAGCGCGGCGACGTCAAACTTCACCATTTTCATCATGGCGCCGGCAACGCGCGTGGCCTTTGCTTGATCGGGGTCAGCCATCATCTCGATGAGATCGGATGGAAGGATCTGCCATGAGACGCCGAAGCGGTCTTTCAGCCAGCCGCATGCCTCGGGCGAACCGCCGCCCTCGAGAAAAGCGTTCCAATAACCGTCAAGCTCTTCCTGATCGTGACAATTGACCATAAGCGATATCGCGTGGTTGAACGGGTCGGGTCCGCCGGAACTCATGGCAATGAAGGGTTGCCCAAAGAGAACAAACTCGACGACCTTCGTGGAACCGGCGCTCGGCACCGCGGTTACTCGAGTGACACGCGAGTCTGGAAAGATACCTGCATAGAAAGCCGCGGCCTCCTCAGCCTCGTTGGAGTACCAAAGAAAAGGCGTGATCTTTTGAATCGTCATGGCAAATCTCCTTTGAGTGTTGGCTAAATGCGCAGGCAAGCCGCATGCCGTCATTGAGACGACGAACGAGAACCATCAAAATCGACATGCCAGGCAGAAAAATGTCACTTTTTTATGCCAGCTTCGGCCGTCCAGGGAATGACCGGCATTCCGGCTGCTCAGATTTGCGAAATGCTCTCCGCGCGTTCCGAGCGGCCTAGAAAGAAACCTTGCGCGCTGGTACATCCGGAGGCTCGTACAAAGCTCAGTTGCTCGTGCGTTTCGATGCCTTCCGCCGTGGTGGGAATCCCTAGTTCGTGGGCGAGGGCCACGATGCCGCGAACCACCGCCGCCGACTCCCGCCGATGAACGGATTCACGCACAAACGAACTGTCGATCTTCAGGGTGTCGAACGAAAAGCGGCATAGATTCGACAGCGTGGAAAAGCCAGTTCCGAAATCGTCGAGCGCGAGACCGATACCCATCGCGCGAAGTTTCTCAACGTTGCGCCGGGTCGGGACATCGTCACTCATGAGTACGGTTTCGGTGACCTCGATGTTCAGTCGTGAAGGCGGCAACCCTGAATCCTGCATGACCGAGGCAACCAGGTCCGCGAACGACTCTTCGCGTAGTTGCACAGGCGACACGTTCACCGCCACGACCACCGGCTCGCGCCAACGGGCCGCTTCCGCGCAGGAACGCCGGAGCACCCATTCCCCGAGCGGCAGGATCAGCCCCGTTCGCTCTGCAATGGGAATGAAGGTCGTGGGCGGCAACTCGCCTCTCGTGGGATGGGTCCAGCGGACCAGTGCTTCCCGTCCGGTGACAACCCCGCTAGCCAGATTGACGATCGGTTGATATTCCATGCGCAAGCCGCTGCCAAATGATTGAAGTGCGCCTTCCAGGTCGCTTCGCAGGAGGCTCAAGCTGTCGTCGGAGGCGTGCGCCTTGGCATCGAAAACGGCAAAGGCGCTTTTGCCGCTGCGCTTGACCGCGTACAACGCCCGGTCGGCGCATATCAGGAGTTGCGGTCCTGTTTCCCCGTGCTCGGGATATTGCGAAATTCCGACACTGGCGCCAATCCGCACCAGCGCCTCGTTAAGTACGAATGGACGCGCAAGGGTTTTCACAATCTGATCCGCCAGCAGCCGGACTTCTTCGCTGATGGCGGCGTCGCTGGAAATGGCGACAAATTCATCGCCCGCCAGTCGGCCGACAACGTCCCCCTGCCGCAAGACGGCTCGCAGGCGCTTGGCGGATTCCTGAAGCACCAGGTCGCCGGCCGCGTGCCCGAGGCTGTCGTTGATTGCCTTGAAACCGTCAAGATCGATCAGGAGCACCGCGAACGATCCGGGCTTGAGCGCCGGCTCGGCATCGGTACGGTTCAGCAATAGTTCGCTGATGCGCGCGCGGTTTGGCAGGCCCGTGAGGCTGTCGTGACGGGCAAGGCGGTTGCTGGTTTCCTGCGCGAGCAGCAGCGCGACCGTGTCCTTGTTGCTGCGGATAGCAACGGTAAAGAAGCCGGCTGCGCAAAACGGTGCCTGGAACAGCAAGACGATTTTTCCAGAAGACGGAGACAGCGCGGCGCCGATTCCGAGCAACGTAAAGATGACTGAGATCTGGATCAGGACAAGCCGGGGTATGCCTGCGTTACGTCCGGCCAGCCCGCCTACCACACCAACGGCGCACACGTTCCCCAGCAGGAAAAGTGTCTGATCTCCGCTGATGTTGCATAAGAGGGCGCCGAGTCCGAGCAGCGCGCTCCACAAGATGCTGGCAAGCAGGAACAGTGATGTCGGCGTGGGCTCGTTGCGAGCGCTGCGCTTGCAACAGACGTAGATCAGGGACAGGCGCACGATCAGGAGTGCGATCACGGCGAGCGTCCATAACGCGTAGCCGACGCTCGGATAAAGATAAAAAGCGGTGGCGCAAACGCTGATCTCGCAAACTGACGCCATCGCGATGGACGCCGTCCTGGTGAACAGGTTTGACAGCAATATCTGTCGATTATCAGCGCTCAGGTCTTGAGCGGATCCTACTAGCCATTTGAAAAACGGCAACCTCGGTTCACTAAACGCCATGGCATGCGCAATATAGGTAGGTACTTGGTTATCGGCGCGACTGGTTTTTTCTGACCTCGATTATCCCGGTAAATGTGTCCGTTGCTCTAATAATATGATGTGACGCCGGCGTGACTCAGGCGGGCAACAGGACCATCTGAGAGCGCAACAATGCGGGTTTTGCGACCAGGGCTCTCGCCAGGCCGTTGCCGGACAAGGGCGAGAGGGGGAGGGCTTGTGGATGACCTGGTTCAGGAGGCGCAATTTTGCCTACGGAAAATAATACAGATTGCCGGCTGTTTTGCTCCGCAGCATGACGAGCGGGGACCTGCAGAGGGTAGGCTGCCGACGTCGTGCTGTCAGGGGCGCCTTGGCGCCGAAGTTAAAATGCAGGGAGTGACGCGGCGGATTAGTCTTGTCTCGGAGTGAGTGCGCGAGCGAACTCGGATCGAGCATCATGCTGCGCGGTCTTTTGCTTGGAGGACAAAAATGAAGCGTGGTATTTGCCCATTCGTTGCGTTGATGGTTGCGGCGCCGGGTCTCGTGATGGCGTTCAATGAAGACGCGTCACACAACCAATGCGTGATGCAATCGCTGAAAGGGGTGAGGAGCAGACAGGCGACCGAACTGATTACATCAGTCGTGTCGAAAGCTTTATAGGGAAAGCGCTTTCCTGAATAACAACGAGAAGAACTATCGCATCTGTCTTGTGCAGAACCGGCAAGGAATAGAGAACGACTACGCTGCGCACCGAGTGGCGGCAGCCTGTCGCCGCGCGAATAGCCGCTAAGCTGGCCACGCCTGGGCACTTGCCGAGCATGCCCGATGAGTGATTGTCAGAGCCGTGAGTGATGACTCCAACGCGGCGCACTGCCTAAGCAGCGCACCGCGTTAGCGCACCCAATCAGAACCGATGGATGATGCCTACGCCCGCAGCAAACTGGCTGGGAGATGACGACGGCGCGGATTGGAAACCGTCGCCAACCGTTGCGGTCGCGTTGATGATGTTGCCCGCACCACTCGTGCCGAGCGTTTTGCCGTTCGCGCGCTGATAGGCCTGCAATGCATAGAGTCCGGTGCGTTTAGAGAGCGAATAGTACTCGGACAGGTTGAACTGCTGGTACTGCGCGGAACTGGTAATGCCGTTGGCTTTCGTCGCACGCGTATAGCTGTAGCCGGCCGCCAGGTCGACGAGCGGCAATGCCTTCCAGTGCAGCACGGCGCCGCCCGTATTGAAGATCTCCGTGGTCTTGAAGCTCGAGTTGATACCCGGGATGTATTGCACGTTCGAGTACGAGAAGGAAATATCCAGCGTCTGCGTGAACGTATAACCGCCGGTCACGGCAATACGCTGCTGCGCCTGAGCGGTCTGATAACCGTTCGTGATCGCCGATACACCTGACTGGCCCGCGGAGTTGGTGGTCGAGTCCGCGCCAAACGCGCCGCCGCCCGAGGTCGAGTTGTTGATCCGGGTGATACCCGCGGCAAGCCCGAACGGACCGTTGAGGTACTGGACCGCGCCGCTCCATGTCGAGCCCTGGTTCACGCTGCCTGGGACGCCGGCAAACGAATACGAACCGCTGGCAGTGAATCCGAACATCTTCGGTGACGTGTACACGAGCGAATTATTGGCGCGATAAATCGTGTCCATTTCGTCGAGATCGCCCGGATGTGCGCCGAAGGCACCGGTAAGCCAGGTCGTCGGGCTGTAGGGCGAAAGCAGCGTGTAGTAGGACGTGTACTGGCGGCCTGCGGTGAACGTACCGTAGACCGGGTTGGTCAAGCCTACCCATGCCTGCCGGCCGAACATCGCGTTCGTGTATTGCTGACCACCCGACGCCGCGTTAAAACCCGACTCCAACTGGAAGATGGTCTTGGTGCCGCCGCCCAGGTCTTCCGAGCCCTTGAGGCCGAAGCGGCTGCCCGCCCAGATTCCAGAAAGCATCTTTATGTTGGAGCGCCCACCCTTGTTTGAACCCAGCGACGTCTGGCTGCTCTGGTACGAAATAGAGTCGTCGACAATACCGTACAGCGTCACGCTGTTTTGAGCGAAGACCGGTGAGGCGAGGGTAGCGAGGCTGATTAATACTGCTTTTTTGGCGTGGCGTGACTGCATGTTTTATCTCCTCTTGTTGTATCAATGATTGCGACGTGGCCAGCAACGTCGCGGGCTTTTCCTGCTTGCTCATTTAACGAAATTACTCAGCGAAAAGTCGGGTGATGGATTTCCTGAGCTTCGCGCCTTGTGTCCGGACCGCAAAAATATTTCAGGCGATGTCTCCCGAATCGCCTGAAAAATAATCGGTAATCCTTATAGAACCCCCGCGTAATTGGACTCCGGAGCGCCTCGCACGCCTGGACGCACCGCAAGCAAATGACCGTCGTGTTCGTTCGCGCCGTTAGCGGGACGAATCGATGTAACAAAGAGCGTGTCAAGTTCGCGGCCGCCGAACGTGCACATCGACGGTTTCGTGACCGGCAGCGCAATGCTTCGGTCCAGCCGGCCGTCAGGCGTGAAACGCAGCAGCAGACCCGCGTCGTTTGCGCAGGTCCAGTAGCAGCCGTCGGTGTCGACAGCCGCGCCGTCCGGGCGCCCTGCAAACTGGTTCAGGTCGGCAAAGATGCGGCGGTTACGTGGCTCGCCGGTATCGACGTCGTAGTCGAAAGCCCAGACAAGCCTGCGCGCCGGATGCGAATCGGAGAGATACATCGTCGTGCCTTGAGGCGACCAGGCGAGTCCGTTCTGCACGATCAGCCCGTCGACAATGGGCGCTGACAGCGTGCCGTAGGCGTCGTATCGAAATAGCGAGCCCGACGGGTTGGCGGCAGCCATGTCCTGCACCATCGTGCCGGCCCAAAAGCGGCCTTGACGATCGCAACGGCCGTCGTTGAAGCGCATGTTGGGCAGCGGAAAAACCGGCGCGGCGAGCTTGCGCACACTCGCCTCAAGCGCAGTAGAGAGCGTCACGGCGAAGAGTCCGGTCTCGCATCCGGCGAGAACGGTGCCGTGACGGTCGAAGGTGATGCAGGCCACTTTTTCGGGCAAGCGCCACTCGGTGCGCTTGGCCGTGCCCGCATCCAGACGAGCGATCGTGCGCGCGGGGATATCGACCCAATACAACGCCTGTTCCGGTTCCCGCCAGACCGGGCTTTCTCCCACTTCGCAAGGTGCCTGACCCGCGGCTTCGAAGCGTTCGACGGCCAGTGTTTCGGGCTGCATAGTGTTCATGACGAGGGTCTCAGCGTCCAACGCAGCCAGCTCATTTCTACGCGCAGTTTCGCGCGAACGCGGCCAAGCGTGACGCTCAAGGCGGGCGTCGCGCCGTAGTGGAGGGGCGCCGGTGCGATGCGCTTCGATTCGCGCATGACAACGTATCGTGACCGCGCGCTAAGCACCGGCAGGACTCGGAAGGTTGGCGTCCGTGCGGCGATTGATCAGGGACGGCCGCACCAGTGTCCAGAGCAGCGCCACACCGACCAGGTCGCCGAAGCCAAGCGCGACGAAGAACGGTGCATAACCGATAGTCGCGACCAGCCCGCCAATCACGAGCGTGAAAATCAGGTTGCCGAGCCCCGCCGACAGTCCCGCGAAGCCCGTGACGGTTGCCACTTCACGACGCGGGAACAGGTCGGCGGACATCGAAATGACGGCGACGGAAAGCGTCTGGTGCGCGAAGCCCCCGAGGCACAGCAGAAAGATTGCCGTGCCCGGGTCCTTCACGTAACCCACGCCTGCCATGGCGGTCATGATCACCGCGCCGATCGTGAAGACGATGCGCTTGCCGTTGATCACGGCAATGTTGAAGCGCTTGTTGAGGTAAAGCGAAATCGATCCGCCCATCAGGCAGCCCACGTCCGCCGCCACGAACGGCAGCCATGCCGTCATGGCAATCGCCTTGAGGTCGAAGCCGCGTGCCTGATGCAGGTAGAGGGGCATCCAGAACACGAGGGTGGTCCACACCGGATCGGCGAAAAAGCGCGGCAGGGCGATGCCCCAGAAGTTGCGTTGCTTGAAGATCGCGCGCAGGTTGGGTTTGGCGCCGTTGTCGGAGAGTTCGGCGTGTTCGCCTTCGACGATATAAGCCGCTTCCGTTGCAGTGAGTGCCTTGTGCTCGCTCGGGTGCCGGTAGAAGACGATCCACAGCACGGCCCATACGAGGCCAAGACACCCTGCGATGACGAAGGCCATCTCCCAGTTGTACTTGAGGATCGACCACGCGATCAACGGCGGCGCGGCGATGGCGCCAATCGATGTGCCGATGTTGAAGATGCCTGCCGCCAAGCCGCGCTCACGCGCCGGAAACCAGAACGCGGCCATGCGCATGCCGGCCGGGATAAACGAGGCTTCGGCGAGCCCGAGCAATCCACGCAGCACGAAGAGGCCGACCCAGCCGCTTGCAAAGCCATGGGCAATGCACACCACCGACCACGCGACGCCGCAGATCAGGAAGCCGAAGCGCAGGCCGATACGGTCCATCAGGTAGCCCGTCACCGGGCCGCCAAGCGGGTACATCACGAAGAACGCGCCGGTGATCCAGCCGTACTGGGCGGTGCTGATATGCAGGTCCTGCATGACCGTGGGGGCGGCGACGCTCAGCGAGCTGCGCGCCAGGTAGTTCATGACCGTGCCGAGTGTCAGCAGGCTGATCATCCACCAGCGCAGCCCTCTCAGTTTGATTGCCATGTCGGTTTGTCTCCGTTTGTTGTTTTGTCAGCCGCTCGGTCGGCTGCGTCACTGCGTGGACGTTCAGCATTCTTCATTCGACCGATACGGATCGAGATGACGACGCGGAAGATGCGCAGCAGTAAGGTATGTTAGTAATGTGAACGCATCGTATGTCAGATGACTTATCTCGCGCAATACGCGAGGCATCAGCGTTTACACCAGTAATATTTTCTGCAAGCTTTTAATTTGGCGGATTAACCCGCTTTTGTGCGGACAAGAACCGCTGCGGAGGCAGGCGTGATATGGCGGATCATCGGTTTCATGTTAAATGACGTCAGACAACAAAGGGCTTGTGCTGAGGCTTTCAAACGGGTGTCTCCGGCAAATGCAGCCTGAGAATGAGTCTCCCAGGACGCCGGCAGAACCCGTTTATAAAGTCTCTATCTTTAAAGAAACACCGTGCGACATACCGCTTGATACCCAGACCCAAGCCCTGGAACCTAGACGATGAAAGGAAACTCCACTTCGGGCAGCGGATCGCCGGAAGCAAGCCGGCCAGCCAGCTCAGGATAGGGCGGTGAGGTCTCGCCACCGCGGTCCACGTAGTGCGCGCCATCGCCGAGCCATCGGAACGACACTACCCGCCGCGATTGCTGACCGGCCGCGTTACCCGGTGCGCCGTGTACCGTATGAAAGTTGAACGCTATGGCATCGCCCGGCTCCAGATCCCAACCGAGGATTTGATACGCGTCCCGGTTCGCATCGATATCCGGCAACTCTTCCAGCCGATCCGACTTGTGGTCATACGCCACGCCGCTGAACTTGCGCGGACGGAACAGCTTTCCCCACTTGTGTGACCCGGCCACGAATTCGACACACGTTTCGCGAGGCACCGGATCGAGTGGAATCCATAGACTGACGGCTTGCTCGGCGCTGACGCAGTAGTAGGGCTCATCGTGATGCCATGGCGTGAGCTTTGCCGCGCCCGCTTCTTTTACCAGCACATGTTCGTGAAAGATGCGGGCGCGCTGCGAGCCCATCAAAGCCTGAGCCACCGCCGCAGCCGGACTGTGTTCCACGAACTCCCTGAACGGTTCAATGCGCTGCCAGTTGCAGTAGTCGCCGAAAAAGCGCCCGGTTGTTTTTTCGGGCGTGTAGTTCCTGAACGAGGGTCCCGGGTGAGTGGCGTTGTACTCCACGCCATCACGCAAAAGTTCGACCCAGTCCTTAAACACCCCGCGCAGGACGGCGGCGCCGTCGCGCTCGAACGCTTCCCGTTCTATGGCCAGCATGCTGTTCTCCTTTAACGAATGATCAAGCGGCAGCGCGCGTCTGCTCTCGTATAAACGCGATTGCCACTAGCGAAGGAACCGAGCCGGCAAAGACCAACGCCGGCTCCCTTAAAGCGTTTAGCTTCCCGGCAACGCTGCTGCCGCGCTGCGTCCGCGGAGCCAGTTGATGCTGGTGAACAGCGCCACCGCGAACAGGATCAGCATGGTGGCCACCGCGAGTATCGATGGATCGATCGAATCACGAATGCCGCTCCACATCTGCCGCGGCACGGTCCGCTGATCCGGTCCGCCTATAAAGAGAATCACGATGACTTCATCGAACGAGGTAGCGAACGCAAAGACGCTGCCCGTCGCCACGGCCGGTGCGATCAACGGCAACGTGACGCGCCGAAAGGCGATCCATGGCGTGGCCCCAAGCCCCGACGCCGCGCGAATGAGGCTCTGGTCAAACGAGAGCAGGGACGCCGTCACGGTGATCACCACGAAGGGCGTGCCGAGCGCCGCATGCGCGAGCACCACGCCAACGTAGGAATTCACAAGACCGAGCGGCGCGAAGACCAGATAGAACCCGGCAGCAACGACCACGATGGGGATGATCATCGGCGAGATGAGCAGCGGCATGATGACCGCGCGAAACGGAAAGTTCGCCCGGCTCAGGCCCAGCGCCGCGAGCGTGCCGAGGCAGGTGGCAAGCACCGTGGACGCTGTGCCAATGCCGATGCTGTTGAGGAACGCACGTTGCCAGTCGCTGCTGCCGAGTGCCTTTGCATACCAATGCAGCGAGAAGCCTTGCATCGGATAAGAAAAGTACGAGCCGGTATTGAACGACAGCGGCACGATGGCCAGGATGGGTGCGATCAGGAAGAACAGGATGAGCGCGCAATGCACGCGCAACCACTTCGACGCAATGCGTTCGGAGAGCACGAGATGGCGCTGGCTTTGCATGAGTCCCGCCCCCTAGCCGAAGCGCAGCCGGTCGATGCCGACGAGCCGGTTGAACACGAAATAGAACACCGCCGTGAAGATCACGAGATACGCCGACAACGCTCCGGCCAGCCCCCAGTTGAGCTGTTCGTTGGTTTGCGCCGCAATCAACTGGCTGATCATTTCGTCACCGGCGCCGCCCAGCAATGCAGGCGTGATGTAGTAACCCAGCGCGAGCACGAATACGAGGAAGCAGCCTGCACCCACACCCGGCAAGGTCTGTGGAACGTAGATGCGGATGAACGCCGTAACCGGGTGCGCGCCAAGCGATTGCGCCGCGCGCATGTACACCGGCGACACGCTCTTCATGACTGAGTAGATCGCGAGGATCATGTAGGGCAGGAGGATATGCGTCATGCCGATCAGCACGCCGGTGCGGTTGAACAAGAGCGGCAAGGGGTGGCTGACGAGACCCATGCCCATGAGCAGGCTGTTGATGACCCCGCCCGGTTGCAGGAGCACGTACCACGCGGTCGTGCGCACGAGCAGTGAGGTCCAGAACGGCACGATCACGAGTAGCATCAGGCGATTGCTCTTGGCTGCCGGCAGGGTGGCGAGCAAGTACGCGACTGGATAACCGAGCACGAGGCACAGCAACGTGACCGACGCACTGATCCATACGGTGCGCGCAAACGCGTTGATGAACACGGAACTGTCGGCGGGCAGGGAGGCGATCGAACCGTCAGGCGTGACGGTGCTGTCGACGGCAGCTAACAAATAGTCGGGCGTGGGCGAAACGGCAGAGCGCTTCAGGATGCGCCAGATGTCGTGCGTGCCCCAGCGCGGATCGAGTTCGATCAGCGCCGGTTTCCAGGCAGGCGGCGCAGTCTCTGGCAATTGGCGCGCGGTCCGCATCAGCAAGCTGCGAAACTCCGGCAGATAGAAATTCAGCCGCCGTGCCACAGTTCCCAAGTGCCCTTCGTCGGACGCACGGCGCATATCCGCCGCGAGGATGGCAAAGGTGTGCTCGTCGGGCACGCCTTCGCCGTTCCATGCCTTGAGCGCCTGTGACAACGCCGGCAGGTTCACCGGCACCTCGCGATTCTCGACGCTGCGAGACAGCAGGATCGCGATGGGCGCAATGAAGGTGGCGAGCAGGAACAACAGCAGCGGCAGCGCGAGCAGGAGCGCCTGGGCCGACGCCCGGCGTCGGGTTCTCGCGTATGCCGCACGGCCGTCGGCCCCGAAGCCAGAACCGGCGGTCGGGTCACGCTCAGCCGGTTCCCGCAGATTGCTGGTCACTGTCGCGGTCACGGGTTGCCTTACTGAGTCAGCCAAACCTGGAAGCGCTTGTTGATCTGGTCGGCGTTATCCGCCCAGAAGCTCGCGTTGATCTGCAGTGCGTGCTTGAAGTTGGCGGGAGCCGTCGGCAGGTCGTTCAGGCGATCCTTCGCGATCAAGGGAATCGCATCCTTGCGCGGCGGCGCGTAAGCAATATATTTCGTCAGGTCTGCGTAGCTTTGTGCGCTTGAGGCCGAAACAATGAACTTGGCTGCGGCATCGCCGTTCTTTGCGCCCATCGGAATGCCCCACCATTCGAAGTCATCGACCTGGCCGTCCCACACCGACTCGAACGGTTTGTGGTCCTTGTGCACCGCATCGTCAATGCGGCCGTTGTAGGCCTGCGTCATGACTACGGCGCCGTCGGAGAGCAACTGGGGCGGTTGCGCGCCGGCTTCCCACCAGACGATGCTCGGCTTGATCGTGTCGAGTTTCTTGAACGCGCGGTCGACGCCGGCGGGCGTGCCGAGGACCTTGTACACATCGGCGGATTTCACGCCGTCGGCGAGCAATGCCCATTCAAGCGTCACCTTCGGCGACTTGCGCAAGCCGCGTTTTCCAGGGTATTTCTTCAGGTCGAAGAAGTCGTTGATCGTGGTCGGAGGGGTCTTGAGTTTGGTTGTGTCGTAGGCGTACACGGTCGACCAGACCATGGCGGCTACCGCGCAATCCATGATCGAACCGGGGATGAAGGCGCTGGTGTTGCCGAGCGACTTGCGGTCGATCTTGCGCAACAGCCCTTCGTCGCACCCGGTGATGGCGTCGTTGGATTCAAGGTCGATCAAGTCCCACGTCGGGTTCTTGGCCTGTTCCATCGCCGATAGCTTGGCGAGGCCGCCATCGTACGATTCAGTCGAGAAGCCGATGCCGGTGGCCGCCGTGAACGGTTCGAAGAACGCTATCTTTGCCGCGGCCTCGTAAGCGCCGCCGAAGGTCACGACCGAGATGGTATCGGCAGCATGGGCGGTGGCGGCGAACAGGCTGGCCGCTGCAAGGGTGAGTCCGGCGATGCCCGTCAGACTGGTTCGAACGAGTGTTGCTTTCATGTCAGTGGACTCCTGCGGTGAAGGGCTGAGCAGGGCCGCGGGTAACGGTAGCGGCCGTTGCGAGGATCTTGCAATCGTCATGGCGCCATGCCACGGCGGTTGCACTGCCGAGTGACGGAAGATCGTGGTGCTGCGTATTCGGGACTTTGACAATGAGGTTGTCGCCATGACCAAGCTCCCCGAGTTTCAGGTGAACGCGGTGGTGATCGCCGCAATACACGAGTTCTTCCACGCGCGCGCTCACCACGTTGGTGTCCGCGGCGTTCTGGGCAGCGTCAGCAGACGCGATATGTGCGCGCTCGGGACGCAACGCGAGCATCGCTTCCTCGCCGTTGCGCAGACCCCGCCCGCAGCGGCCGCGAATGACCGCGCCGCCCGGCAGTTCCAGCGTCGCCCAGCTTGTGTCCTGTTCGAGCACCCGACCCGTCAAGCCGTTGTTCTCGCCAACAAAATTCGCCACGAACGCGTTGTGCGCGTTTTCATAGAGTTCGGTAGGGGTCGCGGCCTGCTGGATGCGTCCATCGGAGAACACGGCGACCCGGTCCGACATCGTCAATGCTTCCGCCTGGTCATGCGTCACATACACCACCGTCAATCCCAACTCGCGATGCAGTCGCATGATTTCGTATTGCATGGTTTCGCGCAGCCGCTTGTCCAGTGCGCCCAGCGGTTCGTCCATCAGCACTACGCTCGGCTCGAACACAAGCGCGCGGGCCAGGGCGACACGCTGCTGCTGTCCGCCGGACAACTGCGACGGCCGGCGGGAAGCCAGTTGCGGCAACTCGACCATCTCCAGCGCTCGCTTCACGCGGGCCTGTTGTTCTGCTTTGCCAATGCCTCTCACCGACAACGGAAATGCAACGTTCTGCTCGATCGTCAGGTGCGGGAAGAGCGCGTAGTTCTGAAACACCATGCCGATGTCGCGCTGATGCGGCGGTTTATCGTCGAGGCGTTTCCCATTCAGGCGGATCTCTCCCTGTGTCGCCGATTCGAAACCGGCAAGCATCATCAGCGTGGTCGTCTTTCCAGAACCGGATGGTCCGAGCAGCGAGACGAATTCGCCTTTCGCTACATCGAGATCGAGTCCTTCCACGACGTAATGAACGCCGTCATACGTCTTGCTCACGCCCGCGAAGGAGATGAAGGAGTGGGTTGACATCGTGTCTCGTGGGCTCCGGGTTTCAGATCGGCGTTGCGTTGCGTGTCTTGCGGCGAGCGTCGCGCATGGTGCGTCGTGCATCAGGCAAGCTGCTGCGCGAGATACCGCGCGAAGTCGTAGTTCGGCCGTTCGAGGTGACTGAGATGGCCGGGTTTCGCAAGCGGCGCCTGGACACCACGGAACACGGCCTGCACGCCTCGCCGGTCTTCCTCGTTGACTGCATCCAGCAACGCTTTCAGCGACGCCATGTATTGCACGGCCTTTGGGTCCGCGATGAATTCAGGCGCCAACCCGCCGCCGAAACGGATATGGACGCGGCTCGTGCCCAACGGCTGCAGCACGAGGTACCAGAAATAACCCGGTGTCAGCGTGACGAGATGAGTCGGGTAGATCGCGAGCAGCGCGGTCGTCTTGCGCCAGTGCCCTTGAAGGCGCTGGTTATCCGGATGCGCCTGGCCGATAGGCAGTGACGCTTCCTTGGTGATCCAGTGGTAGTTGAACGCGTCGTGGCCGGCGGGGCATTCCATCTCGTCAAGGCGCGAATGCGGCCCGACGGTCGCCCGATGCAGCATGGGCAGGTGGTAACTCTCCATGAAGTTTTCGGCCAGGATTTTCCAGTTCGTATCCCAGACGTGCTCTTCGTAGAATGTTTCCTTGTAATCGGTCATGCCGTAGTCGGCAATCAGGTCCGTGAGGCCGGCGAGTTTCTCTGCGACCGGCTGTGCATTCGCGTCGAGCGTGACGTAGATCCAGCCTTGCCAGGCTTCGCATCGCACCGTGGGTAATCGATAGTCTTCCTTACAAAATCCGCTTTGCCGCTCCATCATGGGGGCACCGTGGAGCTTGCCATCGAGCGTGTAGTTCCACGCGTGATAAGGGCATACGATGCGCCGGGTGTTGCCGCGGCCTTCGAGCAACACTGACATCCTATGCAAGCACACGTTTGAAAACGCTTTCAACTCCAGTTGCTCGTCGCGCAGGACGACGATCGGCTGACCATCGATATCCGCCGTGAGATAGTCGCCCGCTGCGCCAAGCGCACTCACACGGCCGACACACAACCATTCGCGACGAAAAATGCGTTCTTGTTCCAGCGCCAGGAAATCAGGCGAGGTGTAGACCGTGGGCGGCATTGAGCGTGCATCGCTGAACGGGCGTTCGCAGTTGGCCTGCAACTGGCGGACGATCTCCAGGCCGGCGCTGGTTGCTGTCGACGTTGCCATCGAAGATGCCGTTGCAGAACCCATCGCGCCTCCTTTCCCATTCAGTGAATGTGGCAACCCGTTCAATCTTTGCTACGGGTTGCTCTCGCTGCATGGACATCAATCTATCAAGTCAAATTACCAGCCAAAATATTGTTTTTGCATGTAGAACCAAGCTTTTTCCTATCTAGCGGGGAGTCATCGGTCTGCATGTTGCCGTGTGTTCAGCCGCCGTGCTGGCGCCTGATTTCCGCTTCGCAGAACGCGGCGAAATGCTGGACGACTTGCCGGGGTTTCATGCTCCTGGATTGCGCGATACCCAGCGTAGTCGCGTTCACCTCGTCCTTGAACTGCTTGATGACAAAGTCTTCGCCGTCAACGGTACGGCTTGATTTGAGCGGGAAGTTCAGGATGCTGTAGCCCAGGCCGTTCGCCACCATGCCGCGTACAACTTCGGGCTGTGACGACTTGAATGCGGCAATCGGCCGGCCACCGACCGCGTCGAAGAGTCCGGCGAAGTATTCGCGGCTGTGCGGCAGGTCGAGCATGACGTAAGGCTCGTCGCGCAGGTCGGCGAGTGCGACGGTGCGCGCGCGTGCCAGCCGGTGGGTCCTGGGCAGGATCACATAGGGCGGCAGCGTGAGCAGTGGCGTGAAGGCGATGTCGTCGGTCAGGTCGAGGTTGTAAGTGAGCGCTATATCCAGCGAACCGTCGTGCAGGCCCCGCAGCAGGTCTTCCTGATGCGCCTCGAGCGTGCGGAACGCAATGCCCGCATGGTCGGCGAGAAAGCGGCTCATCATCGCGGGCATGAGCGGCGGCGCGAGCGAGACAAGGCAGCCGAGCGTGATGGCGCCGGACATGCCGCCATCCATTTCCTTGGCGGCCGTCTGCAGGTCCTCTGCGTTCTTGAGCAGGTCGCGTGCACGCCCGAGCATGTCCCGGCCCGCTTGCGTCAGGGATAACCCGCTCGCGTGATGGCGAATAAAAAGCTGGACGCCGAACGACACCTCCAGGTCTGCCAGCGCGGTGGAGATGGACGGCTGCGAGATATGCAGCAGCTTGGCTGCGGCCGTGAACGACAAGACTTCCGCTGTGACGACGAAGTACCTCAACTGACGCAGCGAATAGCGTAGTTGCGCTGGTTCCATGGTCCACCCCGTGGTCTTTTCTAGCGCTTATTGTGCTTGGACATAAATAGGTTTGCATAGGCAAAAGCGATGATTTGCATTTTTGAAATATGTTTTTCGGATGCGTCGCCCGAGCGTAGATTTTGCGAAAGGCTAGCGCAAACGCGAGGAGGTCGGCATGCAACGAGACAGCGGTTCAACGGAATGCACAGTGGAAGGTGTAGGCAAGACGGCCGGTGGAGCAGATGCCTTGCTTACATTGCGCGCTGCGTTCCTGGATTCCATGGCATCGAACTCCACCTCGGTTCATGTTGTGACGACCGGCAGCGGCGACCAGCGCTTCGGCGTGACAGTCAGTGCCTGCAGTTCAGTGTGTGCGGACCCGCCCACGTTGCTGGTCTGCATCAACACACGCAGTCCGGCTAATTTGGCGGTAGCCGGAAACGGTGTGTTCGCAGTGAATTTGCTGAACGTGGCGCAGCGCGGTATAGCGGACACGTTCGCCGGGCGCTCGGCAACCGCCAAGCCCTTCGACTTTTCCTGTTGCACGATTACGGCCGGCACGCTGGGCGTACCGCTTATCGACGGCGCAGTGGCCGCGCTTGAATGCCGGGTCGTGGCGCAGCAAGTCATTGGCACGCACACGGTGTTTTTCGGCGAAGTGGCGGCCGTCACCCGCGCGCCTGTGACGCACATGCCCTTGCTTTATTGCAAGCGCGACTATGGCCAGTTCCTGGCTTTCTAGACGCAGGCATGACTTCATTTCCGAACGACATTCCCAACGGACCGAGGCACAGTAAATGATCAGAACCGGCGAGCAGTATCGCGATTCCATTCGTGACGGACGGCAAGTCTGGATCAACGGCGAACGCGTGAATGACGTGACCACGCACCCCATGTTCAAGCCTATCGTCGACATCCGCGCGCGTATCTACGACATGGCGCACGAGAACGCGACGCAGGGCGTCATGAGCTACGTGGATGAAAAGACCGGTGAGCGCAACGCCATCGGCTTGAAGTTGCCGTACACGCAGCAGGACTGGCACGACAAGCGGTTGGCGGTGGATACCGTGCTGGACGACGTGGGCGGAATTGCCACGCGGGTGGGCGATGAAACCATCGGCGAGATGTGGTCGCTGTATGACGGGAAAGACGTGCTCAACGAGGTGGACCCGCGTTTTGCGGAGAATATCGAACGCCACATTCATCGCACCTTGCACGAAGACCCGTTCCATGTGTCCGCCAATACGGACCCAAAGGGCGATCGCTCGAAGCCGCCTCAGGAGCAGGACCCGGACATGCTGCTGCATGTGGTGAAAGAAACCGATGCCGGCATTGTGGTGCGTGGCGCCAAGTATGAGACGGCCGCCGCGTATGCGAACCAGGCGTTCGTCAAGCCGACTATCGCCAACTGGGGAGATGCGAAACTCTCCGACTATGCAGTCGGGTTCATCGTTAACATGTCGGCGCCGGGGCTCAAGTTCATCTGCCGCACGGGCTTCGCCGGCCGGGCCAGTCCGGATGACTATCCGCTCTCCAACCGCTGCGATGAAATCGACACGCTGCTGATCTTCGACAACGTCCTGATCCCATGGGAGGACGTGCTGTTCTATCAGCACACGAAGGCCGCTACATTTATTCGCGCCACGCTGCATCGCTATAGCGCGTTCGCGTTCGTTCAGCGCAACCTGCGTCTAGCCGACCTGATGATTGGTGCAGCATTGTTCAACGCGCGTCAGACGGGGCTCGAGAAGCAGCAGGCCGTGCAGGAAAAATTGTCCACGCTCGCGGTGTACAGGGAGACCATCAATGCGCATTTGACAGCATCTATTGCATGCGGTGAGCGTAGTCCAGCGGGGTTGATGATGCCCAACCAGTCGCTGCTTTATACCGGCCGTGTGCAAGCGTGTTCGCGGCTCCACGAGATGATGCACCTTGCCCGCGAGTTATGCGGCGGCCAGATTTGCGTGACGCCGGATGCCGCGTCGTTTGCGAATCCCGAGATCAGCGACTGGCTCGACAAGTACTACACCGTCAATGAAAACTGGGTCTCCGACGACCGCCGCAAGCTGCTTGCCTTCGCCCGTGACTTATTGAATTCCGACTACGCCGGACATCGGCTGACGTTCCAGTTGTTTGCCCAATCGCCGCCGTTCGCGCATCTGGGCGCCGTGTTCCGCAACTTCGATTTCGACAGTACGCTGGGTTACGTAAAGAAGGCCGCGAACCTGTCGGACCGTGTTGTTCAATCCAGCGCAGAGCCGCGGCTCAAGCGCGTAGTGTGAGGTGTCCATGAGTCATACCCGCATCCGCAAATTCAATACTCGCGAGACCTACCCCGAGCAGAAACTGGATAATGACCTTTGTCAGGCGGTGGTAGCAAACGGCACGGTGTACTTGCGCGGCCAGATTGGCCAGGATCTGGATACGCGCGAATCGGTGGGTGTAGGCGACATCGCCGCCCAGACCGAAAAAGCCATGGCGAACATCGCAATGCTGCTGGACGAAGCCGGCAGCAAGCTCGAGGATATCTGCAAGATCACGGTCTATCTCGTCGATGTCCGTTATCGCGAGGCAGTCTATACGGTGGTGGGCAAGTGGTTGAAGGGCGTGTATCCGGTTTCCACCGGGCTCGTGATCTCAGCGCTCGCGCGGCCCGAGTGGCTGGTTGAGATCGACGTGATCGCCGTCATTCCAAATAGTTGAACGGAGTCTTCTTATGACCTTTTCACTGGCTGGCCGATGCGAGCGTACAGGTATGATCGGCGGCATCGTGTGCAGTTCGAGCATCGCGGTCCCCAGCCGTTGCTTGTGGGCCAGTCCGCATGGCGTGGTGCTGAGTCAGAACGTCACCGATCCGCGTCTTGGCGTGCTTGGCCTGAATTTGCTGGCGCAGGGGTTCGGTGCGCAGAGTACCTTGCGGCAGTTGCAGGACGCGCGGCCCTACGCCGAGTGGCGACAGCTTGCGGTACTCGACGCCGACGGTTCGCGGGACGCGGTGACCGGCGCGAAGGGGCTTGGCACCATCGCGACGAAGGCGGGGCGCGACTGCGTCGCGGCAGGCAATCTGCTTGCGCACGATGGTATCCCGGCCGCCATGGCCGAAGCCTTCGAAGCGTCTCACGCAAGCTCGCTTGCCGAGCGCCTGATCTTCTCGCTGGAAGCAGGCGCGGCGGCCGGCGGTGAGGCGGGACCAATACACTCGGCGGGTTTTTGCGTCTACGGGCGGGATGTCTGGCCGCTTGCTGAATTGCGGGTGGACTGGTCCGATGAACCCATCGCCGACTTGCGCGCGCTCTGGCAACGCTACGAACCGCAAATGAACGACTATGCAACGCGTGCAAAACGCCCCGAGCAGGCGCCGTCGTATGGGGTGCCTGGAGACCTCTAGCTCATGACGCGTGTCCGCTTAACAGAACACTGCATCTGCTGGGTTCACTGGTCGCGTCCATCGACTCCCGCTACCGGCGAGCGGTGATTCTGCGCCTTGTCTGCGCCTTGTCTGCGCACTGAAAGGCGCGACTAATTCATGTCCAAGCATGACGGAATAGGCTTTGCGACTGCAGCTATTTCCAGCGGACCTACAACTACTCTCAGATCGAACATGCAATTCGGCTAGTCGATCAGATCGAGCCAGTTTCATCGACACGACATGCGGACGATGCCGTTGTCGACACCCGGCGTGACCTGCGCACGTTTTTCTCGCTTCTCCACGGCGCGGCGTCCGATTTCCGGGATTTTCAGGCGGTACCGGAGGGAGGGATCGCGAGCCTGGTGACATCGTACGGCAATGTGGCACATGACATTGATTGCCTCGAAACCGAGTGTCGCCGGCTGAAGGAGAAAATCGACTTCTGGCACCTTGCGCTCAAGACCTGAGCGCTGATATTCAGTTGATGTTCAAGAAGCGCTGCGGGGCGGCAAGCGCCTAATGCTCTGCGTATTGATGTTCAGCGCTGTTCTCTGAGCCGTCGATGCCGGAGGTTTCCCGTTTGTGTGCCGTTGCAAGCTGCCATGCAAACA
>Ga0302314_10005015_pt1 | contig 24208 bp, 21 predicted proteins | sample III_Palsa_N2_3_FD_200533 | JGI IMG/M metagenome (GOLD analysis project Ga0302314, IMG submission 200533) | Peat permafrost microbial communities from Stordalen Mire near Abisko, Sweden - III_Palsa_N2_3 | ecosystem: Environmental > Terrestrial > Soil > Palsa > Peat permafrost | place: Sweden... | reverse complement strand
GAGCGCGCGGCCGCGGCTGCGGCGGATCGAGGCGGTGGTCAACGCGGCGTCCGGGGGTGTGGGCCCAGGCGCGGCGGAGGCCCTGGCCAGACGGGTCGCCGACCACGGCTATGGCCTCACCCTGACCGAGCCTGCGCCGCACGAAATCGAGGCGGCGGTCCGGGCCGCCGTGGCGTCCGGTCCCGATCTGGTGCTCATCCTGGCCGGCGACGGCACGGCGCGGCTGGCGGCGGAGCTCAGCGGGCCGGATGGGCCGCTGGTGGCGCCGCTCCCCGGCGGCACCCCGAACCTGTTGCCGCATGCCCTCTATGGGGCGGTTCCCTGGCCGGCGGCGCTGTCGGCGGCTCTGGAGAGCGGCGTGGAGCGCATGGTGTGCGGCGGCCGCGTCGAGGGCCGCTCGTTTTTCGCCGCGGCGATCCTCGGCTCGCCCGCGCTCTGGGGAAGCGCGCGCGAAGCGCTCAGAGCCGGCCGTTTCAAGGAGGCCGCACGGCGCATCAGCTTTGCGCTACGGCGGGCCTTCACCGGCGATCTCCACTATGCGCTGGACGGCGCCGCCGAGAGGGCCACCGAGGCGCTCGTGCTGATGACCCCGACGGTTTCCAGGGCCGCTCGCCAGCAGGCGGCGCTCGAGGCCACGGGCCTCGACCCGCTCGGCGCCGACCAGGTGTTCCGCCTGGCGTTCAATGGGCTCTCCGGTGATTGCCGCCGCGATCCGGGCGTGACCGTGCAGACCTGCACGCGGGGATGGGCGAAGGCCAGGCGGCCGATCCCCTGTATCCTGGACGGCGAGGTTCAGCGCATCTCGCCCAGAGCGGAGTTCACGTTCGAACCGCGCGCCTTTCGCACGCTGGCCCCCCCGGTCGAGCCCGGCGAATGACCGTGCGCATCGCCCATCTCAGCGACCCCCATTTCGGCGGGGAGCAACCGGCCGCCGTCGAAGCCGCCGTCGCGGCGGTGAGCGCGTTCGCGCCGACCCTGACCGTCGTGACCGGCGATCTCACCCTGAACGGTCTGCCGCGCGAGTTCCGCGCCGCGCGGGCTTGGCTGGACCGCCTGCCGCGGCCGCTGATCGTCACGCCCGGCAATCACGACACGCCCTACTGGAACCTGGTGCTGCGCGCGCTGGTCCCGTTCGACCGCTACCGCCGCTACATCGGCGAACCGCAGGCGGTCGTACACGATGATCCGGACCTTGTCGCGCGCACGCTGAACAGCGCGCGGGGCGCCCAGCCGCGGTTGGACTGGTCCAAGGGGGCCATGGCGATCGCCCCGCTTCAGGGCATCGACTGGGGCGCGGACTCGCGGCTGAAGATGTTTGCCTGCCACCATCCCCTGGTCGACATCCAGGGCTCGCCGGTCACCGGTGGTGTCCGACGCGGCGCCCGAGCCGCGGCGGTCCTGGCGGCGGCGGATGTCGACCTGATCCTGACCGGTCACGTCCACATCCCGTTCGCCCTCGCCTTACCCGGAACCGCGCATCCCTGTTACGCGCTGGGCGCCGGCACGCTCTCGGTCCGCACCCGCGGCGTCCCGGCCAGCTTTTCGACGATCGAGGCCGACGCCGCCGTCTTCGACGTCACCGCCCTCGGCTGGACCGGGGGCGCGTTCACCACCTTGCAGACGTGGCGGCTCCCCAGGCGCGCCGCGCCGGAGGCGATTTCCCAGCTGGCCGGACTGGGCGGGCTTTCGTCGCCGTCCACAGCTCCGACCGATCTGGGCGAGGCGTGATCGGTCCGAGCCCGAACTTTCGAACTTCGAACGCGCCGGTGATGAGTGTTAAGTGCGACCTCTCGGCATGCGCGCGAAAGGGTAGTCTCTCTCATGGCCAACAAGCTCAAGGCGCACTTGGCGAGCGGCAAGCTCGCCATCAACGCCTGGTCGTCGCTCCCATCGACCTACGTGGCCGAATGCATGGCCCAGTCCGACTGGGACAGCATCACCTACGACCTGCAGCACGGAATTCACGACTATGCCTCCGCGGTCGCCTGCATCCAGGCCTGCCAGGCGTACGCGCCCACGCCCCTGGTGCGCGTGCCCTGGAATGAGCCGGGCATCCTCGGCAAGGCGCTGGACGCGGGCGCCTGGGGCGTGATCATCCCCATGATCAACACCGTGGAGGACGCCAGGGCGGTGGCGACCGCCTGCCTCTACCCGCCGGACGGAACGCGTTCGAACGGCCCCATCCGCGCCGCGGCCTACGGCGGCGCCGCGCCCTACCAGTCGATCGCCAACGATGAGATACTCATCCTCCCCCAGGTCGAGACCCGCCAGGCGGTCGAGAACGTCGACGCCATCCTCGACGTGAAGGGTATCAGCGGCTTCTATGTCGGTCCCTCGGACCTCGGCTTCTCCTATGGCCTCGCGCCGATACTGGACCGCGAAGAACCCCAGATCATCGACATCTATGGGCGCCTCGTCGACGCCGCCAGGAAGCGCGGCCTGATCGCCGGTATCCACACGGTGACGCCCGATTACGGCGCGCGCATGGCGCGGATGGGCTTCCGCTTCATCACCGTCGGCAGCGACCGCCACTTCGTCGACGCCGGGTCGCGCGAGGCGCTGGCCGCGACGCGGAAGGCTATCGGGGGCTGAGGCCGTTTCCTCCCTCCCCTCTATGCGGAGGGACAGGCCGAAGGCCAGGGCGGGGCTCTCGACGGAAAGCGCTCGGCCCAGACCCCACCCCGGACTTCGTCTCGACCCCCAGGGAGGGGAGGGACGATCAGCCGCTTGCTCCTCGCTTCTCTTCCCCCCTGGGGGAGGTACCGGCGAAGCCGGGGTAGGGGGCTCCAGCGGAGTACGGTCCATCCGCCGCATCGATGCCGATCAGACCGTCCCGTCCCCGTCGCCCGAGAGATCCATCAGGTCGCTCGCCTCGCGCCCGGACATCGCGCCGGGGAAGTTGGAGAGGGTGACGCCCACCAGGCGGACGCCTCTCGCCGGCGGGAACACCGACCGGATCAGGCCAAGGCTCGCCTCATGCGAGGTCGCGCGGCTGGCGACGGGCGAGGCCAGCGACTGGCTGCGGGTCGACTGCTGGAAGTCGGCCCACTTGATCTTCACTGTCACGGTCCGGCCGCGCCCGCCCGTCTTCTCGCGCCCCAGTCGCTGGACGATCCGACTCCCGCGGGGCAGGGCGCCTGCCCTCGGTCACCGCCGGCTCCGCCCCTGGGCGCGTTTGACCCGGCCGCCCTTGAAGACGGGATCATCCCCCTCAGCTATCCAGCTTACTCGACCAACGACTGGGGATGGCCATGTCCACGCAACGCGGTTTTGTTTCAATCCTTGTCGGCGCAGTCGGCGTCGTGGCGCTCATGCCGAGCGCGACGTTGGCCCAGGCGCGGCCGATCGACATCGTGCAGGCCAAGAAGATTTTCGCCGATGCGCAGGCTGCATCGGACAAGGATGGCGGGCGCCTTTGGGGAGAGCGGCTCTATGGCAAGATCCTGCTGGTCGACCCGGAGACCCGCTTCGCCGTGGCCAATGAGGCCGATGCGCAAGGGGTGCTGCATCCGAGCGACGGCGTTTACGTGGGCACGCTGCCGAAGGACGTGATCATCGCCAACGCGCCCACGGAATGGGAAGGCGCGCGCTGGACGTTGCTGATCCCGCCGACCGTTCCGGACAACCGCATCGACCGCGGCGTCACCCTTGCGCACGAGATGTTTCATCGCATCCAGCCCGGCCTCCACCTCTTGGCCGATGACACCCCGTGCCTGCATCTCGACACCGCGGAAGGACGCCTGTGGCTCCAGCTGGAATGGCGCGCCTTGGCCGCGGCCTTGATCGAGACGGGACCGGCGCAGATCGCGGCGATCCGCGACGCCCTCGCCTTTCGGGCCTGGCGCCAGTCGCGGTTCGCCAACGCGCGCAACGCCGAAGCCGGTCAGGAGATCGCCGAGGGCGTGCCGGAATATACCGGCGTGATGACCGGCGAGCCGGATGTCCAGGCGGCGCGCTGGCGCGCCGTCGCAAGGCTTGCCCGCCCGGACACCACCATCTCGTTCGTGCGCTCCTTCGCCTACACCTCCGGCCCGGGCTACGGGTTGTTGCTCGATGAGCGCCTGCCGGGCTGGCGGTCGAGACTGAACGCGCAATCCGATCTCGGCGCCTTGCTGGGCTCGACGCTCACCGATCACGCGAAGGTGTCGGCCCGAGAGCGCGCCTCGCTCTATGGAGCGTCGGAAATCCGCACGATGGAGGCCGATCGCGCGGCGAAGGGCGAAGCGGAGAAGGCGCGTTACCGCGCGCTGCTGGTGACCGGGCCCACGCTGACCACGCCCAGTCCGGGCAATTTCAGCTTCAATCCCAGCACGCTGATTTCCCTCGGCGACGGCTACACGGTCTATCCCACCTTCCATGCCGTGGCGCGATGGGGAACGCTGGATGTGAAAGACGGCGTGCGGGTTCCAACCGATTTCAGCAGCACGACCCTGGCCGCGCCGAAGGACACCAAAGGCCCCCATCTCGAGGGTCCCGGCTGGACCATCGATCTGGCGCCGGGCTGGTCGGTGATCGAGGGCGCGAACGCGGGGAGCTTTGCGCTGGGCGTTGATCGCGGGATGGCGCTTGGCCGGCGATAGTCGCAACTATTTCAACGGGAAGATGGCGCGCTCGGAGCGATTCGAACGCCCGACCCCCAGATTCGTAGTCTGGTGCTCTATCCAGCTGAGCTACGAGCGCGCGCCGCCTGATCGGCGAAGGCGCGACTTCTAGGCGCGGCGGCGGGAAGTTTCAAGCCGGCGCCGCGGTGGGTGGCTCTGGTTGCGGGCGCGATGTCGAGAGCCGAGATTGACACCGGCCGAGATTGATTGCATTATGCAATAATTCCGCCAATTTCAGGTCTCGCCGCGAGCGCCGCCCCATGCCCGTTCTGGAAAACTCCCGCCATGAGGCGTTCGCCTACCTCCGCGCCCAAGGCGAGCGGCTTGAGGATGCCTACGAGGACGCCGGCTTCGCGTCGGGCCACGGCCACGCCAGCCGCCTGGCGCGGCGACCGGAGGTGGCCGCACGGATCGTCGAACTGCAGAACGGCGCAGCCCACGTCTATGAATCGGCGCCCCACGTCCTTATCGAGCACCTGCTGCGCCTGGTGAACGCCGGCTATTGCATCGGCACGCCGGCGAGCCTGAAGGAGTCGCGACTGGCGCTGCTGGATATCGCCCGCCTGCGCGCCGAGCAGCGCAAACAGCGCCAAGCGGAACGCCAGACGTGGCGCGAGGGGAAGCCCAAGCGAGCAAAATCAACGGATTAGGACGGTCATCGCTCTGTCAGAGCCCTGACATCGGCCGCCCAGACGGCCCAAAAAGGGGCCAAAAGGCCGCCCGCCGACCGCCAAAACACGCCATTCGACCGCCAAAAACCGCCAATTCACCGCCAAATACCGCCAAAAGCCACCCGTTTCGCCCCCCGGCTCCTCAACCGATATACCCCTTCAGGCCCGTCACCAGATGGTCGAACAGCCGGCGCAGGCGCCGGTCGGTCTTCAGGTCTTCGTGCATCACCACCCACATCTCCAGCTCGAGGACGAAGACGTCCTGAAGGATGGGAACCAGGGCCGGATCGCGCTCGGCGATCGGGCGTTGGCAGGGGCACAGGCCGGCCCCGGCGCGCAGCAGGGCGAGCTGGGCCAGCTCATTGTCGGTGCGCAGGGCGAAGAGCTCGCGCGTCACCGGGATGGAGAGGGTGCGGGTGATCGATTCGAACGGGCGCAGCCGGTCGTAGCCGATCAGGCTGTGGCCGGCGAGGTCGGCCAGGGTGCGCGGCTCGCCATGCGCCTGCAGATAGCGCTGATGGCCGTGGAAGATCAGCGGCACGGCCCCGACGCGGCGAGCCAGCAGCGCCGCCTGGGTGGGCGTGGCCATGCGCACGGCGATGTCGGCGTCGCGGCGCAGCAGGTCCTCCTGCCGGCTGGTCAGGGCCAGTTCGATCTCGATGCGCGGCCAGGCCTCGCGGAAGTCGGCCAGGATCGGGGGCAGGACCTCGGCGCCCACGATCTCGCTGGCGGTCAGGCGCACCACGCCACTCATCTCGTCCGCCTCGCCCGCGGCGGTGCGCGCGAGCGTCGCGGCGGCGGCGGCCATGGCCTTGGCGTGGGGGGCGAGGGCCTGCGCCGCGCGGGTGGGGCGAAGGCCGCCGGGCGAGCGGGTGAACAGGCTCTCGCCGCCCAGCGCCGCCTCCAGCGCCTCGATGTGGCGGCCCACGGTGGGCTGGGAGATGGCCAGCGTCCGCGCCGCACCCGAGAGGCTGCCCTCCTCCATCACCGCGAGGAAGGCGCGCCACAGGTTCCAGTCCGGATCGCTCACCATGCAATTATGTATAGCGATCGCACGCAATTAGACAATTCCACATAGACGACCGGTGGGCCATGTTCGGGGCCTCAGCTCAAGGAGACATCTGATGACCGACGCTCCCTCCTCCTCCCGCACGGCGCTGGTGATCGGCGCCACCGGCTCGTTCGGCGCCCACGCCGCCATGGCCCTGAAGAAACACGGCTGGCGCATCCGCGCCCTGGCCCGCGATCCGGCGGCGGCCGCCGCCAAGTGCGGCGCGCACACGCCGATCGAGTGGGTGAAGGGCGATGCAATGAACCGCGCCGATGTCGCCGCCGCGGCCGCTGGCGCGCAGGTGATCGTGCATGGCGCCAATCCTCCCGGCTATCGCAACTGGCGGGGCCTGGCCATGCCGATGCTGGAGGCGACCATCGCCGCGGCCAAGGCCAGCGGCGCGCGCATCGTGCTCCCCGGCAATGTCTACAACTACGCCCCGGACGCCGGCCCGCACATCGGCGAGACCGCGCCCCAGGCGCCGGCCACCCGCAAGGGTAGGATCCGCGTGGAGATGGAGGCGCGGCTGCGCGAGGCCGCGCGCGAGGGGGTGAAGACCCTGGTCCTGCGCGCGGGGGATTTCTTCGGGCCGGCCGCGCCCACCAGCAGCCTCTCCTGGCTGACGGTGAGTTCGCGCGGCCGGATCACCCGTGTCTATGCGCCCGGACCAGTCGGCGTCGGCCACGCCTTCGCCTACCTGCCCGATCTCGCCGAGACCCTGGCCCGGCTGCTGGACCGCGAGGCGGGTCTGGCCGATTTCGACACCTTCCACTTTGCCGGCCATTGGCTGGCGCGCGGCGACGAGTTCGCTGGGGCCATCCGCCGCGCCACCGGTAATGCGAAGCTCCCGCTCACGCCCTTCCCCTGGCCCCTGATCATCGCCCTCTCGCCGTTCAACGAGACCCTGCGCGAGCTCCTGGAGACGCGCTACCTGTGGCGCCGCCCCATCGGCCTCGACGACGCCAAACTCCGCGCCTTCCTCGGCACGGTCCCCGCCACCCCCCTGGACGCCGCGATGCGCGCTACGCTGGCGGATATGGGGGCGCTGGAAACGGCGCCCACGGGCGCCGGGCGTCTGGCGACCGCGTAAGCCAATCCAACCTCCCTCCCCCTCGTGGGGAGGGACAGGTTGCGAGAGCGACCAGGGTGGGGCTCTCGACGGCTGAGCACGACGCCCGCACCCCACCCCGGACTTCGTCTCGACCCTTGAAGGGGAGGGAGGTTGGGAACACCCTCCCTTGCCTTCGCCGCTCGCTTCGGGCTCTGATCGGCCTCCACCAAGGAGCGCTCATGACCAGCGGGCTTCTGCCCGACGCGGCCCCCGCCAACTGGGTCGATCGCCACGCCCCGGCGCCCTGGCGGCCGTGGCTGAAGCTGGGACGCTTCGACCGGCCGACCGGCATCTGGCTCCTGATGCTGCCCGGCTGGCAGGGAATAGCGCTGGCGGGGGCCATGCGCGGCCAGTGGCCGGATCTGCGCCTCCTGGCCCTCTTCGCCGCCGGCGCGGCGCTGATGCGCGCGGCCGGCTGCGCCTTCAACGATATCGTCGACCGCGACATCGACGCGCGCGTGGCCCGAACGGCGGCGCGGCCGGTGGCCAGCGGCGCGATCGGCGTGGGTCAGGCCTGGGGGTTTGTGATCGCCTGTTCGTTGGTGGCCCTCGCGATCCTCCTCACCCTCAACCTGATGAGCCTCTTCCTCGGCGTCGCCTCCTTGGCGCTGGTGGGCGCCTATCCGTTCATGAAGCGGATCACCTGGTGGCCGCAGGCGTGGCTCGGCCTCACCTTCAACTGGGGCGCCCTGCTGGGCTTCGCCGCCGCCCGGGGAGGGCCCAGCGGCCTCACCGTGCTGACCCTCGCCGCCGGCGCCTGGACCTCGGGCGTGAACCTCTCGGTGTTCACCCCCGGCCTGCCGCTGGCCGCGGTGCTGCTCTATGCGTCGGGCGTCCTGTGGACTCTCGGCTACGACACCATCTACGCGGTCCAGGACCTGGAGGACGATGCGCTGGCCGGCGTGAGGTCCTCCGCCCGGCGCCTCGGCGCCGCCGCGCCTACCGCCGTGCTCGCCTTCTACATGCTCAGCGTCACCCTGGCGCTCCTGGCCTGGCGCGTCGCCGGCCTCGGCCCCTGGTTCCTCCCCCTCACCGGCTTCCTCGCCCTCCACCTAGGCCGCCAGGCCGTTCGCCTGGACGTAGGCGATCCGGCCGGCGCCCTGCGCCTGTTCAGATCCAACACCTGGTCCGGCGCGCTCCTGTTCGGGGCCCTGGTGGCGGGACATTGGCGCTGAAGCGCCCTTCTCCCCTTGCGGGAGAAGGTGGCCCCCGAAGGGGGTCGGATGAGGGGTCGACGCACCTTTCCGCCTGGCGCCTCGAAGGATGGACACCAGGCGCCGCGCGACCCCTCATCCGTCGGCTTCGCCAACACCTTCTCCCGCAAGGGGAGAAGGGGCGCTCCCGCCGGAGGGGGCGCCTCAGCCCACCCGATTTGCCACCAGATCCTCCACCACCGCCGGATCCGCCAGCGTGGTGATGTCCCCCAGATTCGACACATCCCCCTCCGCCACCTTGCGCAGGATGCGCCGCATGATCTTCCCCGACCGGGTCTTCGGAAGTCCGGGGGCCCACTGGATGGCGTCGGGGGCGGCGAAGGGGCCGATCTCGCGACGCACCCACAGCACCAGCTCGCCGCGCAGGGCCTCGCTCGGCAAATGGTCGGCGACCAGGGTGACGTAGGCGTAGATGCCCTGGCCCTTGATGTCGTGCGGGAACCCGACCACGGCCGCCTCGGCCACGGCGTGGTGGCTGACCAGCGCGCTCTCGATCTCGGCGGTGCCCAGGCGGTGGCCGGAGACGTTGATCACATCGTCCACCCGGCCGGTGATCCAGTAGTAGCCGTCCTCGTCGCGCCGGCAGCCGTCGCCGGTGAAATACTTGCCGGGATAAGTGGTGAAGTAGGTGGTGATGAAGCGCTCGTGGTCGCCGTAGACGGTGCGCATCTGGCCGGGCCAGCTGTCGGTGATGCACAGGTTGCCGCTGGCCGCCCCCTCCAGCACGGCGCCCTCGGCGTCCACCAGCTGCAGCTTCACTCCCGGCAGCGGTCTGGTCGCCGAGCCCGGCTTCAGCGGGGTCGCGCCGGGCAGCGGGGCGATCAGGCAGGCCCCGGTCTCGGTCTGCCACCAGGTGTCGACGATCGGACAGCGGCCCTCGCCCACCACCCGGTGGTACCATAGCCAGGCCTCCGGATTGATCGGCTCGCCCACGCTGCCCAGCAGCCGCAGCGAGGCGCGCGAGGTGCGCTTCACCGGCGCTTCGCCATCCCGCATCAACGCCCGCAGCGCCGTGGGCGCGGTGTAGAAGATCTCCACCTGGTGCTTGTCGATCACTTCCCAGAACCGGCTCACCGTGGGATAGTTGGGCACGCCCTCGAAGATCAGGGTGGTGGCCCCGTTGGCCAGCGGCCCGTAGACGATGTAGCTGTGGCCGGTCACCCAGCCCACGTCGGCGGTGCACCAGAACACCTCGCCCGGCCGGTAGTCGAACACCAGCTCATGGGTCCACGAGGCCCACACCAGATAGCCGCCGGTGGTGTGCAGCACCCCCTTGGGCTTTCCCGTCGAGCCGGAGGTGTAGAGGATGAACAGAGGATCCTCGGCGTCCATCGGCTCGGGCTCGCAGTCGGCCCCGACCTTGTCGGCCTCTTCCTCGTAATAGAAGTCCCGGCCGGGACGCATCAGCACCGTGTCGCCGGTGCGCTTGATCACCAGCACCGTCCTGACCCCCTCGCACTGGAGAAGCGCCAGGTCGACGTTGCGCTTGAGCGGCACGACCTTGCCGCCGCGCAGACCCTCGTCGGCGGTGATCACCACCGTGGACCCGCAATCCTGGATGCGCCCGGCGATCGACTCCGGCGCAAAGCCGCCGAAGATCACCGAATGCACCGCGCCGATGCGGGCGCAGGCCAGCATGGCGAACGCCGCCTCCGGGATCATCGGCAGGTAGATGGTCACCCGGTCGCCCTTGGTGACGCCGTGGGCCTTGAGCACATTGGCCATCCGGCACACCTGCTCGTAGGCCTCGCGGTAGGTGATGGTGCGGCTGTCGGCCGGATCGTCGCCCTCCCAGATGATCGCCACCTCGTCGCCGCGCGTGGCAAGGTGCCGGTCCAGGCAGTTGACGCTGACGTTGAGCACCCCGCCCTCGAACCAGCGGATGTGGAAGTCCTCGCGCTTGAAGGAGGTGTTCTTGGCCTGGGTGAACGGGGTCATCCAGTCGAGTCGGCCGGCGACCTCGCTCCAGAACCCCTGCGGATCGGTCTCCACCCGCGCCCATGCCGCCTCATAGCCCGCAGCGTCCATAAGCGCCCGCTCCGCCCACGCCGGCGGCACCGGAAACACCAAGCCTTCACTCACCGCTCACTCCCTTTTGGCCGCTTTGCGCGCGAGTATGCGGAGGCGAGGGTGGAGCGCAAGGACGACGGGCCTCGGCGCCCCCAACACCCCACGCGATTTCGCTCGAAATCCGCCGGCCTATCGGGCACTACCGCCGACCATGCTGCTGCACCTCTCAACTTGGCCGGAGATCGAGGAGTTCCTCGCGCGCTCCACGGCCATCGTCGTTCCCATCGGCTCCAACGAGCAGCACGGACCCACCGGTCTCCTGGGCACCGACTGGCTGTGCCCGGAGATCATCGCCCACGAGGCGCAGAAGAGCGATGACATCCTGGTGGCGCCTACCTTCAACATCGGCATGGCCCAGCATCACCTGGATTTCCCCGGCACGATCGCCCTGCGGCCCTCGACCTTCATGGCCGCCATCGCCGACTGGACGCGCTCGCTGGCGCACCACGGGTTCACGAGGATCTTCTTCCTCAACGGCCACGGCGGCAACGTCGCCAGCATCGAGGCGGCCTTCTCGGAGATCTACGCCGAGGCCAGCTACGCCGGACGTCGGGCCGGCTTCGCCTGCAAGCTCAGCAACTGGTGGGACCTCAAGGGCGTCTTCCACCTGGCGCAGCAGCAGTTCCCGGTCGGCCACGGCAGCCATGCCACCCCCTCGGAGATCGCCGTCACCCAGTGGGCCTATCCCGACCACATCAAGGCGGCCAACTACGCGCCGCAGATCGCTCCCACCGGCCCGATCCGCGAGGCCGCCGACTTCCGCGGCCGCTTCGCCGACGGCCGCATGGGCTCCGACCCGGGCCTGGCCACACCGGAAAAGGGCGGTGAGCTGGTCAAGCTCGCGGCCGCCGGCCTGGTCTCGGCCGTGCACGACTTCGTCGCCAACCCCTGACGGGGCTCAGCCGCCCAGCCACTCGACCCAGGCGCCGTGGGGGTGGACGTTGGCGAGGTGGCGCTCCTGGCCGCCCGGCCACATCGTGAGCCTGAGCTCCATGGCCGCCAGGTTGTTCGGCGGCGGCTCCATGCGCAGCCAGGCGAGGGGCGCGTCAGGCGTGGCGGCGGCGCCGTGGGCGTCGAGGGCCGCGATCAGGGCCGCCTGGCTCTGCGCCGGCATGTACTGGAAGAACACCGAGTGGAAGACCACGGTGGCGGCGCCCGCGCGCGGCGCGGCGGTCCGCGCGGTCCAGGCGACCGCATCGGCCGCCTCCACCCGCACCCCGGCCGCCAGCGCCGCGGCGATGGCCGCCTTCAGCCGCTCCAGCCGTTCGGCCTGGTCGGGCCAGATGTAGGCCTCCAGCCGCCGCCGGGCGACGGGATCGGTCAGATCCACCGGTTTGCGGTCGCAGGCGCCGCGGGCGATCACGCTCACCGGCGCGGCGAGCGGCGGCGGCGGTCCGCGCCACTCCGTTTCGAGGACGACCGGCGCATGCGCCGCGCCCCAGTCGCCCACCTCGCCGAGCCTGTAGCGCCACCGGTCCCAGAGCTGGTTGAGCCCGGCGCTGGCCCCCAGCTCGAGCACGCGCAGTGGCAGGCCGGTCGCCTCCGCCGCCACCAGGAACCCGGGTAACAGGCAGGCCGAGCGCCGCACCTCGTTGGTCTGCGGCTCATGCTCCATGAAGGCGGCGATGCGCGCCGGCTGCGCCGTGGTGACCGCGAGCACCTCCGGCCAGGCCTGATCGGCGTCTCCCGGCCGATCAGCGCCCGGATAGGCCGCCGCCAGCCCCGGCGCATCGCCGCTCAGGACGATGTCGTGCAGCGCGCCCAGCCAGCGCAGAGGCACCGCATGGAACATCAGGTCGCGTGTCGAGATCTGGTCCCACGGCGCGAATAGCGCCTGCGTCGGGCCGGAGCTCGCCGCCTCCGCCGCCGCCCGCTCCAGCAGCGCCGCCGAAAACCCCGACCCAAGAGCCTTGCACGCCCCCGCCTGTAGCTGCAGCGCGCGGATCAGATCATCACCCATCCCCCCCGATCGCCAACCCCCGGCGCCGGGTCAAGCTTGAGTCAGATGATCAACATTCCTTCCTCCCTCCCCTTCATGGCCCCTTCATGGGGAGGGTCGAGACGAAGTCCGGGGCGGAGTGCGGGGCCGCGCTCAGCCGTCGAGAGCCCCGCCCTGGTCGCTCTCGCGACCTGTCCCTCCCCACGCGGGGGAGGGAGGGAGGAACCCTCCTTCCATCACCAGCCTCACCGGCGCCCAGGTGGTGCGGTGGATGGCGCAGGGGCCGAGCGAAACCAGCGCCCGGGCGTGGGCGGGGACCCCGTAGCCCTTGTGGTCGGCGAAGCCGTAGCCTGGGAACTCGCCATCCAGGGCCGCCATTAGCCGGTCGCGGGCGGTCTTGGCCAGGATCGAGGCGGCGGCGATGGAGGCGGAGACGCCGTCTCCGCCCACCACCGTCTTCACCGGGCAGGGGAGGGCGAACGGATAGTTGCCGTCCACCAGGGCGAAGGCCGGCGCGTGGCTGAGCGCCTCGACCGCCCGGCGCATGGCCAGACCCGTGGCCTGGAGGATGTTCAAGGTCGCGATCTCCTCCACCGAAGCGAAGGCCACCGCCCAGGCGATCGCCCGGGCCTTGATCACCGGCTCCAGCGCCTCGCGCTGAGCCGCGCCGAGCTTCTTGGAATCGTCCAGGCCGGCGATCCGCGCCCGCGGCCGCAGGATCACCGCCGCCGCCGACACCGGTCCGGCCCAGGGCCCGCGCCCGGCTTCGTCGACGCCGCATACCGGCGCCGGGCAGGCGCGCTCCAGCATCATGTCCGGCCAGCTGCGCTCCATCACGGCCCCGCCAGCGCGGCGTGGCGGAAGCAGCCCTCGGTGTGATCGTTGACCATGCCCACCGCCTGCATGAAGGCGTAGGTGATCACCGGTCCGCAGAACTTGAAACCCTTGGCGTTGAGCGCCTTGGCCACCTCCGCGGCCAGCGGCGTCTGGGCCGGGACGTCGGCGATCGACCGGCGCGCGCCCTGGATCGGCGCGCCGCCGGTGAACGCCCACAGGAAGGCCGAGAAGTCCTCGCCGCGCTCGCGCATGTCCAGCCACACCCGGGCCCCGCCGATGGCCGCGTCGATCTTCGCCCCCGAGCGCACAATCCCGGGGTCGGCCATCAACCGCGCCCGGTCGGCCTCGCCGTAACGCGCCACCCGCTCTGGATCGAAGCCGTCGAAGGCCTGGCGGAAGGCCTCGCGCTTGCGCAGGATGGTGATCCAGGCCAGTCCCGCCTGGAAACCGTCCAGCACCAGCTTTTCCCACAAAGCCCGGCTGTCATATTCCGGAACGCCCCACTCCTCGTCGTGATAGGCGACATAGAGGGCGTCGGCGGGGTTCACCCAGCCGCAGCGCGCCAATGCAGAGGCCGAATCGCCGGAGACCGTGTCCACCCCCAAATGAGACTCCTCAACGTCGCCGATTTCAACTGGATGACCGGCGCGGAGCGCCGCAGCGCCAGACTCTCGCTGTTCGACATCTGCCGCAAGATCACCCATGCGGCGATCCGCGCCCACTGGCTGGTGGTGGAGTTTTCCGACCGGGCGGTGGCGCGCACGGCCGCGCCGCTGCGCCTGAGTGGTCTGGGCGGCGGCTGGGCCAACCGACGCTTCCTGCAGGTGGTCGATGAGCTGAAGCCTGACCTGATCCTGCTGCACTTCGCCGACCGCATCACCAACGCCGCCCTCGGCGAAGCGCGCCGGCTCTCGCCCGGCGTGGTCATCGCCGACATCAACATCGATCCGATCGATACGGCGAAGAACCAGCGGCGCCTGGCGATGCGCAAAGGCGCCGCCGACGCTGTGTTCGCCACCACGGCCGAGCCGGGGCTGGCGGGCTACGTCGGTCCGGGCGCCTTCGCCGCGTTCCTGCCCAATCCGGTGGATCGCGCGATCGAGACCGGGCGCGCTTTCGAGATCGCCTCGCCGGCGTTCGACCTTCTCTTCCCCGCTAGCGACGATGGTCCCCGGGAGATCGGCGACGAGCGCCTGCGGCCGAAGGAGGCGGTGGCGAGGCTCCGGCGATCGCACCCCGATTTGCGGATCTCGACTCCGGGCGTCGGCGGCCAGGCGGCCGCGCGTGGCTACGACTATTTCCGCACGCTGCAGTCGGCCCGCTTCGGCTGGTCGCTATCGCGGCGCGCGTCGCTTCCGCTCTACGCCTCCGACCGCATGGCGCACTTCTTCGGCTGGGGCCTGGGCGTGGCCATCGATCGCCGCGCCGGTTTCCAGCGCTTCTACGCAGCCGACGAAGCCTTGTTCTACGACGGCCTGCACGACCTCGGCCGCAGCCTCTCCCGCATCCTCGCCGACGACGCGGCCGCGCGCGACATGGCCGGGCGCGGCTGGGCCAAGACCTGGACCCTGTTCGACAGCACCCGCGTCCTGGACTACCTCCGCGCCCAACTCTTCGACCCCGGCGGGGCCAAAGGCTACGAATGGCCCTGCGACCGCTGGGGCGGGGCGTAGGCGGGCTAGTAGGATTGCCCTCAGGCGATCGCCGCTCGCGTTCCAAGGAGGGCGAAATCCGCCGAGGCGCGCGGGACCGGGCTGAACTCGGCATGGCCTGACGGACCGCCGCCGAGATTGGCGGAGGCGGCGATGAAGCGGTGCGCCGAGGCCGCCGCCCAGGGATCGACGATCATGGTTCCGTCGTGGCCGTCGGACGAGGGCGTGAACACCGACGTCAGGTAGTCGCCCACCAGCTTGATCTTGGCGACCTCGGCCCCGCTGGTGACCGTGAGCGTCCCACCCGTCGCGGTCCCGGCGAAGGTCGCGGTGGTCGTGCCGGTCGCGAAGACGATGTCGCGGAGGTCCAGGCGGGTGGCGCCGGTCAGCGAGAACCCGCTGACGGCGCCCGTGTAGGTCTGCGCGTGAGCCAGTTCCAGTTCGCCCGTGGCGCCTGGAACGAAGGTGACGGCGCCGGTGAAGGTCCCGCCCAGGTCGATCACACCAGCCTTCACCTCCATCTTGCCGGCGCCGGTCACTGCCCCTTCGAGGGAGACCAAGCCTCCCGCGGCGTAGATCGTACCGGCGTTGGCGAGCGCGCCAACGACCGTGAGCACGCCCACGCCCGAGCTTTCGATGAAGCCGGCGCTGGTCACGGCCCCGGTCACGGTCAGGCTGCCCAGGGCGATGAGCCGCGCGCCCTTGGTCAGGTCGCTGTTCCCAGGCGAGGTGAAGCGCGCGCCCGCGGCGACTTCAACCGTGGCGAAATCATCGAACGTCGTGGTGTCGATGCTGCCGGAGACCGTCACGGCGCCGGTCGCGGACAGCAGCCCTGTGATCGTTCCGACGCCCGATGCGAGGTCGAGCGTTCCGCCGTTGCCAACGACCGCCCCGATGAACGTAGATCCCGCTTCCACGGCGAGGACGGCGCCGGCATCGAGTTCGACAGCGGTCCCGCCGTGGCCCCAGATGGTCCCGAAGTTGGTGAGCGTCCCTGCGACGGTCGAGCCGAAGCTCACCCCCACGTACCCCTCGATCAGCGCGGTCGCATGACCTCTCGCGCCATTCACCACGTCCGCCGCACTCCCTTGCCGCCGTGTCCGAAGTAGACACCATCATGATCGGCCAGTGCGGCGCTGCCGTAACCGCTGAGTATCCTGCCGCTGTTGGTCACCGAATAGGTGGCGGTCTCACCGGCGGTCGTCGTGACGCCGACGCCCTCAATGTAGCCGGTCGCCGTGACGGTAAGGGCAGTGACGCCGGTGGCGATGGAATAGCCGCCGGAGTAGGTTCCGGTCAGGGTCTTGGACGTCATGGTTGGGTTCCCCTCGCCAGCTTTCTGGCATTATCTGCTAGCGCGTATACGCTACGGGCGCCGGGGGGAAAAGTCTTATCCTAACACACAAGCGTAAAGTTCTGTATACAAAGCCTCGATAATTGTCGGTCGGGCAGTTGTGTCCAGGGCTCAAAACCTCAAAATCCTATATGCCGTCGGGAAATTCAGTCAGATTATTGGCCGGCGCTGACGTTATTCCGAGGACGGAAAGGTCAGCCGGGCGTTCGCGGCATCCAGTCCGGCCACAGCGGCCGCCACGGCCGACCGTCGGGCAACAGCCGGGGGCAAACGTCCGCTCGATCCAGGCGCAGCAGCGCCATCGCCCTTCCGTCCGCACCTGAAAGCGTTTCACCCGCCCGCAGCTCCCCAGCGAGAAGCTCGCTTCCAGGCGCCGGCGCCGGTCCTTCGAAGGCGATCGGGGCGATGCGGGTCTTCAGCGTCCCGCGCCGCTTCATGCGCGAGGTGGTCTCCTGGCCGACGAAACAGCCCTTCCTGAAGTCGATCCCGCCCAGCAGGTCGAAGTCGGCCTCGATCGGATAGGTCCGGTCCTCGCCCCAGTCAGCCGCCCCCGGCACGCCCAGCGCCAGGCGGAGGGCCTCGTAGGCCGCCAGGTCCGCGCACCGGGCGCCGGGCGGAGGCGCTACGCCGCATCCGCGAAATCCCAGCGCGGGCAACCGCGGATCAGCGAGCCACCCTTCTCCCGCCGCCCCGCCCCACAAGGCTTCGACCGCGACATCGGACGCAGCGATCTCCACCTTGGCGCGCAACCGATAGAGCGTCAGCCGCTGGATCAGCGCCTCCCGCCGGTCGGCGGCGCAATCGATGAGGCAGCCGTCGTCCGTCCCGATCACGAACAGGTCGAACAGCAGCCGTCCCTGGGGCGTCAGCAGGGCGGCGAAGCGGATCTCGCCGGGCGCCAGGCTGTCCACATCCTGGGTCAGCAGACCTTGCAGGAACCTGCGCCAGTCCGGTCCGCCCATCTGAACGAGCGCGCGGTCGGTGAGGGGGGCGATCATCGGAGCGGTCGGCATGCGGAACAATGTGGCCGTGCGCGCCTTGGAGCGCCAGGGGCGCACGGCCTATAGTAGGGACGCATGAAGCCTAGGCCGTTCCCGATCCTCTTCATCACCGCCAGCCGCATCGGCGACGCCGTGCTGGCCTCGGGCCTCGTCAGCGCGCTGGCCACGCAGATCCCCACCGCCCGCTTCACCATCGTCGGCAGCGCCCTCACCGCGCCGCTGTTCGCCCACACGCCGGGCCTGGAGCGCCTGATCGTGATGGAGAAACGGGCCGCTGGCGGCCATTGGTTCGAGCTCTGGCGCCAGGTGCGCGGCCGGCGCTGGGGGCTGGTGGTCGACCTGCGCGGCTCGCCGATCTCCGGCTTCCTGCGCCGGGCCCGGCGCGCGGTGCACCGCAAGGGGTCCATCGGCCAGCATAAGGTGGTGGAGGCGGCCAGGCTGCTGCGGCTGGAGGGCGACCCTCCCGCGCCGCACCTCTACACCAGCGACAAGATCGAGGCGCGGGCCGAGGCGCTGACCGCGGGGGCGGGGCCCATCCTCGCCATCGCCCCGGCCGCCAACTGGGTCGGCAAGACCTGGCCGGCTGAACGCTTCGCCGCCGTCGCCCGACGTCTTCTGGCCGCCGGGGGGGGCCTGGCTGGCGGGCGGCTGATGGTGCTGGGGGCCTGGCGCGACAAGGTCGTGACCGACGAGGTCAAGGCGGTGGCGCCCAGCGGACGCCAGATCGACCTGGTGGGGGCGGAGGATCTGCTGGTGTGTTACGCGGCCCTGAAGCGGGCGCGGCTGTTCATCGGCAACGATTCCGGACTCATGCATCTGGCCGCCGCGGCGGGGATCCCGACGCTCGGCCTGTTCGGGCCCTCGGACGAGACCGCTTATGGTCCATGGGGTCCGACGGCGCGCGCGGTGCGCGGGCCGCAGCCGTTCAAGCGCTTCCTCGAGATCGACCCCAGTTTGAGCCAGGCGGTCTGCCACATGACCGATCTGCCGGTGGGGACCGTGCTGGCGTCGGCCGAAGCCCTCATCGCCGAAACGCCACCCCCGTTCCTGCAGGAAAACAAGGCCATGCATGCCTGAGACCTTCGATCTGATCGTTCGCGGCGGTGAGCTGGTGAACCACGCCGGGCGCGGCCCCGGCGATGTAGGCGTGCGCGCCGGCAAGTTCGCCGCCATCGGCGATCTCTCGCAGGCGTCCGCGGGCGAAGTGATCGACGCGCGCGGTCTGCACGTCCTGCCCGGCGTCATCGACAGCCAGGTGCATTTCCGCGAGCCCGGCCTCGAATGGAAAGAGGACCTGGAGAGCGGCTCGCGCGCGGCGGTGCTTGGCGGCGTCGTCGCCGTGTTCGAGATGCCCAACACCGAGCCCACCACCACCGACGCCGACGCCCTGGCCGACAAGCTGGCACGCGCCAAGCACCGGATGCACTGCGACCATGCCTTCTACGTCGGCGGCACGCACAACAATGCGCCTTGGCTGGGCGAACTCGAGCGGCTCCCGGGCTGCTGCGGGGTGAAGGTGTTCATGGGCGCCTCCACCGGGACCCTGCTGGTGCCCGACGACGAGGGGGTGGCGGCTATCCTGACCCACATCAATCGCCGCGCCGCCTTCCACTCCGAGGACGAGTACCGCCTCGCCGAGCGTCGGCCGCTGGCGCGAACCGGGGATTGGACAAGTCACCCCGAGGTGCGTGACGCGGAGTCTGCGATCCGCAGCACGCGCCGCCTCGTCGGCCTGGCCAAGTCGCTCGGAAAGCGCATCCACGTGCTCCACGTCACCACGGCCGATGAGATCGCCTTCCTCGCCGACCACAAGGACGTGGCTAGCGTCGAGCTGACGCCCCAGCACCTGACTCTCACCGCGCCCGAGGCCTACGAGAGGCTCCAGGGCTTGGCCCAGATGAACCCGCCGATCCGCGAGGCGGCGCACCAGGCGGCGCTGTGGCGCGGCGTGGCAATGGGCGTGGCCGACGTGCTGGGGTCCGACCATGCGCCCCACACCCTCGAAGAAAAGGCGCGGCCGTATCCCGCCTCGCCGTCGGGCATGCCGGGCGTGCAGACCCTGCTCAGCGTCATGCTCACCCACGTCGCCGAGGGCCGGCTCACCCTCGAACGCCTCGTTGACCTGACCAGCCACGGCCAGCAGCGCATCTTCGGCCTCGCCGACAAGGGCCGCATGGCCGAAGGCTATGACGCCGACCTCACCCTGGTCGATCTCTCCGCGCGCGTCGTGATCCGCCACGCCGACATGGCTACCCGCTCCGCCTGGACTCCGTTCGACGGTTTCGAAGCCAAGGGCGGCCCCGTCGCCACCGTCATCCGCGGCCGCGCCGTCATGCGCGACGGCGAAGTAATCGCGCCCAGCCTCGGCGAGCCCGTCCGCTTCCTGGAAACGCTCGCGGCGTGAGATGTAGCCAGCGCATCAATCCGCTGGAGTCCCCCACCTCGGCTTCGCCGATACTTCCCCCAGGGGGGAAGAGAAAGAAAGTTCGCGGCTCGCACCGTACCTCTCTCCCCCCTTTGGGGCGAGTACGCCCGAACGGCGGATAGGGGGCTCCAACGGAGTGCAACCTCTCGGCAGAGGCGCAGAGTGATTGAAAGCGCGCCGTGCGATGCGCATAACCACCGCCATGGCTGACATCTCCACCGCGCCGATCCGCGATCCGCGCTATGCGTCGTGCCGGCTCGAGGTGGAGCACCGCGAGGACGGCGCCGTCGTAGTGCGCAACACGACGCCGGCCGACACCCGGTTCAAGCTCACGCTCGACGCGCTCGACCACTGGGCGCAGACGGCGCCGGACCGCCCCTGGCTGGCCGAGCGCTCAGGCGCCGGCTGGCGGACGATCGCCTACGCCGAGGCGCGTGCGCACGTGGCGGCCATCGCCGGAGGCCTGCGCGAGCTTGGCCTGCCGCCGCGCGCGCCTCTGCTGATCCTGGCGCGCAACGGCGTCGACCACGCGCTGATCGCCTTCGCCGCCATGAGCCAGGCGATGCCGATCGCGGCGGTCTCGCCCCAGTACGGCTTGGCCGGAGCCGACCTCTCCCGGCTCGCCCACGCGGTGAGCCTGATCAGGCCGGGCGCGGTGTTCGTCGGCGACGGCGCGGCGTTCGCCGGGGCGCTGGAGGCGGACTTCCTCGCCGGCCTGCCGGTGATCGCCGGCGCCGCTCCACGCGCGGGCGACGTTCCCATCGAGCGGCTGCTCGCCGCCTCGCCCGCCCCGTGGATCGCCGCGCCGGACGATATCGCCAAGCTGCTGCTCACCTCCGGCTCGACCGGCAAGCCCAAGGCGGTGATGATGCTGCATCGCGGGGCGGCGGTGGCCGCCGCGCAGGTGTCGGCCTGCTACGACGATCCCGAGCCGCCGGTAGTTGTCAACCAGGCCCCGTGGAGCCACAGCCTGGGCGCCAACGCCATCCTGCAGATGGTGCTGCACCGCGGCGGCACGCTCTACATCGACGCCGGTCAGCCGGTGGCCGGCCGCGATGGCGAGACGGTGCGCAACCTCACGGACATCGCAACCACCTATCACAACATGGTCCCCGCCGGCTGGGACCTGCTGGCCGGTCACCTTGAGCGCGACCAGGCACTGGCGCGGAATTTCTTCAGCCGCGTGCGCGTGCTGCAATATGGCGGCGCGGGCCTGGGGCAGAGCACCTGCGATCGCATCATGGCCGTGGCCGCGCGCACGGTCGGTGAGCGGATCAGCTTCGCCGCCGGTTTCGGCGCAACCGAGACCGGCCCCACCGCCCTGCTCACCCAATGGCCCAACCAGACCACGGGACTGCTGGGCGTACCGGTTCCGGGGACGAGCGTGAAGCTGGTCCCGGCCCAGGACCGCCAGGAGGTGCGGGTCAAAGGGCCGCAGATCACACCCGGATATTACAACGCTCCGGAGGCGAGCGCCGCCGCGTTCGACGAGGAGGGTTACTACCGCTGCGGCGATGCTGCGCGAATGCTCGATCCGGCGCGGCCCGAACTCGGCCTGGTGTTCGACGGGCGCCTGTCAGAGAACTTCAAGCTATCCAGCGGGACCTTCGTCAACGCCGGCGCGCTGCGAATCGCCGCCGTCTCGGCCATCGGCGGCGCGGCGGTGGATGCGGTGGTGTGCGGCGAGGGGCAGACCGGGGTCGGGCTGCTGATCTTCGTCAACGAATCTCACGTCCAGGGCCTCGGTGGCCGGGAGTTCGCCGCCCAGGCGGTGCGGGCCGGGCTGGAGCGCCACAACGCCGGGGCGAGCGCCGGCGGCGGCGGGGTGGCCCGCGCGCTGCTCCTCGAGGATACGCCGCACGCACACAGCGGCGAGATCACTGACAAGGGCTACATCAACCAGACCCTGGCTCGCGCGCGCCGCACCGCCGAGATCGAGCGCCTCTTCGCCGCCTCACCGGCGCCGGACGTGATGGTGTTCCGCTAGATTTGCCTCCCTCCTCTTCATCGGGAGGGTTGAGACGAAGTCCGGGGTGGGGTGCCGCGGCCGCGCTCTACCTCATAGAGCCCCACCCTGGCCTCTCTCGCGGCCGGTCCCTCCCCATGAAGGGGAATGAAGGGGAGGGAGCAAGAGGCTCGAAACGTTCCCCCTAACTCTTCACATTTCCCGGCAGAGTGCAGCCGCCTGCGATGCCCTTGGCTTCGGCGCAGACGATGGCGTTCTTGGGAGAGATGGGCGTGGTGGCGTACTCGATCATGTAGCCAGGCAGTCCATCGGAACAGCCGACCTCGATATAGCCGCGCTGGTCGGCGCTGAGGCCCACGGTGCGGGACGCCGAGACGGTGCAGCTGGTCCTGCCCAGGGTGCGCAGGTCCGCCGTGAGGGTGGCGTAAGCAGCCGTGGGCTTGGTGAGGCTGCACCGATAGCTGCGCAGCTCGGCATGGGCGCAGTCGATGATCTCGGCCTTTTCGCTCGATGAAGCGGGGAAGATGCCCACGGCGCCGTCGGGCCGGTTGGAGCAGGTGAGCTCGACCACCTCCTTGCCGGGCAGGTCTATGGAGAAGGGCGCGTATTGGGCCACGGTGCAGGTGAAGCCGGCCTTCTTGGCGAGCTGGGTGTAGAGGCCGGCCTGCTCCGTCTTGGCCTGGCGCGCATCGGTCAGCTTGCAGCCTCCGGCTAGGGCGTCGGCCTCGGCGCAGTCGATGACCCGCATGAACGAGCCATTGGCGGCCTGTTCGAGCACGTAGCCTTTGCCGTCGGCGCAGGAGACCTCATAATAGGAGGCGCCGCCCTGGGTCACGCCGATGAAGCCGCGATCCTTGATCGTGCACGGCTTGCCGGACGCTGTGGCCAATGCATCGACCACGGCGAGCTGGGTGGCGCGGTCGGTGAGGATGCACTTCACGTTCTGGGCTGGGTCGAACATGATGCACGGATTGGCCGACACCGGCTTGTCGAGACGCGGCGGCGACGACATCTGCAGGATATAGCCGCCGTTCTTCTGCTGGCAGGCCAGTTCGAAATAGACGTTGGCGGAAGAGTGGCCCAGCGCTCTCACCTTGTCGGTCGTGCAGGTGATATTGGCCTTGGCGATGAACGGCGCGAGGCCCGCCGCCGGATCGGCGTTGCCGGGCAGGATGCATTGGGTGCCGCTCTTCTTGCCGTCGGGCCCGGGCGTCGCGGCCTCCATGCAGGTGAACACGGTGGGCGGCGTGCCGGCGGCGGGGGCGGACTCCAGGACCAGCAGGCCCTCGCTGCCGGTGCAGGCGACTTCGTAGAGGGAGGTCTTGGCCTTGGTCTTGGGATCGGTGCTGTCGCCGACGAAGCGGGCGTCCGCCATCTGGCAGTCCGACCCAGCTGCCGAAAGCAAGCCCGGAGCGGCGGCCATGCCCTTGGCGCGCGCCTCCTTGGTTATCGGGGCGGCGGGCTTGTCCGCGGCCGAAGCCAGGGTGGGAGAGACCGCCGCCAGGATCAGGGCGAAAAGGCCAAGGCCGATTGTCCGCATGGCGAAGACTCTCCCGTTGTTCATTTCGCTTGCCGGCACCCATGCCTTTCCGGCGGCGGGGGGTCAAGATCGGGGCGTTTCCGCGCTTGGAATTGAACGCTCCCGGCGCGACAAGGGTTCGCAGGAGGACCAAGGTCTTGCGCGACGGGATTGAAGAAGTCGACGGTGGCCGCACGCGGCTGGTCTATCCGTTCGAGGCCGGGCCGGCGGCTGGCGCGGCGGTGGACATCGCGCCGGGGATCAAGTGGATGCGACTGCCGCTCGGCGGGCCGCTGGCCTTCATCAATGTGTGGGCGCTCGAGGACGACGGCGGCTGGGCGATCGTCGACACCGGCCTGCAGACGCCGCAAACCTCGGCCGCCTGGCGCTCGATCTTCGAGGGACCCCTGCGCGGCGAGCCGGTGACCCGCGTCCTCGTCACCCACATGCACCCCGACCACACCGGCATGGCCGGGTGGATCACGCGCAAGTACGGCGTCCGCCTGTGGATGACCAGGCTCGAGTATCTGATGTGCCGGGTCCTGGCTGCCGACACAGGCCGCGAGACGCCGGAGGACGGCCTGCGTTTCTACCGCGCCGCCGGCTGGGATCAGGACGGCCTCGACACCTATAGATCGCGCTTCGGCGGCTTCGGCTCGGCTCTGCACGCCCTGCCCGACAGCTTCCGCCGGTTGAGCGATGGCGAAGAGTTCGCGATCGGAGCGCACACTTGGCGTGTGGTGGTCGGTTCGGGCCACTCGCCGGAGCACGCCTGCCTGCACTGCCCGGACCTGAAG
>Ga0302314_10005014_pt1 | contig 24209 bp, 21 predicted proteins | sample III_Palsa_N2_3_FD_200533 | JGI IMG/M metagenome (GOLD analysis project Ga0302314, IMG submission 200533) | Peat permafrost microbial communities from Stordalen Mire near Abisko, Sweden - III_Palsa_N2_3 | ecosystem: Environmental > Terrestrial > Soil > Palsa > Peat permafrost | place: Sweden... | reverse complement strand
GTCCTTCTTGACGTACCAGTTGCCGACGCCGATCACCTCGGTGTTCAGATTGGTGATGGCCTGGCCCGTGCCGGCGTAGGTCGCCGTGCCCGAGGTCGCCAGGGCGCCGCCGGTAGCGGCGGTCGGCACCGTCTTGTTGGCGCCGGGCAGGCTGTTGACGCCGTTCCCATTGATCGAGTCGGTGATGAACTGGCCCAGGGTCTCGGGCAGGTTGCCGGTGAACTGGGTGACCGAATAGGTGGTGCCGGCGTAGTAGGACAGCTTGTTCGAGAAATCGAAGCCCTTCCAGGCCTTGTCGAAATCGAAGCCGACCAAATGGGTGTCGACGCCGCGGCCGCGGCCCTCGTCCATGGTCATGCTCTGGCCGGGGGCGGTGTCGATGGTGACGTAGCGGTTGGCGTTCGAAAAGAAGGTCGCGGTCAGCGGGTTGAAGCCCGGATAGGCCGCGATCTTGGTGTTGGTGCCGGTGCCGCTCGACAGCAGCGGAATCGGGGTGAAGAACTGGGTATTGGTGTCGGTGACGCGGCCATAGAGCTGGATCTTGCCGTCATCGATGGTGTGGGTGACGGTGCCTTCGAACTGATAGCCCTCGTCCGAGGGGTACTGCGTGTCGCGCACGCCCTTCTCGGTGCTGTAGAAGCCGCCCATGCTGGCATACCAGCCATCGGCGACCTTGCCGCCGTAATAGCCGTCGACGCGTTCCTCGGCGCCCGAACCGGTGGTGAAGCGCAGCACGCCTTCCGGATTGTCCAGGCCGTTCTTCTGGATCAGCCCCATGGTGGCGCCGGGCTGGGCCGCGCCCCACAGCACGGCCGGGCCGCCGATGGTGCCTTCGAGGCGGGACACCGAATCGTCCATGCGGATCTGGGTGGAATTGTCGAGGAAGGACAGGGTGGCGACCGGATAGATCGGCAGGCCGTCGAGCTGGAAGCTGACATAGGGCGCATCGCCGGCGGTGGGGAAGCCGCGCACTTCGATGTTGGGGCCCGACTGGCCGCCGGTCACTTCCGCGAACAGGCCGGGGACCAGCTTGGAAAGGTCGGCGGTGCTCGACGGCGCCGCGTCCTTCATCGCTTCTTCATTGGCGGTGGTGATGGCGAAGGGAGCGTCCTGCTTGCGCTGGCCCTTGGAATTGGCGACGCCGGTCACGACGATCTCGTCGACGTCACTCGGGGCGTCCGCGGCGCGCGCGATGTCCGCGCTCATGGCGAACATGACGCCGGCGGACGCGGCGAGCAGCAATTTATTGCGGTACAGCATTTCTGTATTCCTCCCGGCGAAAACACGCTGCGCGGGGGAGACCGGGACGCTCATGCCCTCTTCAGGGGCGTTTAGCGTTCGGTGTCGTTGACATCTCCCCCATTTTTAGTGCGATTGGCTCGCCGATTTATGGTTACGACCCGGTTATAAATCCGCGAACGGCTGGCGCTGTCAAGATGGCGTGTGACGGTCACAGGTACTATTTCTGGTGGGTTGTGCTAAAAAAATCACATTTTTGCTGGGGATTTCGGGAGGGCTTCGCGAAAAAAGCTGGTGCTTCGTGCCGGGAGGCGGCAATATTTTTGCGTGCTGGCCAGTCGATATAGAAAAGCTTAAGCCGGCTCAGGGGGAAGGAAATGCAGCCCGTCGACACCGAATTGCTGAGAGCGATCAATCGCTATCGCGTTTTGGACGCCATCCGGCGCTTTGGCCCCCTGTCGCGCGCCGACATCTGTACGCAGACCAAACTGGGCCGCACGACGGTCACCGAGATCATCACCGCCCTTTCCGAGGAGGGGGTGGTCGGAAATGCGCCGGAGGGTGCGGCGCGCGGCCGTGGCCGGCCGGTCGAGAAGCTGCAGATCAATCCCGACGCCGCCTTCGTGATCGGCGCCCTGGTCGCGGTGCATCAGTTGTCAATCGTTGTCACCAATCTGCGGGCCGACCCGCTGGCCTCGGTCAATATCCCGATCCGCACCACCCGCCACAATGCCGAGACGGTGGCCTACATGCTCGAGGACGGCATCAAGGCCGCGGTCGACCAGGCCAATCTCTCCATGTCGCAGATCGCCGGTATCGGCGTCGGCATCCCCGGCTTCATCGACGCGGCCCACGGCATCTCGCATTGGAGCCCGGCGCTCGGCGCCGAATCGATCGGTTTCGCCGAGATGCTGCAGAAACAGACCGGCACGCCGGTGGTGATCGAGAACGATGCCAATATGGCGGCCCTGGCCGAGCGCTGGTTCGGTCATGGCCAGGACGTCGACAATTTCATCCTGGTCACCATCGAGGGCGGCATCGGCATGGGGCTGTTCATCCATGGCGACCTGTTCTCGGGTCAGCACGGCATGGCGGCCGAGTTCGGCCATATGAAGATGGATCTCAAAGGGCCCCTGTGCCGCTGCGGCCAGCATGGCTGTCTGGAAGCCTATGCCGGCTATTACGCCATCGTGCGCGAGGCGCGCAAAGTGATCGACCTGCCGCCGACCACCGACGAGGTCTCAGTCGAACGCACGGCCCACGAAGTCGCCAAGCGCGCCCGCGAAGGCGACCCGCGCCTGTTGAAGATTTTCCGCGAGGCGGGCGAAACGCTGGGCCTCGGCATCGCCAACCTCATCAACATCATCGATCCTGGCAAGGTGATCATCACCGGCGGCGGCGTGCGCACGGCCGATCTGATCGCCCCGGCCGTCCGCCAGACCGTCGAGGCCTATTCGGTCAAGGCGCTGCGCGGTAAATGCGAGATCGTCTTCCATGATTGGAGCGACGAAGTGCTGGCCCGCGGCGCCGCGGCGCTGGTGTTGCAGGGCCTTTACCGCAATCCCTGGAGCCGCAGCACGGCCATCGCCGTCGCGGTGTAACGACCCGCGCCGCCTCTTGCCGGTGCTCGCTCGCTGTGTTACCGGTAACTCAATAACAATTGCTTCGGGATGGCGACGTGAAATACCGGATCGCGGCGGCTCTGCTGAGTCTCGCCTGGGCGGGGTGCGCCCCGGCGGAGGAAAACTGGATCGCGACCTGGGCGTCGGCCCAGCAGATCCCCGAACCGCAGAACAGTCTGCCGGATGATTCATTGCGCGACGCCACCCTGCGCCAGATCATCCATCCGGCGCGCGCGGGAACGCATTTCCGCCTTCGCCTCTCCAACGCCTTCGGCACCGCTCCCCTGCTGATAGACGCGGTCAGCGTCGCCCGCTCGGCCGATCCTGCTTCGGCGCGCATCTCGGCGCCGGTGATGGTGAGCTTCTCCGGGCGCCCCTCGGTGACGATCCCGGCCGGGGCCGATTATCTGTCCGATGAAATTTCCCTCGACCTGCCGGCCGGGGCCAGCCTGGCGGTGTCGCTGCATCTGCCGCAGCCGCCGGCCCGCCAGACCGGCCATCCCGGCTCGCGCGCCACCTCTTATGTCCTGGCCGGCAATCACGTCGCCGATGCCGATCTGGCCGGAGCCAAGCCGGTCGAGCATTGGTATCTGCTGACCGGCCTGGAGGCGAGGGCGCCGGCGGAAACGGCGGTGGTGGCGGCGTTCGGCGATTCGATCACCGACGGCCACGGCGCCACCGTGAATGGCGACGACCGCTGGACCGACGATCTGGCCCGACGCGGCGCCGTTACCATCAATCTCGGCATCGGCGGAAATCATCTGCTGACAGACGGGCTCGGACCCAACGCCCTGTCGCGTTTCGACCGCGACGTGCTGGCCCGGCCCGGCGTGCGGTCGGTGATCGTGCTGGAGGGAATCAACGATCTCGGCAATCTGGCGCGCGACCATGCCATGCCGCCCGAAGCCCATGCCGATCTGGTGGCGCGGATGATCGCCGCCTATGGCCAACTGATCGAGCGGGCCCATGATCGCGGCCTGCGTATCGTCGGCGGCACGCTGCTGCCCTTCGTCGGCTCCGATTACTACCATCCCGACGCGGCGACCGAAGCGGACCGGCGGGCGATCAACACCTGGATCCGCGCACCCGGCCATTTCGACGCGGTGATCGATTTCGACCAGATAACGCGTGATCCTAAAGACTCGTCGAAGCTGCGGGCCGACTATGATTGCGGCGATCATCTCCACCCGTCGCCGGCTGGTTACCAGGCCATGGCCGACGCGATCCCCCTGACCCTGGTGCTGCCATGAAGCGGTTTCTGGTCGCCCTGCTGCTGGGACTGCCTGTTCTCGCTCCGGCGCAGGATCTGGCCATCACCATCGACGATCTGCCGGTGCATAACGACCTGCCGCCCGGCGAGACGCGCCTGTCGGTGGCGGAGCGGATGATCGCCGCGCTGAAGGACGCCCAGGTCCCCGAGCCTTACGGCTTCGTCAATGCGGGCCCGATTGCTGAGGATCCGGCGTTGAAGGAGGTGCTGAGCGCGTGGCGCTCGGCGGGCTTCCGGCTCGGCAACCACACCTGGTCGCACGCCAATCTCGACCAGCTGTCGGCCACTGATTTCGAGGCCGAGATCACCCGCAACGAACCGGCGCTGCGCGACAGCCCGGATTCGCATTGGTTCCGCTATCCCTTCCTGGCCGAGGGCAGCGATCCGGCCAAGCGCGCCGAGATCCGCCGCTTTCTTAAAGAGCGCGGCTACCGCATCGCCGCCGTGACCATGAATTTCAACGATTTCCTGTGGAACGCGCCTTATGCGCGTTGCATGGCCAACCACGATGAAGCTGGTGTCGCCGAGCTTGAACGCAGCTATCTCGCCGCCGCGCGCCAAGCCGCCGACGATGCCCGCCGCCTGTCGCCCAACATCGCTTACGTCCTGCTGATGCATGTCGGCGCCCTCGATGCCCGCGTGATGCCCAAGCTGCTGGCGCAATATCGTGGGCAGGGCTTTCATTTTGTCACGCTGCCCGAAGCGGAGCGGACTTACGACGATTCGGTCACGCCGCCTTTGCCGCCGGCGCCGGCCGACGCCGAGAAACTCGCCAGGATCTGCTCCACCCCACAGTAGATTCCGAGTCTGGCGCCTTATCCCTTGGACCAATAGCCTCGTTCCATCGTCCAAGGGATACGAGCATCAATCATGAACAAGATTAAAATCATCGGGCTGGTCCTGGTCGTTCTCGGCATTTTGGGCCTCGCCGTTCCCGCTTTCACCACCCACGAAACCAAGGATGTCGCCAGTGTCGGCGACGTCAAGCTGCAGGCCAAGGAAAACGAGACCCACATCATTCCCCCGGCCCTGGCCGGCGGCGTGCTGGTGATCGGAATCGTGTTTCTCGGCGTAGGGCTGTTCAAGCGGGCTTAAAAGCTGGGTTCAGCCCAGGAGCTTGACTGGATAGCGGCCGGCATGCCGATCGAAGGAGAGGAAAAACATGTCCTCGGCAATGGCCTGGGCGATCAGTTGATGATCGAACGGGTCCTTGTGATCGGCATGGACCGGCAATGTCTCCATTGCCACGACATGCCGTTCGGTAAGCGGCAAGAGTCGAAAACCCTGCAGATCGATTTCCGCAAGCAACTCATTCATGGTCGAGCGCAATTTACCGGTTCGGGCTTTTATCAGGATCTCGAACAGGGAGACGGTGCTGACGAAAATATCATTTTCGGGGTCGGTGATGTGATGCAAGCGGCTGCGCAGGCGTGGATCGTTTGTCACAAACCACAGCAAGACATGGGTGTCGAGCAGCAAGCTCACTCGAGGTCACTTTCCAAGTCACCTTCCATGGCGGCGATAATGTCTGGAGGGGTTTCGTCAAAATCGTCCGCTATCCAAATGCGGCCAGCCAACCCACCGGGCTGGCGGCGTTTGCGCTCGGGTTCGGCAGGCGGAACCAGCCGCGCCACGGCTTCTCCGCGCGAGGTCACGACGATTTCCTCGCCCTGTCGGGCTTGGCGCAGATAGCCCGACAGGTTTTTGCGGAACTCTCGGAAATTGACGGTTTCCATGATCGCCTCTATGTGTACGCGGTGTACACATTTTGCGCTTTCACGCCCCAAACTGCAAGGATCAGGCGTCCCGCAGCTTCTCCGCCGTCTTCAGATCCACTGACACCAGCGTCGATACGCCGCGCTCCGCCATGGTGACGCCATAGAGGCGATCCATGCGGGCCATGGTCATGCGGTGATGGGTGACGACCAGGAAACGGGTCTTGGAGGATTCGGCGATCTCGCCGACCAGGCTGCAGAAGCGGTCGACATTGGCGTCGTCGAGCGGGGCATCCACTTCGTCCAGCACGCAGATCGGCGCCGGGTTGGTCATGAAGACGGCGAACAGCAGCGACAGCGCGGTCAGCGCCTGCTCGCCACCCGACAGCAGCGACAGGATCTGCAGACGTTTACCCGGCGGGCTTGCCATGATTTCGAGGCCGGCCTGCAAGGGATCGGTGCTCTCGGTCAGGGTCAGATGCGCGCGCCCACCGCCGAACAGGCGGACGAACAATTCGCGGAAATGCTGGTCGACCGCTTCGAACGAGGCCAACAGGCGCTGCCGTCCCTCGCGGTTGATCTCGGCGATGGCCTGGCGCAGCTTGGCGATGGCGGCGACCAGATCGTCGCGCTCGGCCTTCAGGACGGCCATCTGCGTTTCCAGCTCCGCCACCTCTTCCTCGGCGCGCAAGTTCACCGGGCCCAGCGCCTCGCGCTCCTGATTCAGCTTGTCGAACTGGCGTTGCAGCGGTTCCGCCTGGCTCGGATCGACCTCGCCGGCTTCCTCTGCCAGCTGCTCGGGCGAGATCTGCAGGCGCTCGCGGATGCGCTCGGCCAGGCCCTGGCCGGCCTGCGCCGCGGCGGCGACCGCCGCCTGCCGGCGCACGCGCTCCTCGCGCGCTTGGGCCAGGCTCTGCTCGGCCTCCTTGACGACACGATCTGCGGCGGTCAGCGCCTGCTCGCCATCGGCCAGCGTGGCGGCGGCCAAGCGGCGCGCTTCCTCGGCGGCGGCCAGCTGGTCCATCAGCGCCTCGCGCTTCTCGGCGATCTCGAGCGGCAAGGCGGTCAGGCGCTCCAGCTCCTCGAGGGCGGCCTGGCGGCGCTCCTCCAATTCCTCGCGGTGACGCTCGGCATTGGCCATGCGCTCGGTCCAGGAATCGCGCTCGCGGGTGATCAGCTCCAGGCGTCGGCGGCGATCGCCGGATTCGCGCTTCAACCGGTCCAGCGCGCTCTGCGCCTCGACCAGGGACAGGCGCTGTTCGGCCAGGGCGGCGCGGGCCTGGTTCAGTAATTCGCGGCGGCCGTCATCGGCGTCGAAGGAGGAAGAGCGCTGACGTGCTTCCTCAAGGGAGGCGCCGGCCTCCTCGATATCGGCGATCAGCGCCTTGACCTGTTCGGCGATGGCGCCTCGTTTCTGGTCGGCGACGGCGGCGCGCTGGGCCAGCTTGGAATGGGCGTCGCGCATCTTGGCCAGCTCTGCATCGGCCATCTTGCCCTGGTCGCGCGCCTGCCTCTCGGCTTGCGTTTCCTTCTCGACCTGGGCGGTGGCCAGCCCGACCTGTTCCTCGGCCTGTTCGAGGCCGATCTCGGCATCCTCGAGCTGGGCTTCCAATTCACGCTGGCGGTTGCGCTGGCGCAAGCGCAGGGCGGCGGCATTGGGCGCGCCGGCGCGGATGGTGAAACCGTCCCAGCGCCAAACCGCGCCTTCCTTGCTGACCAGGCGCTGGCCGGGACGAAGATCGACGCGCATCGGCTCCCCATCGGTGACCACGCCGATCTGCGACAACCGTCGCGCCAAGGCGGCGGGGGCGGTGACGAAGCGCGACAGCGGCTCGACGCCCTCGGGCAAGGCGGGGGGATTTTCCAGGGGCGGCAAGCGGTCCCAGCGAAACGGCGCTTCCGGCGCCTCGACCGGGGCGGACAGATCCTCGCCGAGCGCCGCGCCCAGGGCGGCTTCGTACCCATTGGCAGCGGTGACCTGGTCGAGCACGGGATTTTCGGCGCTGCCGGCCGCTTCCTTCATCAGATCCCGTAACGCATCGGCTTCGGCGGCCAGGCGGGCGCGGGCGGCGGACAGGGTCTGCTGCTGGTCGCGCGCTTTTTCCCGGGCGTTCTGGGCGGCGGCGCGGCGATGTTCGGCGCTTTCCAGCGCCTCGCGGCAGCTTTCCAGATATTCCATCGCCTCTTCGAGATCCATCTCGACGCCGGTCAGCTCGGACTGGTCGACCAGCTCCTCCTCGGCGCGGGCGAGCTGCATCTCCATGTCTTCCCGGCGGGCCAGCAGCTTTTCGCGGCGGGTCTCGGCTTCGGCCAGTGCCCGCAAAGCAGCCGCGCGCTCGGCATCCGCGGCGGCGACTTCCTCCATCAGGCGGCCGAGCTCGGCTTCCGCTCCTTGCGCCTTTTCCTGTTCCTGATCGACACGGATCTGGGCTTCTTCTTCCATCGCCGGCTCTTCCTCGCCGGCCGAGGACAGCTGTTCGGCTTCCTCCACCAGGCGGGACAGGGCGGTGCGGGCATCGTCGGCGCGGGCGGCTTCGCGCGCCTGGTCGGCGTTGGCCTGCTCGACGCGCAGCGCCATGTCCTGGCGGGCGCTGGCCAGGCGGCTTTCCTCGCCGTCCAGCTGTTCGCGGGCCACGGTCAGGCGGTGCAGTTGGGCGGCGGCTTGGCCTTCCGCCTCGCGCAAGGACGGCAAGCGGCCGGCGGTCTCGATCTGGCGGGCGGCGGCTTCGGCGGCGAGGCCGGTCAGGGTGTTGACCTGGCGCTCGATTTCTTCCGAGGAATCCTGCGCGTCACGGATGGCGCGATGGGCCAGTGCCCAGGAAACCGCCAGCAATTGCGCCTCGGTATGGCGGATCTGTTCAGACAGGGTGCGGTATTTAGCGGCCTGTCGCGCCTGGCGGCGCAGGCCCTGCAGCTGGCCGTCGAGCGCGCCGAGCACGTCTTCGAGGCGGGCGAGATTGGCTTCCGCCGCCTTGAGGCGCAGCTCGGCCTCGTGGCGGCGCGAATGCAGGCCGCCGATGCCGGCGGCTTCCTCCAGCAGGGTACGGCGATCGGCCGGCTTGGCCGAGATCAGCGCGCCGATGCGGCCCTGGCTGACGATGGCGGTCGAGCGCGCGCCCGTCGCCGCGTCGGCGAACAGGATCTGCACGTCCTTGGCCCTGGTCTCCTTGCCATTGACCTTGTAGAGCGAGCCGTGGCCGCGATCGATGCGGCGCATGACCTCGAGCTCGTCGAAATCGTTGAATTGGGACGGGGCCTGGCGCGTGACGTTGTCGAGCACCAGCGATACCTCGCACAGATTGCGCGAGGGGCGGCTGGCGGTACCGCCGAAAATGACGTCGTCCATCTCGCCGCCGCGCATCTGGCGGGCCGAGGTTTCCCCCATCACCCAACGCAGTCCTTCGACCAGATTGGATTTGCCGCAGCCATTGGGGCCGACGATCCCCGTCATTCCGGGTTCGATCGCCATTTCCGTCGTATCGACGAAAGACTTGAACCCGGAAAGACGGAGCAGCCTGAAGTGGATCACTGTTTAGTGAGCGTCCTTGAGCAGCTTGGCGAAGGTCTCGTAATCCTTGTCGCCCGAGACCGCCTTGCCGTTGATGATGAAGGTCGGGGTCGAATCGACGTTATAGACCTTCTCGCCGTCGGCCTTGCGGGCTTCGATCTCATTCAACAGCTGGCTGTTCTGCAGGCATTTGTCGACCTCGTCGGCCGGCATGCCGCCCAGGCGGGCGATGCCCTTCAGCGCGTCGATCGGGCTGGCGGCATGCTCCCAGTTCTGCTGGCTGTGGAAGAAGGTGTCGATGAAGGCGAAATAGCGGTCGCCCGAGCAATGGGAAATCATCGACGCCGCCTGAGCCAGCGGATCCCACGGGAAGTCGCGCAGGATGAATTTCACCTTGCCGGTGTCGATCCAATCCTTCTTCACCTGCGGGAAGGTGTCGGTGTGGAACTTGGCGCAATGGGGACAGGTCAGCGAGGAATATTCGATCACGGTGATCGGGGCGTCCGCCTTGCCCAGCACCTCGTCGATGCCCCAGGACTTGTCGGAGGCTGCGTAGGCTTGCCCTCCCAGAAGGAACAGGGCGGCCACGGCCAGCGACGACAGAAACTTCCGCACGACAAACCTCCAAAAAATCACAAGGGAGAGATATTAGGCCGGCTTACGGCCGGCCCGCAAGCCGCCGCCCGAGCCGGGCCAGCGCTTCGCGGAGCTCTTCGTCCTCCACGACGGCGAGACGGGATTGCAGATCCAGCTCCTGCTCGGGCGCCAGGACGGGCGCGGGAGTGGGTTTGGGCTTGGCCGGGCGCGGCTCGACATGGCCTTGGGTGATACGGAGGTCGGCCACCGCGCCATAGCCGAAATGGCTGTTGATGCGCGACACGATCAGTTCCTTGCGGTACTGAAATTCGGTGGCGAGGCCGCCGGTGGCGACGCGCACATGCAGCACCCCGCCGCTGCGCTCGTCGCGCGGGAAGGCGATCTTCAGCGGCATGCTGCCGAGCGCCTGGGCGACGCCGACGATCTCGGCCCAGTTGGTGACCAGCGACGCTTCGCCGAAACCGCGCTTGCCAAGGGTGTCCTTGGTCAGTTTGCGGCTGAAATCGGCGATGGCTTTCGGGCCGGGCAGGAAGCGGTCTTGCATGGGGGGTATGTTAGCATGGCGCCGATGTGGGCACGCACGCATCGTTGCGGCGGCGCTGAGTGTGGAGGATTTCGTCTTTGACGAAAGCGAGATCCCGATCTCGCGCTCTGGGTTGCGCCTCATCGAAACGATTTTTGCCCAAGAGCAAAAATCATTCCGACGACGCGCCCGGGGTGGGCGCCGTGCGAAGACTGGCGGTGTAGCGAACTCCCTAACGGGCGCGCCAGTCGTGTGATTTACCCCCTGGGGGAAATCATCACGAATGGGGTGCAACAAGGAGCGCGAGGACTGGTCCTCGCTCGCCGCAAGGCGATCTGCCATGTCGCGCTCAAGCAATCGGCTCTCCCAAGACCGACCGAACATCTTCGCGGCAGTGCCGGAAATTGCTATGGTGGCGCCATGTTCGATAGTCCCGCTTCCGACCTGGCCGAGCAGCTGCTCACCTGGTACGACCGCCATTCCCGCGACCTGCCCTGGCGCAAGAAAGGGGGCCAGCGCCCCGATCCCTATCATGTCTGGCTGTCCGAGGTGATGCTGCAGCAGACCACGGTCGCGACCGTCGGTCCCTATTTCGCGAAATTCCTCGAGCGCTGGCCGCGGGTCCAGGATCTCGCCGCCGCCGAGCTCAATGACGTGCTGGTGGCCTGGGCTGGCTTGGGCTACTACGCCCGCGCCCGCAATCTGCATAAATGCGCCCAGGCGGTGGTGGCCCTGCATGACGGCGTGTTCCCCGACACCGAAGAGGGGCTGCTCGCTCTGCCCGGCATCGGCGGTTACACCGCGGCGGCGGTGGCGGCGATCGCCTTCGACCGGCCGGCCGCGGTGATGGATGGCAATATCGAGCGCGTCGTCTCGCGGCTATTCGCGATTGAAGAGCCGCTGCCCGCCGCCAAGCCGGCCTTGAAGGCGCTCGTGGCCAAGATCACCCCGACCAGGCGTCCGGGCGATTTCGCCCAGGCCATGATGGATCTCGGCGCCAGCCTTTGCAGTCCGCGCAAGCCGGCCTGCGGCCTCTGTCCCTGGCGGCCGCATTGCCGCGCCCAGAGCTTAGGCATCGCTGAAACCCTGCCGCGCAAGATGCCCAAGGCGGAGCGGCCGGTGCGCCATGCGCTTGCCTTCTGGACCGTCAATGACAGCGGGGCCGTATTGCTGCGTCGTCGCCCGGAAAAGGGGCTGCTGGGCGGCATGATGGAGATTCCCTCGACCGAATGGCGCGGCCAGCCCTGGAGCTTCGCCGACGCTAAACCGTTCGCGCCAGCTTCGGCCGAGTGGCGTCTGCTGCCCGACCTCGTGTCGCACACTTTCACCCATTTCCATCTGCAGATCGCGGTGGCGGTGGGGACGACCCGGGACCGTCGTCCGACCGGCGATTGGGTGCTGCCGGCCGATTTCGGCAACCAGGCCTTGCCGACGGTGATGAAGAAGATTGTCCGCCACGCCATGACGGGATGGAAATGATGCGTAAAACCGTTGCTATGGGTCTTCTCCTGCTGGCCGGAAGTTCGGCGCAAGCGCAGACACAGGGGGGCGAGCAGCTGTTCCTGATCCCGCCGGCCGGCTGGACCATCATTTCCCACGACGTCAAGAACAGCACCGAGCTGACCGAACTGGCGCCGCCCGGCCAGACCGCGCAGGCCTGGACCGACAAATTGAAGGTCGAGCTGGTCCAGGGCAAGCCGGTCGCCGACGTGCAGACGGTGCTCAACAGCCTGATCAAGGCGGTGCATGAGGATTGCGAGGATGTCGGCGCCGGCACGGCGCAGCTGGCCTCCGAAAACGGCTATGAGACCGGCATCCGCGCCGTCGCTTGTCCGAAGACCAAGGCGGATCCGCATGGTGAGATCGCCCTGCTCAAAGTGATCGTGGGCAAGGACCGCACCTATGTCATTTCGCGCGCCTGGAACGGCAAGCCTTATGAGAAGGACAAGATCCCGCTGCCGCCGCAGGCTACCGACGAATGGCTGTCTTTCATGAAGAAGGTGACTGTGTGCGACCCGCGCGAGAAGAGCCACCCCTGTCCACTGACGAGGTAGCTAACCTCCCAGCTTGCGGCTCTGGCCGCCCGGGCTGACGATCGTGCGGCCCAGCGCTTCCTCGACCGGGAAGGTGCAGGCCCGCACGGCGACGCCGTCGACCTCGATGGTGCAGGCGCCGCACAGGCCGGCGGTGCAGGCGAAGGGCATGCAGGACAGGCCCGGCTCGTCGGTCATCACCCGCAAAAGCGGCGTGCCGCCTTCGACGTCGGCGATGCGGCGTCTGCCATTGATATCGAGCATGTAGGCGATGCGGGAACTCATGGGAATCGCTTTTCCCACGGGTTTCTTGCTTAGCCGGAGACCGTTTCGACGAAGGGCGGTACCGCTTCGACCAGAAGCGCGGTGACCGGCGCGAAGGAGCGCCGATGATGCGGCGTGACACCCAGCGTACGCAACGCGCCGAGATGCTCGGCCGTGCCATACCCGGCATTGCGTTCCCAGCCATAGCCGGGATGCTCGACGGCCAGTCTCGCCATCTCCTGGTCGCGCGTCACCTTGGCGACGATCGAGGCGGCGGCGATCGAGAAGGATTTGCTGTCGCCCTCGACGATGCAGGTGACCGCGCAGGATAGCGGCGGCCTCTGATTGCCGTCGACCAGGGCATGGTCGGCGCGGATCGTCGCCAGAGCCCGGCCCATGGCGAGGAAAGTGGCCTGCAGGATGTTGACGCTGTCGATCTCGGCCACCTCGGCGCGGCCGATGCCGACCTCGGCGCAATCGACGATGATCTGGTAGAGCTCGAAACGCCGCGCCGGGGGCACCTTCTTGGAATCATTGAGATGGGTCTTCAGCAGGGCGGGCAGGCGGCGCGGCAGGATCACCGCACTCGCCACCACCGGGCCGGCAAGCGGGCCGCGGCCGACTTCGTCGATGCCGCAGACCACGCCGGAAACGGTCTTTTCGAAAGAGAAGTCAGGACGCCCCAAGATCAAACAACCCCAGCTGATCGCCGGCTTTTGGCGGGGGCTTGAACAGGTCGGTGCGCAGAGGAGACATGTCGAATCCGGATCTCGCCTGGTTGAGGCCGAGTTTCTTGCAGGCCACGGCGAATCTCTGGCCGATCATCTGCACATAGGGCCCTTCGCCGCGGAAGCGCTTGCCGAATTCCGGATCGTTGAGCTTGCCGCCGCGAGCCTGCCTGATCAGGCTGAGAATATGCGCGGCGCGCTCCGGTCGGTGATGCTCCAGCCATTCCTCGAACAGATCCTTGATGTCGTAGGGCAGGCGCAGAAGGATCCAGGACGCCTTGGTCGCTCCCTTCTCCGCCGCAGCCGACAGAATCGATTCAAGCTCGTGATCGGTCAAGGCCGGAATGAGGGGGGACACCATCACCCGCACCGGGACTCCGGCCGCGGCCAGTCCTTCGATCGCGGCGAGACGCTTGGCCGGCACGCTGGCGCGCGGCTCCAGCCGGCGGGCAAGGTCGGAATCGAGAGTGGTGACCGAGATGCCGACAGTGACCAGCCCCTTGGCCGCCATCGGCGCCAATATGTCGAGATCGCGCAGGATCAGGGCCGATTTCGTGACGATGGTCAGAGGATGGTTGAAGTCCGACAGCACTTCGAGGATCTGGCGCATGATGCCCAGCTTGCGCTCGACCGGCTGGTAGGGATCGGTATTGGTGCCGAGTCCGATCGGAGCCGGCGAATAGCCCTTCTTGCGCAATTCCGCTTCGAGCAGCCGTCCGGCTTGCGGCTTGGCGAACAGTTTGGTCTCGAAATCGGCGCCGGCCGACAGGCCGAGGAAATTATGGCTGGGACGGGCGTAGCAATAGACGCAGCCATGCTCACAACCCCGGTACGGATTGATCGAGCGGTCGAAGCCGATATCGGGCGAATCGTTGCGGGCGATGATGGTCCGCGTCGAATCCTCGCTCACCGTGGTGCGCAGCGGAGGCAGATCCTCCTCGCGCCACCAGCCGTCATCCTCGGTGCGGGTCGTGTAGGTCTCGAAGCGCCCCTCCGGATTGGTCAGGGCGCCCCTGGGCTGTAGGGCAGGCTTTTGCATGCCCCATAATGAGAACAAATAAGGAACGGAGTCAATGGCTGGGAGTCACATGCTCCAGCAGACGGGGCATCAGCTCGACCAGATTGCAGGGCTTATGCCGGCTGTCGAGCTGCCAGACGATGATGTCGTCCCAGGCTTCCCGGCAGGCCGACGTCGAGCCGGGCAGGGCGAACAGATAGGTGCCGCGCGAAACGCCGGAGGTGGCGCGGCTCTGGATCGTCGATGTGCCGATCTTGGCGTAGGAGAGATGGCGGAAAAGCTCGCCGAAACCGACGATTTCCTTGTCATAGACGGCGTGGAACGCTTCCGGCGTGACGTCGCGGCCCGTAACGCCGGTGCCGCCGGTCGAGATCACCACGTCGATCTCGGGATCGTCGATCCAGGCATTGAGCTGGGCGACCAGCTTGTCCTTGTCGTCGGGAAGAATGGTCCGCGCCGCCACCTTATGGCCGGCATCCATGATCCGTTCGGCCAGCGTATCCCCCGAGGTGTCATTCTCGGCGGTGCGGCTATCGGAAACGGTCAGAACGGCGATGTTGACGGGAAGAAATGGGAAACGTTCGTCAATTTTGGGCATCAGGGGTCATCCGAGCTTTCACTTCAGCCGCATCATACATCGGCCAACGGCCGGCGGCGACTGCGTCGAGAGAGGGCGAGGATTGACCGAATCGATTGCGGTAGGCCCAGAAATTGGTCATCACATGCTCGACCAGCGAACGGGTCTCGCGGAATGGCATGGATTCGAGGAACAGCAGGGCGTCGTCGCCCGGCTTGATCGACTGCATCCAGCGCGACACGGTGCCGGGGCCGACATTGTAGGCGGCGGCCAGCGCCAGCAGATTGCCTTTGACGCCGTCGGCGTCGAGCAGGCGGCGGACATATTTCTGGCCGAGATCGAGATTGACCTGCGGGTCGGTCAGACGCGCCGACGAACCCAGCGTGCGCACGGTGGCCGGCATCAGCTGCATCAGGCCGAGCGCGCCCGACGGGTTGCGGGCATGCGGGTTGAAGCCGCTTTCCTGCTTGGCGATGGCCAACATCAGGGAGCGGTCGATCGACCAGCCGGAATTGGGTTTCCAATTGGGCAGCGGATAGTCGCCGGCATCGCGCAGCTTGCCATCGCGTTCGGCCAGCAGGCCGCTGGCCTGCACCGCGGCGCCCGGCAGATTGCCGTCATTCGCCACGGCTAGCAGGGAACGCGCCAGAGCGGGGCCGGCGGAGGGCAGGATCTGGTGCAGTTCGTCCTCGGCCAGTTCGCGGTCGCCGAGCTGGATCAGGGCCAGAGCGCGCTGAGCGGCGGGAACCTTGTGCAGCACCTCGGCATCGGCCTCGGTGAAGGGGTGCGATTCCCAGGAATATTCGATGTCCTGACCCAGCGCGCGGCGCGCCAGCAAGCCGTAGAAGGTGCGCGGATAGGAGGCCGCCTGCTGCAGCCAGTGATTGACCACCTGCGGCTTGTGCGCGGCGAGATTGGCGCGCGCCGCCCAGAAGGCGCCGGCGGCGACGGTCCAGCTCGACCGGCCCTGGGCGTTGGCCACCACTTCGAAATGATGGGCCGAGGCCGCGCGGTCGCCGGTGCGCCATTCGGCCAGCCCGGCCACCCAATGGGCCTCGGCCAGCTGGTCGCCCGAGCGGTCGCAGGCTTCTTCGGCCAGACGCTTGGCCTGGTCGATTTCGCCATCGGCGAAATAGGACATGGCCAGATTGGTCTTGAGGTGATCGACGTCGATATCGGTGAACAGGCGCTTGGCATCGTCGCCGACGAGCATCGCGGCCGCCTTGTCCTGCTGGTCGTGATGAATGGACCAGCGGATGCGGTCGCGCAGAACCTGCCATTTGCGGCGGTCGGCGGCGGTCATGGAATGCGGCGGCTCGACCAGGCCCTCTTCCCACTGACCCAACTCGTCGAGATAGGAAGGGAGGGAAGCGGCGGCCGGCGAGGCGGCGGGGCGGGCCGGCGGCTTCAGCGCGGCGCCGCGCGCGCCCAGCTTGGCCTTGGCCAGGCTGTAGATCTGCGGAGCCTGCGGCAGGTCGGCATATTGCGCCATCCAGCCGGCCAGTTCCTCGCCCGAGGCCTTGTAGCCCGGAGTCATATAGCGTTCGGCCAACAGGTGGCCGGCCAGCAGCGGATTGTCGAGATGGGTGATGTCGCGGTCGGCGGCCGAATATTGGCCTTGGCGCTGATGCTCGAAAGCCTGGCGGTAGATCGTGACGTCGGCGTCGGAGAGGATGGCGGGCAGGTTGGTCGGACGAGCGGCGCGACCCGCCGCGCCGCTGACGGCGGCGAGCTCGGTCGCGGCCATGTCGGCCGACGCTGGTGCTGACTGAAGGACTACCCCCAAACAGACGGCGATAACCGTCAGGGCCGGCTTAAGCCTGCCTTGCAGCATCGTCTCTCACCCTCCCCCAAAATCGCTTCGTAATCGGTTTTGTCGATGTGTGACTTCAACGTTATAGATCGATGAAGGCGAAAAACGCAAGGCTGCCGTGACAATTAAGTGTTCGTGGGGGTTATACGGCCGAGGATTCGAGCTTCTGGCGCACCAGCATCAGGTCGCGCCAAACCTCGCGCTTGGCCAGCGGCGTGCGCAGCAGATAGGCGGGATGGAAGGTCGGCATGGCCGGAATCGGCCGGGCCAGGCGCGGCGAGGAATAGTCGATGAAGCCGCCGCGCAGACGGGTGATGCTGTCGGTGCGGGCCAGCAGCGCCGAGACCGAGGCGCCGCCCAGCAGCAGCAGGACGGCCGGAGAGGCCAGCTCGATATGGCGGGTGATGAAGGGCAGGCATAGCTCGACCTCGGCCGGCTCGGGCTTGCGGTTGCCCGGCGGGCGCCAGGGCACGACGTTGGTGATATAGGCCTGCGTCCGGTCGAGCCCGATCGCCCCCAGCATGCGGTCGAGCAATTTTCCGCTGGCGCCCACGAAGGGCAGGCCGAGACGGTCCTCGTCGGCGCCGGGCGCTTCGCCGACGATCATCAGCCGGGCGGAGGGATCGCCGTCGGCGAACACGGTCTGCTGGCAGGTCTTTTTGAGCGTGCAGCCCTCATAGCTTTCCATCGCCGCCTTGAGCTCGGCGAGGTTGGCCGCCGCCAGGGCCAGATGGGCCGAACTGGCCGGTTCCGGCTGGCGTTGCAGGGCGGGCGTGGCATGGCTGGCGTTAGGAACCGGCGCTCTCGCGGCGGGTTTGGCCGATTGGGCGTAACGGTCGACCGGCTCTTCCCCAATGACTTCATCCACCCCGGCGGCGATATACCAGCGGAGCGCGTCGGCGGGGGAAAGGGGCGAAGTTTGCATAAGATTGCGTCGCAATAGATGGTCTAGCCAGTGAAACTGACTATGCTATAGAGACGAATGCAAGGGGAATGTCCCGGCTCTCGCCCGAGCGACGCGTGAGCCTCTAAAATGCACCGGAAGGAAGGGGAAGCATGGAACGCGAATCGATGGAGTTTGATGTCGTCGTCGTAGGCGGCGGCCCCTCCGGCTTGTCTGCCGCCATCCGTATACGGCAGTTGGCTGCCGAAAGCGGCAAGGACATTTCGGTTTGCGTCCTCGAGAAAGGCTCCGAGATCGGCGCCCATATCCTGTCGGGCGCGGTGATCGACCCCAAGGCGCTCGATGAGCTGATCCCCGACTGGAAGGAAAAGGGCGCGCCGCTCAAGACCCCGGTCACGCATGATCACTTCCTGACCCTCTCCGAGACCGGCCATTCCGAGGTCCCGCAATTCCTGATGCCGCCGCTTCTGTCCAATCACGGCATGTATATCGTGTCGCTGGGCAATGTCTGCCGCTGGCTGGCCAGCCAGGCCGAGGAATTGGGCGTCGAGATCTATCCAGGCTTCGCCGCCGCCGAAGTGCTGTATCACGAGGATGGCAGCGTCAAAGGTGTGGCCACCGGTGATATGGGCGTCGGCCGCGACGGCGAGCATACCGGCAATTACACGCCGGGCATGGAGCTGCACGCCAAATACACCCTGTTCGCCGAGGGCGCGCGCGGTTCGCTCGGTAAGGCGCTGATGGAGCGTTTCAATCTTCGCGAGGGCGTCGAGCCGCAGAAATACGGCATCGGCATCAAGGAGCTGTGGCAGGTCGATCCGGCCAAGCACAAGCCCGGCACCGTGATCCACAGCCAGGGCTGGCCGCTGGATCCCGAGACCGGCGGCGGTTCCTTCCTCTATCACCTGGAAGACAATCAGGTGGCGGTCGGCTTCGTCGTCCATCTCAATTACAAGAATCCCTATCTGTCCCCGTTCGAGGAATTCCAGCGCTTCAAGACGCATCCCTCGGTCCGTGCCACCTTCGAAGGCGGCAAGCGCATAGCGTACGGTGCTCGAGCCATCAACGAGGGCGGCCTGCAATCGATCCCCAAGCTGGTGTTCCCCGGCGGCGCGCTGATCGGCTGCGAGGCGGGCTTCCTGAACATGCCGCGCATCAAGGGTACCCATAATGCGATGAAGACCGGCATGCTGGCCGCCGAAGCGGTCGCCCGCGCCCTGAACGCCGGTCGCGAGGGTCATGACGAACTGACCGACTATCCGGAGGCCTTCAAGAAGAGCTGGGCTTACGAGGATCTGCGGAAGGTCCGCAACGTCAAGCCAGGTCTGAAATGGGGCATGAAGCTGGGCACGCTGCATGGCGGCGTGGTGATGTGGCTGGAGAGTCTGGGCCTCGGTTTCCTGGTTCCCTACACGCTCAAGCATGGCAAGGCGGACAATGAGACGCTGCGTCCGGCCAAGGACAGCAAGAAGATCGTCTATCCCAAGCCCGACGGTAAGATCAGCTTCGACCGCCTGTCCTCGGTGTTCATCTCGAACACCAATCACGAGGAGAATCAGCCGGTTCATCTGCAGCTGAAGAATCCAGGCGTGGCGATCGAGGTGAACCTGGCCGAGTATGATGCACCCGAACAGCGCTATTGCCCGGCCGGCGTTTATGAGATCGTCACGGAAGGGACGCCGAGATTGCAGATCAACGCGCAGAACTGCGTGCACTGCAAGACCTGCGACATCAAGGACCCGACGCAAAATATCAATTGGGTGGTGCCGGAAGGTAGCGGTGGGCCGAATTATCCCAATATGTAAGGTAAGCTTATCAGGTCGGTATAAGGGGTGCGCCGCATGTTGTTGACCCTGCGCGGAGCATCGCGCCGGAAAGTTTCGGTTCGTTTGGCGGCGTCGGGCTTGGCGCTGCTGCTGACCGCTTGCGCCACCCCGGACACCAATTCGCCGCCGGCCGTTCCTGCCGCGGTGCCGAGCGCCGCCGCCGCTCCCGCTTTCGGGGAGAGCAGCGCCGGCGCCTATCTGGCCGGGCGCGACGCCCAGGGGCGCCACGATCTGGCCCTCGCGTCGCTCTATCTGCTGCGCGCCCTGAATTCCGATCCCGAAAATGTCGAGCTGCTGCAGCGGGCCACCATCTCGCTGGCCCTCGAGGGCCGGCTCGACGAGGCCGAGGCGACCGCCGCGCGCCTGGGCACCTATGATGAGGAATCCACCGTGCCGGCCCTGCTGCTGGCCGAGCGCCGCGCCAAGCACGGTGATTGGCCGGGGGTCGAAGAGGCGGTGGAGCATCTGCCGCCGCGCGGGCTCAACACGTATCTGGCACCGCTGGTCAAGGCCTGGGCCAAGGCCGGCGCCAATGACACGGATGGGGCGCTGGAGGAGTTGGTCGCGCTCGATCCCAAGGTCGGGCTCGGCGTGCTGCGCGACTTCAATGTCGGCCTGGTCGACGATCTGGCCGGCCGCACCGAGGCGGCCGAGGCCGCCTATCGCGCCACTTTGGCGGCACCCGCCGGGCGGACGCTGCGCACCACCGAGATTATCGGCGATTTCCTGATCCGCACCGGCCGCGCCGAGGAAGCGCGGCAGCTGGCGGCCGAGCTGCATCTCGACCATCCCGACCTGCCTCTGGTCGATCTCGACGGCCCGCGGCCGGTGGCCAACGCCGCCGAGGGTCTGGCCGAGGCTTTCTTCGGCGCCGCCGGCACCATGCGCAATGGCAACGCCCCCGACCTCGCTTTGCTGTTCAGCCAGTTCGCTCTCGACCTCAAGCCGGATTTCCCGCTGGCCCGCCTGATGACGGGCGACGTGCTGTCGGGCATGGGCCAGTTCCGCGCCAGCAACGAGGCCTACAACCATCTGCCGGCCAGCTCGCTGCTCTATCCCTCCGCGCAGCTGCGCATGTCCCACAATGACGAGGATCTTGGCGATATCGACCAGGCCGTGCGTCGGCTCGACAGTCTGATCGACCGCAAGATGGACCCGGCCGACGCGCTGCTGGCGCTGGGCGATCTCTATCGCCGTCAGCGCCGTTGGCAGGATGCGGTCAAGGCCTATGACCGGGCCCTGCCGCTGCTGCAGGGGACGCCGGGCGAATGGCCGCTCTTCTATGCCCGCGGCGTCGCGCTGGAGCGCGCCAATCAATGGCCGCGCGCAGAGGCCGACTTGTTGCATGCGCTGGACCTGCAGCCCAATGAGCCGCAGGTGCTGAATTATCTCGGCTATAGCTGGGTGGAGCAGGGCACCAACCTGCCGCGCGCCACGCAGATGATCGAACGGGCGGTGCTGTTGCGCCCCTCCGACGGCTATATCGTCGACAGTCTGGGCTGGGCCTTCTATCGCGGCGGCCAATATGGCCGCGCGGTGGAGATGCTGCAGCGGGCCGTGACGCTGGTGCCGGGCGACGCCGCCATCAACGACCATCTGGGCGACGCGCTGTGGCGCGCCGGCCGCCAGGAGGAGGCGCGCTTCCAGTGGCAGCACGCGCTGCTGTCCGATCCCGATCCCGAGTTGCGCGCCCAACTCGACGCCAAGCTCAAGCAATAAGCAGGAAACCCATGTCATCGATTCTCGAGCGCGCCGCCGTCGAGCTGTTCGCGCCGGCCAAGGTCAATCTCTATCTGCATGTCACCGGCAAGCGCGAGGACGGCTATCATCTGCTCGACAGTCTGGTGGTGTTCGCCGGCACCGGCGACACGCTACGCTTCGCGCCAAGCGAGAGCCTGACCCTCGAGATCGAAGGCCCGGGCGCCGAGGCTCTGTCGGCCGACGAGGACAATATCGTTCTGAAGGCGGCGCGCGCGCTGGCCGAGGCGCTGGGCCGCCCGGCCCAGGCCGCCATCACGCTGGAGAAGCATCTGCCGGTCGCCGCCGGCATCGGCGGCGGCTCCGCCGACGCCGCCGCCACGCTGCGCGGCCTGATCGTGCTGTGGGGTGCCGACCTCGATGACGAGACCTTGGCCAAGATCGGCCTGAGCCTCGGCGCCGATCTGCCGGTCTGCCTGGCCGGCCGTCCGACCCAGATGTCGGGTATCGGCGAGACGCTGGCGCCCGCTTTGCCGCTGCCGCCGGCCTGGCTGGTGCTGGTCAATCCGCGCATCGCCCTGTCGACGCCGTCGGTCTTCCGGGCCCGAGCGGGGGATTTCACCCCGGCCGCGCCCTTGACCGAAATTTCCTCCGACGCTCGCGCCCTGGCCGACGCCCTGGTCAGCCGGCATAACGATCTGGCCAAGCCGGCGATCCTGCTGGAACCGACGGTGAAGACGATGCTGGATGCGATTGGGGGGACTGAGGGCTGCCTGCTGGCCCGCATGTCGGGCAGCGGCGCCACTTGCTTCGGGCTCTATGCCGACGAGGAAAGCGCCGATGCGGCTGCCGACGCCCTGGCCGAAGCCTATCCCGATTGGTGGGTTTCGCCCGCGCCGATTCTCTCGTAAGGGGCGGCGGCGCCCGTCAATCCACGCTGTATCCGGTCGTGTCGAAACAGCCATAGCTGTAGCCGGATCCGAGCAGATAGCCGATCGGGTCCTGGGCGGCGTCCGCCTGTTTGTCGTCGAGGCCGAGATCGTAGAATGAGCCGGCCAGCACGCCCAGCAACCCCAGCCCGATGATCCAGCCGAGCTCGCGGCTCAGCTTTCTCTCTTCGTTACGCATCTTTGTCCTCCGCCGGTGAGAGGAAAGATGGCAGGCCAAGTTTGCTGGCGAATGTCAGCGTGTTGCAGTGTGATGCGACAATGTTTCCGACAGCATCAGTCAGGGCAAACCGACGGGTTGCATCCTGCATCGGCATAATTTATGGTGCCGCACCTTCCCTGATGGGGCGTAGCCAAGCGGTAAGGCAGCGGGTTTTGGTCCCGCCATCCCAGGTTCGATCCCTGGCGCCCCAGCCAATCTCTCAATAAAATCAAGACTGAGGAAAACCACGCCTCCCGCGACCGTCAATCCGGGCGTGTGGACCAATCGTGTGGACCAGTCCCGTGGATCAGCCACGGAGAGTTCTCATGTCGGTTGCCCAACATGTTCATCGGCGCGGCGGCATCTATCATTTGCGATGCCGCGTTCCCCTCGATCTGCTATCCCTCGTCGGGCGTGTGGAAGTCCGCCGCTCGCTCGCTACTTCCTGCCCGCGCGAGGCAAGGCAGCGGGCCAGCCGTCTCCACGCTCGCTTGGTGACGATCTTTGAGGGATTGAGACAGATGCCGGAAGCGCGCGAAGAGTGGATCGCCCATTTGCTCGCCTTGGGGGTCGAGGAAAAGGATAAGGCCTTTGTCGATCTTCTGTCCTGTTCGAGACGACAGACCAGGCGTTGCAGGCGGAACGGGCCAAGCGCGAGAAAGCCGAGGAAGCCGCGAAGATTGCCATGCAGCAATACGGCGTTGTCCTAGGCCAGTTGACCGAGACCGTTTCGCCGGAGAGGCTGGAACAGCAGACAAAGCGGTTAGAGGCGGTCAAAGACCTTAAAAAAAATCGGGATCGCCTTGCGGACAGTGACACGATTGCACAGGGGGAGGCGGTTTTCGCCGCCCTCGCAAGCAGGCTGGGTGTTCCGATCAGAAACACAAGCACGCCCAAGGTTTCGGATTTCCTGGCGAATATCTATTCGAATGAAAAGCGGCTTGCCGACGACAGCAGCCGGCATATCCGCTACTACATTTCCTTGTTCGCTCGCATCACCGGGGATATGCCTCTGGCTGACTATAAGCGGGAACATGTCGTGCAATATGTTCGCACCCTGGAACAGTTGAGCCGTTCGACTGGAAAATCGCCCAGCGACCACACTGCGACCATCGAAATGCTGATCGTCAAGTCGCTTGGCAAGCCGACGATGAATGCGACGACGATCGAGAAGCACATCCAGCATGTGAAGGCGTTCTTCAATTCCGCGCGCATTAATCTCAAATTCGCCACCCGTGACGACATCGACGAGATGTTCGACCAGATCGACTTCGACGAAAGCGTGCCCTTGCCGTGCAAGCGTAAACACTGGCCCATCGAGAAGTTGAACGAACTGTTCGCCTCGCCGATTTGGACCGGGACCACCAGCGGCCCATACGAATTCTCGAAGCGCGACAAGGGGATAGAGGACGGCAAGGGAGCAAGCGCCAAGGCCGCCCGCCATATCTACCGAGATGCTTACTGGTGGTTACCAGTCGCCGCCCTATGGACGGGTGCGCGTCTCGAGGAACTGGCCCAATTGCACCATGAAGATCTGAAAATGGACCGGAATGGCACGACTTTCATTCACATCCATGACGGCGGTATCCGACGGGTCAAAACGTCGAACAGCATTCGCAACGTGCCGATCCATTCAGTGCTGGTTCGCCTGGGCTTCGTTGACCTTTTTGATACGGGCAAGGCCGGCGAGCGTATTGTCGGGGTTGTAGTCGATAATGTCGGCCC